>NPIE01013052.1_pt1 | contig 18627 bp, 15 predicted proteins | sample 8637661 | NCBI WGS metagenome assembly NPIE01 (sample SAMN07420842, study PRJNA396082) | bioreactor metagenome | isolation source: sample BA12 brine-fed electro-methanogenic bioreactor BA | place: Japan: Kochi | collected 2016-12-09
CCTTTGAGCTTCCACCTAAATTTACCCCTCGAAAAAAAATCTTGTTGTTGTTTTTATCAATGAAATATTCATTTTTTGTCTGAATTTTTTGCATAAATCACCTTCTTCAATAATTATAGAGGAAAAATTTACAAATTCTCAAACCTAAATAAATGGTTGAAAAACTGAGGATCAAATAATTGACCAAATAATTAGATTCGAGTATGCTTATACGCGGGAGTGGTTAGGTCCCGGTGGGCTTCCCGGTCNNTTCGACTCCCATCCATTCCCGCCTAAACGAAAAAGACAAGCAATCCGCTATGTCTTTTTTACATTTTATAGCATTTTTTTAAATTTCATTTAGAATTATTTTAGGATTAATGATGGAACAAAATTACACATATCTGGAAGAGAATTATCAACCACTGAATGATTTCATACGAAGTTTCATGAATATTGAAAGTTTCACGATGGGGAGAAAAGAAGATAAGTGGAAACTCCGTTTTATCGGTTCGTTAAAAAACCCGGAACAAAGCGAAAAGGTGTTTGACCTCATCGAAGAAAAATCAAAAACATATAAACTGACACCTTTACTCTCAGAAGATAATGGTAAACATTATTTATTATTTATCGATGAAATCCCCACAACAAAAAAATCCAATCCTAGAACAAATCTCCTTTTGTTTATAATTACTTTATTTAGTGTCCTGATTACTGGCGGTTTGTTTTCATCCCCATCACTACCGGAACAATTCGGCTTGGAAACAATATTTGTAATGATTAAAAATGGGTGGCCTTTCGCACTCGCGATCCTTGCGATTCTTGGTGCACATGAAATGGGTCATTATATTGCTGGAAGGAAACATGGAGTAAATGTTACATTACCCTATTTTATTCCACTTCCAATTATCAGCCCATTTGGCACAATGGGGGCATTCATCAACATGAAAAGCATCCCCAAAAATAAGAAACAATTGTTTGATATTGCTATTGCTGGTCCCTTAAGTGGCATTATTGTGGCAATTCCAATCATTATTTTGGGATTATCTCTTTCACAAATTGAACCGCTTCCTACCCAAATTCCAGTAGATAGTGGACTCCAGATGGAAGGTAATTCATTGTTGTACTTAGGGCTTAAATATTTAGTGTTTGGTCAGTTGCTGCCAAGTCCTTTATCCTTTGAAGGACTGAATCCGATCATCTATTGGGTAAGATATTTCTTCACAGGTCAACCATTCCCATTTGGTGGGTATGATGTCATGATCCACCCTGTAGCTTGGGCAGGTTGGGCAGGTATTTTGGTAACATCCCTTAATCTAATTCCTATCGGACAATTGGATGGCGGCCACATCTTAACTGCGGTTTTTGGTAAAAAAGCAAGAAAAACAATGCCAATATTTCTAATCTTAATGGGGTTGTTAGGTTTTGCCTGGTCTGGCTGGTGGTTTTGGGCATTTATCCTTGTATTCTTAGGGCAAATTCCTTCTCAGATGAAAGATTCTGTTACAGGATTAGATCCAACGAGAAAAAAACTTTCTTTCTTGATGTTAGTTCTGTTTTTATTAGTTTTTACGCCTGTCCCATTAATTATTTTGATGGGTTAAGTCAGCATCGTTTTGACAATTTCGCCATCTAAATTCATATATTGTCGCATCGTCTGGACCGTAAGACATGAATGAGCTGGAAGTACACAAACAAGTGAACCTATTTTCAATTCTTCGGGTATTCCATCAGGAAACTTGAGAATTCCATGTTCCTGAGATAGCGATCGAACATAACCATAAATTTTATTTTNNCCAAACCAAACGCTTGTTCAATATTCATCCAGGGATGTGTATCCTTTGATAAATGGATCGCTCCACCATAAACAATTACTTCATTCTTTCCTTGATGAATTGCTACAACTGGGCAAGCTAAACACACCGCGATATCTTCCAATTGGCATACACCAGCTTCAAATTGTTGAACATCATAAAATAAGAAATTTCCAGGCCGCAGTTCATCAACCTCTTCGTAATTTTCAACCAATCGGGAGGAAGGCGTGTCGCCTACAGAAATTTCAATATTTTGTAAACCTTTTTTATTTAAAAAACTCCTTAAGTGATTTAAATCATCAACTGATTTTTGGTATATCTCATTTACTTCGAAGGCATTTTTTCGATGGTATGTGTGTCCAGCATGAGTAAGCAAGCCCTGAATGCGAATGTTTTTACTTCGTGCAATCTCCTCAGCTAATGAATATACCTGTTCAAATTGATTAACTTCCAGGCCACATCGGTGAGCACCACTATCCACCTTAATCCAACCTTTTACTGGATTCTGTATTTGTTGATCAACATAATGTACAGAAACTGAATCCTCAAACAGTAATCCTAAATCAATATTTTTGGACAAATTTATTATTTCTTCAATTTGCAAAATATTAACCGGAAAGGCAATCAGGATATCTTTCCAGTTATTTTCAGCAAAATATTGTGCCATTTCGACAGATGAAACCGTAATTGCATCAATACCTGCATCACGAAACCACTCACCAATTTCATTGGATTGATGGGTTTTAAAATGAGGACGGAAGCGAATATTTTGTGAGCGAATTTTTGAATTGATTAGCTGTAAATTGCGTTTTGCCTTTACTTCATCAAGAATTAAGGTGGGTTTTTTAATGGTGGAATAAATTGTCATATCTATAAAAATTATGGAAGAAAGCCATAGTAAATTTGATTTCCATAAGCAAAGTGGATAATTCCATTTGGATTTACCGCAAAAGCAGTTAGTATAGATTCTTCGGAAGCATTGGGCACTTTGTTTAAGTTTGGGTTAATCAATTGCTGCAAGTTAATTGCTAAACTGAAGTGGTAGACTGATCCACTGTTTCCATCCAAGAAGTAAATTGAAGGATCTGGAGGTTCGGTTAGATAAATTTGGGTGAAATTTGTACCAGAAATTGTACTTACATTTTCTCTTGATTTTCCATCAATGATCACACCGTAACCGACATTGTCTTCACAAGTTGACGCTGTCCGCCCACCTAACAAATTGCATCTGGTTAATTCACTGTTTTGATGAATTAGATATAGCTCTTCCTGATTTACTGCAATATCCACTGCGCCTGTTAAATTTTCAGGCAGGTTGGTAGAAAAAATGGATTCTGGAATTAGATCGAAGGCATAATCATTTGCTGGATATCGGTAGATATCTCTGGTAACATCTCCTGTGTCCAGAACAAAAAGGTTGTAACCATTGAAAGCAAGCGCTTTAATTTCTCCCCAACTAATTTCAGCTTGTTTAAGTTGAATCGCTACTGGATCCGCTGATTGACTACAAAGAATCAAATTTCCTCTGGCATCAATCCCCATCAACTTAGCGTTGAGATCATTCGCAAAATTCACCGCCTCTATATCAACCAATGGATCAACAATCACATCACCATATTTTCCTGGTCCACATGTAAATGTTGTGTCAACAACATAATCAGAACTTGTGGAAATCATGCGTATAACTCTGCCAGTACCACCATCAAGGGCGTACAAATCTCCAGCTTCATGTATTACCATTCTTTGGATATTGATTCTGCGATCTAGCCCTCCTAAAATTGTGAATTGAACATCCAATCTGGTTACACCTTTTATTGTGTCCAATTCCTTCTGAATAAAGGATTTGAAATCAGAAATTTCCTGTGATTTTCCATAATTTTCTGATTCAGTTACCAGGCGCAGAGCTTCTTCATATAATAAAATTTTATTGCTGTCATCAGGATCTTCTAATGCATCAGCAACAAGTAAGTTTGCATTCGCTATCAATTCTTTTTGTTGTGAGCCTAAGCCGCTTTGCAGGTAAACGGTAATACCAATAGCAGAAACAAAAACAGCAACCAGGATGGCGATCATCAACATAGAGGTGGATGAAAGTGAATTGTGATTGTTATCACCACTTAAACTGGTTGAACGGAAACTCTTCAATACAAAAGAGTTTAATTTTGACTTTATGCTCTCAAATTTTGCATTAACATTGTAGAAGAATGACCGGCTCTTGATCAGGAAAATCGTAAAAGTCTTATTATTCTTTTTTTCTTTTGGTTTTCGAATAATCTCGACCTCAGAATCAGATGGAATTTCAAATTTTTCTCCACTGATATACAACCCCTTGTCCACCTCACCAGCAGTTGAAAGTTCCTCATCCGGTGGGAAAGCACTTATTTCATCATCTATTTTATCTTCCTGTTGGTCTAATAATGAATAATTTGCATTTACCTCGTCAACAGTAGGATAATCATTAAATTGGGAAGAAACTTCCTCTTGAATATTTTCATTTTCAAAACCGGAAGTTTCAATTGAGGGGGTTAGGGAAGAATCTTCCCCAATTTTTTCCTGATCAAAAGGAGGAACATCAATATCTGCTGCTGTAAATTTTTCATAAACAGGGTTTTCTTGATTTTGGAATTCAAGTGACGACTGTTCTTCCTTTTCTGAATAATCACTCTGATCAAACAAAACTTCTTCTGGTTTTTGATCATCGATTTTTAAATCTGCTTCAATTTCGCCATCGAAAGAAATATCATCAGAGGAATCCAATTTTAGTTGGTGAATATTTCCAACACCTTCTCTTAATTGAATAATAACAGCTTCAAAATCTCTATCACTAACCTCCAACAAAGTTTTACGCAGATGACTAATGGATAATTTCTGGTCATCAAGTAATTTTTCTTTTGTCCAACTTGGTGGATATTTGGCACTCAGTATTAACCTATCATTTAAGTTCATTTTGGAATGGTGGAATTTGGGGCTTATACTTCGTCCCATCCCAACACCCTCTACCCCGTATGATTTTTCTTCAAATTTTTCAATTTTATTTTTTGAAAGAATGAAAGTTGCAGAACCCCCTGCTTGCAAAATATAAAGATTTTCTTTATTAAAGATTAGAAAATGAATGGATCCTAATAAATTATTTTTATAGGCGTTTCTTGAATTTAAACTAACCAGTTTTTCATTGAAAAAATCAACCGATTTTTTTGCTGCTGTCGTGATCGGTCCTTTTGTTTTATAAAACAATTCACATGTATTTATTACTAAATCATTGATGAAATTTTTTTCTTCAGAAGAAAGTGCTCTAATCGGTGTAAAACGGAAAACAATGATATCTTCGGCACGCGTTCTATTTGCTTTGCGAAGTATATTACCAACAAATAAACCTGTTAGATTTGAGTGTTCATTTTTTCCTTGATATCCGAAAGGGTAAACATATAAATCAAACACGAAAAGTCCTCTCAATCAAAAATGATTACTTTTTGATTATACAACCGAATATTTTTCAAAAATAATTTGCTTTAGATCAACTTTCGTAGGGAAGATTGGAAAAGATTTTACTTTAATTCAACAATCATTTATTTTTATATATAATACAATTTATGTGACAAACTCAAGAGAAGAGGAAAGGCAAGGATTTAAAATGGATAATAATAACAACGCTATTTCTTTGGATGTAGGGTCCAGGTTAAAGGAATTAAGGGAAGCTCGCCACATTTCGATGCGAGAATTGGCTCGCAGAAGTGATCTTTCGGCTAATGCATTAAGTATGATTGAAAGGAATCTTACTTCTCCATCTGTAAGTACATTAACAAAACTAGCTTCAGCCTTGGAAATACCCATTACAGCATTTTTTAGAAATATCCCCGAAAAACAAAAAGTAGTATTCCGTAAAGCTTCTGAAAGAAATCGTGTTTCTTTTAATAAAGGTTTATGGGAAGGCTTAGGTGGAGAGTATTTTCAGGGGAGATTGGAAGCATTCATGCTCACTTTGGAAACTGGTGGCTCTAGTGGCCCACATGGCATGCTCCATTCTGGTCATGAGTTTGTTTTTTGTGTACGGGGCAGCCTGGTTTATGAAGTAGAGGATAAAAAATTTCACATGGAAGCCGGAGATAGCTTAATATTCTCCTCTCACCAGTTACACAAATGGCAAAATCCAGGCCCAAATGTTTGCAATGCAATCATAGTGATCACAGGTTATGAAGAAAACGAAAACCCCTCTGATTATCATAAAGCATCAGCACAAATCATTGATAATTTGAAAGCAAACAATTAAGAAGCGATTTTTTAATTTTATTTATTATCTAAGCGGATACCATGACCCCGAACTGTAACTAAATAATTATGGTTAGGATCATAAACGGATAAACGTTCTCTTAATCTTCTTACCAGTGCATCAAGTGCTTGTTCTGACACACCTACAGCTTTATCATCACCCCAAATGATTGATACCAAATCACTTCTGGAAACCACTTTGCCTGCCTGCTCATCCAACGCATTCAACAATCGAAACTGTGGAACACTGAGTGGAGGTAAAATTTCCTTCTCTCCAACCCAAACTCTACGAGAGCGAAAGTCAAGATGAATTTGCTTATTTTGTTCTTGCACATTTTTCCCACCTGGAAATAATTCTTGATCTAATGGCATGGTTGCATCAGAACTCAAGAAGTAAAAGCTCTGGACAAGAGCAACTTGTATTATGTCACCTTCTTGTAATAAGACTGGTTCTTCAATCAAATCACCATTAAGGTAAGTGCCGTTTTTACTTAACAAATCATCTACACTCACTCCGTGTTTGGAAATGGTAAGTTTTGCATGGACTCTCGAAACTTGTCGATCAGGGATCATTATTTCACACTCAGGATCCCTCCCAATATGTATCTCGTGATCAATACCCCATCTCTGACCAGATAAAGGACCCGCTTGTGCTATTAATATTGGAAATTCTGGAATCAAGTCTTCCATTCATACCTCACAAATTATTAGAAGGAAGATTCAACGAAAAAAATTTATAATCGAATGAAAATCAATAATCCTTATAAGGTATAATATTATCAAATAAACGCCGAAATGTAAAAAAATATTTCTGAAAACCAAATAGGAGAGAAGAAAATGCCGCTCCCGTTGAAAGCGGGGGATGTATTGCGTGGTCGATATCGCGTTCAAAAGATTATTGGACAAGGTGGATCAGGGTCTATTTATTTAGCGGATGATTTACGCTTATCTGGCCGACAATGCGCCCTAAAAGAAGTTGAACATAATGCCAATTTACCTGACAATTTAGTCAAGGAAGCCAGAGACCAATTCTTAAGGGAAGCTACTGTTTTAGCAAGACTTGATCACCCTAATTTACCAAAAGTTTCTGACTTCTTCTCGACAGGAATAAGAGATTATTTGGTGATGGATTTTGTGCCTGGTGAAGACCTACGCACAATCATGTTGAAGGCGAAAAAAAATAACCAATTTATTCAAGAAATTGATGTCTTGAGTTGGATATCCCAATTGTCTGATGCTTTAATCTTCCTACATGAACAGGATATCCCAATATTGCATCGCGATATTAAACCAAGCAATTTAAAGTTGACCCCAAGTGGCATTCTTAAATTAGTTGACTTTGGTTTGGTAAAAATTGCTGCCCCAGGAGAGATTACAATCACGATCGTTCAAGGCCAAGGTACAGCTTTATATACACCTCTTGAACAATATGGAGGCGATCAAGGTCACACAGATGTGAGAAGTGATTTATTTTCTTTAGGTGCCACTATGTATCACCTACTTACAAACACAGCCCCGGTCGATGCCCGTCAACGTTTTTTACATCCAGAATCTTTGGTTCCTCCAAGATCGATTAACCCTGAAATTAGTACACGCACCGAAAAATGTATTCTTTGGGCAATGAATCTACACCCTGATGAACGACCATTGAATGTTCATGAATTTAAAAAAGCTTTGTTTGGTGATAGACCAATCCAACCCAGGCCATTAAATAAAAAAATAACCTTTCAGGAAATTCTAAGAATGCATCCTGAGCAGACATTGGTCCTATCAGCACTTTTTTTCTTGATTCTGAGTTTTTTGTTGTCGGTCGGTAACTAACTTAAGCGTCTTACTTCAGAATTCCTTCTTATATACCAAACCCATCCAATAAACCAACCTGTAATCGTTCCGGCAAAAGATAGTGCTAATAGATCAAACGATGTAAGTTCGTAAGTCCAATTAATTTTAAGAGCCAATTGAATACCTACCATGATATAAGCAAAAGCTCCACCTATAAATGCCAATAACGCCCAGCGCAAGCTCCATCTAGTTGAAATTTTCTTTTTTGTAAAGAAAAATAGTAAACTGGAAATGCTGGTTATTAGCGAAATCATCAACAACCAATCAGAGATCTGCGGTATGGTGGTTTGCTGATTCGTGATTATTGGCTGGGTTTCGGTTGGTGTTAAAGTCGGAGTAATTGTCGGGGTTGTTGTTTCAGTCATCTGCGGGGTTGATAAAACCACTATTGTAGCTTCTGCACCTTCTGGCACCGGTACCTCAATTTGAATTACTTCAGAATTGTACGCCGGGTCGCTCACAACTCTTATATCTACCAAACCTGTATTTTGAACACGATAATTGGCTTTCGCCACCCCGCTTTGGGTAATTGCTTCCACTTGTTGTACATTACTACCAATGTCAAGATAACTAAATAAGAACCTAACAATGGTTCCATCAGGGACTGGATTCATGTTGTAGTCATAGATAACCCCAGTTTCCAGGCTAATTGTCTCCCCCAGTTCAATCTTTGGAACAAAAGAGATTTCGGGTTCATCAATTCCTACTGGATCAGTAGCTATCTCCGGCGAGGTAAGCGTTAAAGGAATTATTTGATTTGGATTTGGGGCAGTTCGTGAAATCAGATCATATCCTATGCCTGGAACACTGACAGGTAAAACTCCTTCAGCGGTAATCTCTTGAAACAGAAGTCTCGCAGCTGTATCAATAAATTCGGATGTTTTGCTAAACAAAACAAAGTAAGCAGTTAATTTGCTAATATCCGTCGCGTCCAAATAATAAGGTGCATTAAATCCAAACGCAATCACCTTTTTGTTGTTTAACAAATCGGGACGATCGGATAAGAATTGCTCTAATGCTAAACTTGCGTCGTTGTCAAAATTAGGTTTTGTAAATGAAAAAACAATCCAATCAGCGTTACGTAATTCGGAATCTAGGTTTGATGAACTCCCTGGGTCCTGAAGGTAACGAAATAAATCAGAAAACGTGTAGGATGCCATCCTTGAAGGTAGTACCTGTTCTCCTGCGCTCGGTCCATATAACTTTAATACCGCATCTTGCATAGCTGTCAACCCAAATATAGATTGGCTGGGACATTCAGAGCATTGTTGCGCTGTAATGGAATCTGTAATAAAAAGGATCCGTTCATCACTTTGCGGTGGTTGTGGCATGATTGCGTTTAGTTCTACAATGTCCGGACTCATCAAAACTACTGCATTACTCGCGATTTCAAAATTAATTTCCTGATTCACTCCAACATTGGCTAAATTTGCAGGATCAGACAATATTTCTGTAATGTCAAAATCTGGATAAAGTTCAAATTTTTGTTTCAGAATTCGCCTGACAGATGTGTCAACCCTTTGTGCAAAAGCTGGGTCTTCTAAATATTTTTGCGTGAAATATTCCAGGACCCGTAGGGTTGTTGCATAAGGATCAAGATCTCTTGTATCCACGTAAAGATCCAACANNCTTTCGAGATATTTGTCTGGGATCGAATCCTTCACCTGAAGGGTTAAAAAACCTTCGGACAGCATTGGACCCCAAATTATCACTGACAATTATTCCCCCATCTTCACGCCATGAGGCAAACGGAGGTAATGACATTAATTGGTCCTGTGCGGATTGATCAAAACTTACAGGTCTGGTTGTCGCGCGGATATTTCCTTGAAAACCTTGATAACGAATATGCGACATTAGCAATCCATCTGTTGTAGAAGCTGGATCAGGAGAATTGCCGGTTACAGAATAGAAAGGAGCTAATTCAATTTGCTTTAATTGTTCAAGTGATTTCCGTACTGTCGCTACCTCGTTCTCTGGTAATCGGTCTGAAGAACCTCTCCCTGGAAAATGTTTAGAAATAACTGCTATTTCGTTATTACTGCCGGCATGAACGCCACGGATATAAGCTTTGCCTAATTCTCCAACCCAAAACGGGTCGCCACCAAAAGTTCTTGCACCTAAATCATCACCACCTTCAACATAGGGCAAATCTAGCACATCCATAGAGGGTCCTAACAAAAGGTTGAAACCTAAGGTGTGCAATTCCTGACCCAGAACATTCCCAACTTTTTCTGCAAGTGACACATCCCAGGTAGCACCAATTGCTAACTGGCTGGGAAGCGTAGTAACCCCATTAAAAATAGTGCTATGAGGATATGAATCCCCTTCCTGTGAAATTGCTACAAACAAAGGAATATATTTATCCGGGATTTGATCGGCGGCGGCTTCTTCATCATTTTCATTTACTAAATACCCATCCCACTCCGCTTGTTGCAGTGATTGGGTTAGTTGAAAAATGTTTTCAACTGTATTCAGGGAAGTAAAATTGTCGTTCTCAGTACGAAGAATTACACCACCTATATGGTGATTAACAATAAGATTGTAAACCTCACTCTCCTGAGAAATCTCCCTTCCTTGAAATGCAACTAAAAACAATTGTCCTACTTTTTCTTGAGGTGTCATTTCCTCCAATAATTCCTGGGCTTTGATATCCTCTTCAGGAACCTGTTCATCATTTGCAGACTGAGCGTAATGAATAGGAAACACAAATGAAATTATTAGCAAGAATGATAAAAACCTCAAAAATAACTTCATTTACTAAATCCTATCCTTCCAACGATTACAAATTTCCTCATGAGACTCATGTTGAATATTACAACCCGTAAGAATTAATATGGGTTTCTTTACATTCACTTTCTTATTTAAAACCGCAGCAATTGGTACCGCTGCGGACCCTTCCAGTACAACCTGATAGTGATACCAGGCATAAGCAATAGCTTGCTCAATTTCATCTTCATCAACCAAAATAAAATCATCCACCATGCTTCTAACCAAGGGGATTGTCATCGAATTCTTTTCAACCCCACCCGTTAATCCATCTGCAACACTTTTCGTTTCAATGATATCCTTGATGGATCCATAATGATACAAAGAATGAAAATAAGAGGAGTTTTTTGCCTGTACACCAATCAGTTTTATTTTTGGTTGCATGTTTTTGAATGCTAACCCGATTCCACTAATCAGTGCTCCACCACTAACGGGGCACAGACAAGCATCGGCATCAAATGGGTTTATTTGCTCAATCAGTTCAATACCCAAAGATGCTTGTCCAGCAATAACTTGGCCGTCATTGTAAGGTGAAATCCAGGTTGCTCCTTTTTTGATGACATATGTTTGGGCTTCATTTTCAGCTAGTTGATAATCCCCGGAAATTTTATGAACCACAGCACCTAATTCAATGATTGCATCTTCTTTATTTCTTGCTGTTTTTTCTGGAATGAAAACGGTGGCTTTTGCTCCTAGAAGTTTTGCAGCGTAAGCAACTCCTAACCCATGATTCCCGGCTGAAGCAGCAACCAAACCTCTTTCTTGTTCCCAAGGGGCTAATGTAAGTATTTTGTTTAATGCACCTCGAATTTTGAATGCACCAGTTTTTTGTTGGTTCTCCCATTTGAGATATACGTTCAATTTAGGATCAAATGTTACGGGTGTTTTTTCAATCTTCCCATTTAACCTATTTGCCGAATCATTAATCCAATTAATTGGTATCATTACGCTCAAGTACTTTTCTTCCTAAAATTGGATCATCTGTAATTAATCCATCGATTTTGGCTTTAATAAAACGATCCATTTCCATTTCGTCATTAATTGTCCAGATATTTACTTTTCGATCATGATTGTGCTGGTCATCAATATAATCTCCATCAATATCCTTGTAATACGGATGTACAATCTGTGGACTTACCCAACGCATTAAATTGGAACGAGCCAGCCAACCATATTTTCCAGGAACAGCCAGAAGAGCTACCGGAACTTCAGGTAAAATTTTTCGCGTGATAATCAAGTTAATTGGGTGGAAAGAAGAGAAAAAGACAGATTTTTCGACACCTAATGATTTCACCAATGTTGCAGTTTTTTTCGCCAACCCATCAAAAATTGAAGAGTAATTTGTTAATTCGATATTGATCAATATTTGGCTCGAAAATCTTTCCAATACCTCACGCAAAGTAGGAATCTTTTCATTTGCGAATTCATCCGAGAAAAATGTACCCGCATCCAATTTTCGCAACTCCTCTAGTGGTAATTTCTTCACTTTCCCTGTTCCATTTGTCGTGCGATCAACGCTTTGGTCATGAATGATAACAATTTCACCATCACGTGTAAGCTTTGCATCCAGTTCAAAAGCATCTGAATTTAAATCAACAGCTTTTTGAAAAGCAGCTAAAGTGTTTTCTGGTGCATATGCAGATGCACCGCGATGAGCGATGATGAGTGTTTTTGAATTTATCAATTCAACCCTTAATTATAGATCAACAAAATAAGCAGCAGTTGCCCGATCTATCAATTCTTTGGTTAATACCGGCTCAGCATTGAGATACCTGGAAATATCAAGAATTTGATCACAAATATCACGTGGATGAGAAGCCCTAAGATTCCGGTTTCTCTTAATATAATGCTCTTGTAATAGATATGCTAAACCTTCATCTGAATAGGTCACACCTTTTTGTGATGCAACTCTTCTAAATAATTCACGGTATTCCTCATAGGAAGGATCACCTATTTCAATTTTATGTCGCAACCGTCGCAAAAAAGCTTCGTCGACTAAATCCTTGGGTGGTAAGTTCGTGGAGAAAATTACCAGCACATCAAAAGGTACTTCAATTTTTCTTCCCGTGTGAAGACTCATATAATCGATCCTATTTTCCAATGGAACGATCCAGCGATTTAGTAAATCTCTAGGTCTCACCAATTGCCGGCCAAAGTCATCAATTAATAAAATACCACCATTCGCTTTCACCTGAAAAGGAGCTTCATAGAATTTGTTGGTTGTATCAAAAACCAAATCCAATCCAGCCATAGTCAATTCACCACCGGTAATGATGAATGGCCTTCGAATTCTAACCCAACGGGGATCTCGTCTGACACTCGTTCGCATTGAACTGGTAGGGGCTGAGTCATCATCCCGAATGATTTGATGATTTACCGAGTCATATAATTTAATCACCTGACCATCAACATAAATCGAATAGGGTATGAACATTGTCTGGCCCTGAACTAAATTGCCGACTGCTCGTGCCACACTGGTTTTTCCATTACCAGGAGGACCATACAAAAAGATTGAAGTACCGGAATTTACAGCTGGACCTAATTTATTAAAAGTGGCTTCATTCAAAACAAGATGTGCTAAAACCTGATGCATTAATCGACTGGTTGCCTGTAAACGACCCCTACCTTGTTTCAAAATCGATTCATTGTATACATCAATCGGAACTGGGGCAGGACCTGCATACTGGCTGCGATCTAATGCCTCTCTTGCTCGATTAATCCCTGCTCCTGTGATAGCATAAGTATAAGATCCTTCTCCTAATCCCATTTGTGAAGTTCGAACTTCTACCAACTTCTCTCTTTTTAAAATTTCCAGAATCTGATCAACGATACCGGTAAATGACAAAGCCATTTCCTCAGCCAATTTAAACCCTGACATGTAACCTTGATAGTAAAAAATTTTCAAAGCCAAATCCTGTAACCATAGCGGTGACAACCCCGTTTGTTCAAGATTTGATATTGGAGGTGGAACAAAAGATTTTTGCATTGGATTTACAGCAGAAACAGGATTTTTAGGTTTTATTGGTCCTTCTACCATCATTTCCTCCATCAAGGGTATCTTTTAATATAAATATTATAGCATGCAGAATATTTTTCTTTATTTCTTGAGTCAAAAATATAGAACATTAATTTCTCAAATTGTGAATTTGTATCATTACTTTGAAGGCTTTAAGTCCTTTATTCTTAATTGTTTATAAATATTACCGTTATAGTGATTTCTTTCTACGGAATAAACAATATCAATTTTTGGAGGCATAGCCTTACCCCAATATCCAAGATTAAATGCAATTCCATCATACGTCTTATCTCGATCCTTAAGCCACAATTTTAAATGGTTTTCATCCTTTCCTACCATCCTGGCGTGTTTAACTTCAACGTTTCTGGATACAAACACAGCTTCTGGATTCTGGGCTCCTAAAGGTTCCAATTGATCAAGGTCATTCAAGATATCATCTGGCATGAGGTGGAGTGGGTATTCTAAATCTATACTTAATTTGGGTTTCAAATCGTCAAATACTAATTCAGCTTCGGCAATTGTTTCTAATTCCTGAAGCAATTCCTCAACTTTTTCATTGGATACTGTAAAACCTGCTGCCATCGCATGACCGCCGTGACGAACCAATAAATGCTCACACTTATCCAAGGCGTGAGTTATATGAAATTCAGGAATACTGCGACAGGATGCTCGTGTAAATTCTTCTCCTCTGAAGCCTACAATAGATGGTCTATAAAAAGATTCTGTTAATTTTGCTGACACCAAACCTACCAAACCCGAGGTAAATTCATCATGGATGATATTAATGATTAGTTTATTTTCATCGATTTCTTCTTGTGCCAATTTTTGCATGTCCCGGGTAATTTGTTGCCGTTTTTTATTGATATCATCAAGTTCCTGGCTTAGTAAACCCGCTTCTTTTGGGTCCTTTGTTAACAGTAAGTTCAATGCTTTTTTGGGAGAATCCAACCTACCTGCAGCATTTAATCTTGGTGCAATCCCAAAACTTATGTCAAAAGTGCTGGTTTTTCGTTGATTTAATCCAGAGATATTTATTAAACTCCTTAAACCCAATCTTTCCGAAAATCTAATCGTCTGGATCCCTTTTTTAACAATCAAACGATTTTCTCCCAACAAAGGAACAACATCCGCTACAGTTCCAATTGCCGCCAGGTCGAGCCATAAATCTGCTGTTCGCGATGAACCACTTGCTTCAAAAAATAGGGCTTGAGCAACTTTGTAAGCAATACCTACCCCAGATAAGTTTTTTTCAGGGTATGGATCATCGTTTAATTTCGGACAAATTATCGAGTGTACCTCTGGCAGAATCTCACCTGGTACATGATGGTCTGTAACAATTACTGTCATTCCAAGATCTTGAGCATATTTCAATTCTTCAGGTGATCGGATGCCACAATCAACGGTAATAATGAGAGAGACATCACAATCTTTTAGGTAATTGATGGCATTTGTGTTGACTCCATATCCTTCTTCCCTTTCAGGAAGGTATGGTTGAATGTTTGCACCGAAAGTGCTTAAAACTTCTGTCAACAATGCCGTTGATGTAATTCCATCAGCATCGTAATCCCCAAATACAGCAATTTTTTCATCATTTTTTATTGCCTGGAAAATTCTCTCAACTGCTTTATGCATTCCAGTTAGAAGGAATGGATCGTATTTATTTGATTCATCCTTGAAAAATTCATTTGCAGTTTTCTTGTCTTTTATTCCACGATTGAATAATATCTGCTGCATAATATCGGAGAATTCTCCGAGTTCTTCTTTTATTTCGTTCGAAATCACAGGAGCGACAATCCATTCTTTTTCAATTGGTGTTTGCATAAAAAAATCCTCTTGTAAATTAATTCATTTGTAACTTAGTTAATAAGATCAAATGAAATTATTTTATAAATCTCAACCGTAACTAAATTTGATCAAAAAAGACTTTGACGACCAATCGAATGGGTCAACCATCTGTTGTTGATCTATGTAGAAAAGATTGATTAAATCTTTGTTATTTAATAATTGTTTTCCGCTCATAGTATAATCGACAAACATAAATTTTCGAAATTTTTCAGGAATTGAATTAATGAGTTTTACATTTCAAATAAAAAATACAGAAAAAAATGCACGTGCAGGTACCTTAGAAACACCTCATGGGCAAATTTTAACCCCAACTTTTGCACCGGTTGGAACGCAAGCAACAGTTAAGACTCTCACACCAGCTCAATTGGAGTCCACTGGAGCAAATTTAATTCTCGCAAATACCTACCACTTATTTCTACGTCCTGGAGCGGATTTAATCTCTGAAATGGGTGGTTTGCATAATTTTATGCACTGGGAAAAACCTATTTTGACCGATTCAGGTGGTTTTCAGGTTTTTTCTTTAGCTGATATGCGAAAAATTGATGATGATGGGGTTACCTTCCGGAGTCATATTGATGGGTCAAAACAACGCTTAACACCTGAATTAGCTGTCCAAATCCAGGAAAAATTAGGTGCTGATATTATCATGGCATTTGATGAATGTTCCTCACCCTATGATGAACAATATAGTGAAAAAGCGATGCAACGAACCCACGACTGGTTACGTAGATGTATATATGCAAAGAAACGTGAGGATCAGGCATTGTTTGGGATAGTTCAAGGTGGAGTATTTCCGGAGTTAAGAAAAAAATCCGCTGAATTTATTGGTTCAATGGATCTACCTGGATATGCAATTGGTGGCCTATCTGTTGGTGAAACAAAACCAGAAATGTATGCAACCATTGAAATTGTTAATGAAATTCTTCCACCTGATAAACCAAGATATTTGATGGGTGTAGGAACACCAGAAGATTTGATTTATGGTGTCCAAAGAGGTATTGATATTTTTGATTGTGTTCTTGCAACACGACTCGCCCGGCACTCAGCTGCGTTGACAAATACGGGTAGATTAAATCTCAAGAACTCAAAATTTGCACGTGATCCAGACCCGATTGAAGAAGGATGCACTTGTTACACCTGTAAAACTTTTTCGAGAGCTTACATTCGTCATTTAATCATGGCAAAAGAAACATTATCCGGAACACTCATCTCAATTCACAACATTCATATGCTCCAGTTTTTGATGCAAAAGGTTTCAACAGCAATAATCGAGAATCGATTTGATGAATTTTCAAGATCCTACCTTTCTAATTACTATTACAAACCCGGGAATTCAGCCGATAAAATAATCTAAAATCAGCAGGTGAAATTATGACAATATGGCAAGCATTAATCTTAGGGATCGTTCAGGGAATAACTGAATTTCTTCCCATTTCAAGCTCCGGACATTTAGTTATCACTCCTTTTTTGTTGAATTGGTCTATTCCTGAAGAATATATATTTCCGTTTGATGTTCTTGTTCAAATGGGAACACTGGTAGCTGTCATCATTTATTTCAGGAAATATTTAATCAGCATCGTCGTTGCCGTCTTTAAAGGGATCATAAATAAAGACCCATTTGGAACAAACGATGCAAAGCTAGGTTGGTTGGTTGTTTTATCCACTATTCCTGCAATATTTGGAGGTTTGTTCCTCGAAGATCAAGTGGAAGCAGCATTTCAATCCATCCAATTTACTGCTTTCTTCTTGTTGTTCACGGCATTGATGCTTTGGCTTGCAGAAATATTAAGTGACCGAATTAAAAAAATGGAAGAAATTTCCACACTGGATGCGTTTATCATTGGTTGTTTCCAAGTATTGGCAATCTTTCCCGGTGTATCGAGATCTGGTTCAACAATAGCAGGTGGTCTATTGCGTAAATTGAAACGCGAAGAAGCAGCAAAATTTTCTTTCCTGATGTCAATTCCAGTTATGTTAGGTGCAGGTGTGATGAGTATTAATGATCTGGTAAATCTTCCCGATTTATCAAGCTTTTTACCCCTTCTACTCGTCGGTTTTGTGGCAGCCGGAATAGTGGGATTTCTGTCCATTCACTGGTTATTGCAATTCTTAAATAAAAATAAGTTGAGTTACTTCAGTATCTATTGTGTGGTTTTGTCGATCATTACTTTAGTGGTTTACTACTTCCGAGTTTAAAAAATGTCAGTAAAAGTAATTTTAAGAAATAAAGAAATAATTCTTGATGAAACAAAAGACCTAACGGTTCGCAAAATATTAAAAAAATTGGACTTAATTCCAGAAACTTATTTATGTGTCCGTAATGGTGAGCTATTAACAGAGCAAGAGTTGATCAGAGATGGTGACATAATACGATTAGTGCCTGTAATTTCTGGAGGGTAATTGTGAAATGCCGGAAATGTGACCAGAAAGCAGTGATCAATATGCGCCAGCACAAACTCGCTTTGTGTAGAGATCATTATTTAGAATGGGTGCTTGAACAAACCGAAAGGAATATAAAGAAATATTCACTCTTCTCCAAAAAAGACAGAGTTTTGGTTGCTGCCTCAGGCGGAAAAGATTCTTTGGCATTGTGGGATGTTCTGAATAAACTTGGTTACCAAACTGCTGGTTTGTATATTAACTTAGGTATTCATGGGGATTCAGATTATTCGAATTATTCTCAGCAACTTACTGAAAATTTTGCAAATAAACAGAACCTAACTCTTCATATCGTAAATATTCAATCCGAATATGGAAAAACCATCCCTGAATTTTCAAATTTGAACAAACGAGGAAAATCAAAACCCTGCTCCATTTGTGGCATGGTAAAACGCCATACTATGAATGAAATTGCATCCAAATTTGACTATGATGTATTGGTTACGGGTCATAATTTAGATGACGAAGTAGCTGTTCTGTTCAATAATGTGATGGGATGGCAGGTTGATTTCCTTCGGAGACAAGCCCCTTACATTCCAGCAAAAAAAGGATTATTACCCAAGGCAAAACCTTTCTGCAGATTTTATGAACGTGAAACAGCTGCTTACGCGTTACTTTCAAATATTGAATACATTGAAGATGAATGTCCATTTTCTTTAG
>NPIE01000194.1_pt1 | contig 18620 bp, 19 predicted proteins | sample 8637661 | NCBI WGS metagenome assembly NPIE01 (sample SAMN07420842, study PRJNA396082) | bioreactor metagenome | isolation source: sample BA12 brine-fed electro-methanogenic bioreactor BA | place: Japan: Kochi | collected 2016-12-09
CGCCATAACAACAATAGGAGATACTCTCATTCTAGAAATAGAGGAAGAGGATACAATGCTAAGAAAAATACAATTAGCATAGACAAATTAATTGCGAAGGCAGTAGATACTAAACCTACTAATATGTTCGTAGATGACTACGAATATTCCCAATTTCAAATAACAAAAGTTCTTAAGAGGAATGCTTACAATAAGGGTTACAGTAACCCTACTAAGATCCAGTACAAGGCCATACCAGAGATTCTAAGCGGCAAAGACATACTAGGTGTAGCAAGTACAGGTTCTGGTAAAACAGCGGCCTTCTTAATCCCTCTAATAGACAAGGTCGTTAGAGATAGGAATAACAGAGTTTTAATAGTAGTTCCTACTAGAGAATTGGCTATGCAGATACAGAATGAATTTAGATCCTTAGCGAAAGACACACAAATTAAAAGTGTCTTAATAATGGGAGGAAACAGTATAAATACCCAAATTAACATACTAAGGAGTAATCCTAACTTCATAATCGCAACTCCAGGAAGACTGAAAGATTTAACAAATAGAAGAGCAATTAATCTTCAAACTGTTAATAATGTTGTCCTAGACGAGGTGGATAGAATGTTAGATATGGGCTTCATACACGACATTAAGTTCATTGTGGAAAAGTTGAATAGAAATAGGCAATCTCTGTTCTTTTCAGCTACTTTAAATAGAAAATCAGAGGAGGTTGCAAATACCCTACTCCATAATCCTGTGAGAATTGAAATTGAAACTCAGGGTCCCGGTAAGAATGTGGACCAAGATGTTGTTAGATTACAAAAAGGTCAGAGCAAATTTGACGTTTTACTAGGATTACTAGAGAAAGATTCTTTAGAGAAAGTTTTAATATTTACTTCTACAAAATGGGGAGCGGATAAATTATGTGACAGTTTGCGCCAGAAGGATGTATATATAGAATCTCTGCATGGTGGAAAGAGACAGAACAAGAGAACTAGAATAATAGAAAAGTTTAAAAATGGAAATATAGATGTATTAGTAGCTACAGATGTAGCTTCAAGAGGTCTAGATGTTAATAACATATCTCATGTTATTAATTACGATATGCCTCAGTGTTATGATGATTATATTCATCGTATAGGTAGAACAGGTAGAGCAGGTAAGAAAGGTTTTGCTTTAACGTTTGTTTAGTTTCTTTTTAAAGAGACCCTTCTCTTTTTTATTTAACACAACTGAGAGTTGGTCCAAGATTTTCTGAACCTCCTCGGGGTCTGGTTCCCTATATTCATAAGTAGTTATCCCTATTGGGTGTGTTAAACTTCTTATCGCGTCCTCTTTTGCTTCATCTTTCAGTCTAAAACTGTATAAAGCACATTCTGCAAGTTGGATTTCTTTGAATTTGTTAAAAGGGGTATCAGAGGGGAGATAAAAGAGTGTCAGATTTAACCCTCCCAGATTTCCATTGTTTTCTAAATCTATCTTTCGAACCATCTGTTCTTCTCCATTGTCCTGTAAATCTATGTAAACTAAGTCAGGATTATCTTTCCAATCTAATTCTGGGTTTGCATTTTGATATGCAAGTATCTCAACAGCTCTTTCGTAGATTTTAGAGTGTAGAAGATTTTGGTCAGTTTCAATGGAGTTTTTTTCTGGGGACATAATTTAAAATATTAAATTTATCTTAAATTAATATATCACAATTTCAAATTAAGTAACAAAATAATAAAGTCTATGGGTGTATTCATATAAAAAAGAAGACCCAGAAGAGATAATAAAACGAACAGTAGAGTTTACACTCATACTACATTATCTCTCTGGGTCATCTTGTTCTAACTACTAGTGGTTAACATATTCTCAGAGCACTTCTGAGGTTCTCCGCAAATTCCTTTAAGTTTTCTTCTTGCATTTTTTGAAGAACATCTACTCTTCTTACTTGGTCATATTTTTTAATATGATGCCAAGAAAATGGTGCAAGAATGATTGCTGTATAGGTTGCGTCGAAATATATCCCTGGGTGGTCAGGGAATTTAGGTATTAGTGCTAATTCCCTTTCAGGCATCATAGATCCTCTTCCAAGGTCTATGAATCCATGAAGAGATGGTTCTACAACAAAGCGGTCACAAGCAACTTGTAACTGGTTGTAGGTTTTAATCATTGCGTGGAAGATTTCGCTTCCCAAGTATGGATACGGTAAGTAGATCTCTGTATTTTGCAATTTTCCTCTTTTTCTAGTGTTAATGAACAAGAATAAACGGATTATAGCAAGAAATTAGAGGGTTTACTATGGGTTAATAAAGAAAATGCCTGAGAATTATGAAGTCGTTGTCGATGGTTAAACCACCAGACTAACCTCTCTCAGGCTTTTTCTTACAAATTTTTTAATTATGGGAGTATTACATCGTTCTTTTCATTGAAAATCTGAAAGGTTCTTTCTTTTGTGTAAATGACCTTTTCTGATTCTGCCTTCAAACCTCTCATATTTTTGATGAGCTGTTCTGCTTTTTCTGGAAACTCTTTTTCAAGATCATCGACGGTTAAGAGACGAGCTTGTGGATAGAAAAGTTTTGAAATATTTTTTCTCTTCCCAAGATATACTCGTTGTTCCTCAATTTCGACATAATCTTTCTCAAAGAAAGTGTAAGCAAACGCCCAACTCACGTGATCCTTTTCATCAGGGTGTTCCCGATTTTCAACCTCTTTGATCTTGTTTTCAGCAAAGTATGCACCAGTAGTGAGGTATTCAATAAAGATTTGAGTTTTGATTCTGTTAACAGTGATTAAATGACCAAACATTTTTACAATAGCAAACATTTTGGGCTCCTTTTCCCATAGATTATTAATGTGCAAGAATGTGCAATTATATCAAGAAATATTGTTATATTCTATGGGCTGTTTTTCTGGAGGTTGTTTTCTTAGATATTTATCATTATGGATAAACATAGTTTATCCACCCCCAAAGACAATTGTTAATTAGCAATACTCTGCTAGCTTGTCTTCGGGGGCTTCAAAATAGATATTATTGGAATTTACTCGGTTGGGACTGGGTTTTCTGTGTTGGTTGAAGGTTCAAGGCCTCTCATCCTACAATAATCAAATTCCCAATTGTCTTCACAGTTTCCCGCAACGACGTCACCACCGTCAGTTGTTCGCATTGAACAAATTGGTTCGTAGTCTGCAGTGCAGGTGAGATGAACAGTGTCATTGGCCCACAGCGCAACAATTTTGAAATCTGTAGTCTTAACAACGATTTCGTCGCCAATCTTAGCGAAGGAAACGGAAGGAGAGAGATCAAGAAGTTCTCCTCGGACAAGACCTTTTCCATCTTGCCAGATTGCTCCACTCATGGAACCAAATCCATTGAACATCGCTCCGGAAAGACTTCCGTGTATTTGACTGTAACTGTCAACCTCGCTGGAGATTTTAATAGTTAGGTGATACAGACTCTCATCAACCTTTCTTTCAACGGTTAGCCCTTGGTCTGTGGTTTGTCTTGCAGGCATACACCCAGCAAGGATTACAGACAGAAGTGCTATTAGTACTACTAGATACGTTTTTTTAGACATGAAAAATTCCTTTCTATTAGTCTATTTTGATAATGAGCAAATACTTAGCCTTATGGCATAAGATGGCTACATTATACTAAAGAGTAGAAAGAAAATAAATACTATGGGGCTGTTGTAGGCCTAGTCCCAGGGATTTTTGGAATTTTCACCTTATGAGATTGTTTATATCTGGTATAAGAATCCTATTTAGATTAGAATATAATGCTATTTTAGGCTTCTTACATAAATCATATTATCAATATGCAAAAACGAGACATTCTCAAAACAGAATATCTAGATGATTTAAAAACACAGATACAAGAAAATAATGGAATTATAAGGTTCTTAATTCACCCATTCTATAGTGAAGACACAACAGTCAATAAAAAGAAACGGTTTGTAACAGAAGAATATTTATCCAATAGAGATGATTTTATAAAAACAAATATAGACAAAGGTTTAGTAATATTTCAACCTAAGTACTTATTAGATGATCTCTGGACTAATCTAGGGGCTTTTGATTTGGAAGATGTTTATTACATTGTCACTAGGGATTACGAAGCTACACCGTTCGAAGGGCCTGAAGGTTGGGATGAATTAGTTAGGATATTGAAACTACTTAATGTTCAAGCTGTTGAATTAAGTGGTATCTATTTGGATTTTAGGACACAGAAAGAGGCTCTTGATAAGTTCGATCCAAAACATGACGAATTACACCAGATACCAAACTTTATTGAGGATACAGATAATTACATAGATAAGTTTCAATTAGCAAGGGAGTGGCTTCGAAAGAAATATGTCCCTGAAGGGTGTGTGGGTTTTGCTGCAATAAGTTTACTAGAGAGAGGTGTTGATGTTTATTTTTCTAATTTGACAACGCCTGATACTGTTTCGGATATTATTTAAGGTGGGAGTTCAGGTAGATCTGGGGGGGGGATGGTGGGTTCAGGTTAGAAGTGCTTTAGAAGTTTAATGTCTATTTATAAGATGTCTGAAAAATAAAACGGTTATTCCACGTTTCTTTCTTGCCAAGAGCCTTTTCCCTGAGTTAGAATCTCATAATATAAATTGATAAAATAAAAGGGAGTTAAGTATATATATAATTTTAGTTTAGAAAAAAATGGAAAAAGAGAAAGAAACGACTATGCCTTATAAAAAGTTATTACTAATGCAGTGTATATCCTTTGTAATAATGTATAGTGTAATGTTTATGAATGTATCTAGTTTTGATCATATTTATCTTAGTATTAATAGAACATATATGGCTTTATTGATGACTGCACCGATGGCGCCAATTATGCTTATTTTTATGAAGAAAATGTATGAGAATGTAAGACTTAATGTGTTAGTAAATGCTTTAAGTGTAGGTATTTTTATATTTGCATTTTTGGGACTACGTATGCAATGGTTTATATCAGATAATCAGTACATGAAAGCAATGATTCCACACCACTCTTCTGCAATACACACAAGTGAAAAAGCGAATATTGTTGGAACTAAGGTGGATAAACTAGCAAAAGAGATAATTGATGCTCAGATCAAAGAGATAGATATAATGAAGGGCTTATTAAAACAATAATTGGCTTTGCAATTTTTCACTCTGGGGTGGATGGTGGGTCCAGGTTCGAAATACACTTAATGTTTAAATCCTAATACCCCCTACCCTTCAAGTATATATATTTCTGCCACAAAAACCCTCTTTAATCTTTCTTAAGAATAATAGATACCTTATCGTTCTGTGGATGGATAAAAATTTTAATTTTTCCTAAATTCTCAATGATATAATAGTTGTTATTAAAATAGCATTTTAAAAAATGAGAATATATTTTATAGATACGGGTTTGTTAAAATTAGAGCATTTAGAGAAGCTAGATGAAACGGGAGATTTAGTGAAATACTTCTATCCTTGTATAGACCCCTATCTACCTCCGAAAGAAAAACAAGAAGAAATCTTTGAAAAAATTAAACGTTGGGAAAGAGATAATGGTTTCAAGCCAAAAGTAAATCTTAATAAAAAAGAATTTAATTCAATAATAAACTCAAACAAATACAAGGGACGTTTCTCAAAGGTATATTCTCCATTTATCAAAAACTTTGGGGGGAATAATTTTATTTCTAGTAATGGTTCTATAGCAGAGGGTGCTATTTTACTTAAGGATGGTATGAAATATATAATCCCAAAAGTTCATAAGGAAAAATGTCTTGAAACAGAGAGCACCTTAAAAAAAATATTTCCTTATTTTTCCCCATTTAACAAGGATTTCCATGTCTTGGCAACGGTAATTAGTTGTGATCCTATGTCGTCTCTTATTAGAACGTTTATGGGTAAGGAGGATGGAGAAGAACATTGGGATATTAATACTGGACAATCTGTGGACTTTTTAAATGACGATGGTTATAAGAATTTTCTATCTTTAGATACGAAAGGACTTTTTACGAATGACAGTATTGAACGGATAGAGAAAGAATTCGGAAACATCCGAATATATTCTGCAAAAAGTATTGAAGATTTAATAATGAAGATCAAGTAGAGTAATTAGACCACTGGCTTATGGGTACTTCCACTAACAGTTTTTTGTCAATATACTGAAAGTTTTGCACATTTGTTCCTCTATATTTCATCTCTGTTAGAGGGGTATCAAGCCTTTCTACTAACTTAAGATGACAGCGTTTATATTTTTTCCCAGAATTGCATGGACACGGATCGTTTCTATTTAGATTAAGATATTTTGCTATTGTTCCTAATTCAAATTCTGTAAAAGCTTTTTCGTCTATTTCATAAAAGAAAACTTCTTTTTTTCTAACTGCTCCAACGGTAGAACCATCCTCGTAACCCATTAATACAGTAGTGGGTTGTAGGTTTTTGTAGAAAATTTTAGCATTTTCTAGACAATCTTTAGAATAAGCAATTGCCTTAATATAAGAATTGTTGATAATTGCTTTATTAATAAGCTCGAGTTTGCTTTTGTCAAGTTGGTTTACGGCATTTTCTTGGAAAAACCTACTTTGAGAAGAATTCCAATAAGCTACGTAATAACTTGAGGAGAGAGGGATTAGAACTATAGTTTCCATTAACCCAATATTTCTATTTGAGATGTTTGTAAAATTGTGTTTTATTTTAAGAGAAGCGGTAGATATGTATTGATCACTTAGTATAAATTCATTGTCGCTTTTTAATATACATATTTTATACCCCTCCTTTAATGTGTCAGATAATCTTTCAATGTATTTATAGTTCAAAATTTTTTCTGAGAGCAATGGAATAACGGCGTCTTTTTGCATTGTAGAAAACTCTTTAAGTAGAGCCCCGCTACGGTAGTAAAACTTTAATAATGTGGGGAGAATTCCTTCGAGGGAAGATCTAAACTTTATCCAACTGAAATCATCTTTATCTAAAGAATCCACTAGACTAGAGATGATGGGAGCTACCTGAGTTTCAATTTTCGCGTAATATTTCTCAACGGTATTTACGGGAAGGTCCTTGTGTTCATATGCGTAAGAGAGCTTCATAGTTTTCTTTACTGTAGTTGGAAAAATAGTTTTGGTTTTAACTAAAAATTCAAAAAGTTTGTTTTGATCTTCAGAAAAAAACTTCAGCAAGGACTCTGATATAAAATGTTGTTGTTTAGTCATTTTTTATTATAGCCTACCTTGGGCTAATTAAAAATGCACGCCTTATAAAAGGTTTCTGTCAAGGGAAGAATATAGGAGAACTTGTATATGAGGGCTAGTTATAGAAGTAAAATAATATTTTCTGCTATAATGAAAACATGAAGAAACATGACCCAAGCCTATTTACAAGACTAGTTGCAACCGTCTTTGTAAATGCAGGTCAAGACAACACTGAGAGAATAGGAGCATTAGTTATGCCATATGAAGACATAGAGCCTAGCGTGAAAGAAGTTTGTAGAAAGATAGTTTTCAAAGAATTTGATTTTAAGGATGAATATTTTAAAGGTTGGTATCGCGATAGCCTAGAAGATTTCCCAACAGAGTGTGCCCAGTTTGTTTCATTCTTAATATCTTTTTACGAGTCCAATCTTAAAATAGATAATCGTGGGTTTTACATAGCCTCTGGAGTTCTGGGCTTATCGAAAAAGAGATTGTCTGCAAAGGACCTTTGGGATTACTATGAACGTTTTGATAATGACAGAGATATACATCCTCTTGCTACTTGGAAAGATGCTATTGTCTCTGAAGAATAAACTCCCACAGAAAATTCAGTATTATCCCAGCTAAGACAGTACCTATTATCCCCAATACCCACCAGAGCCATTTGTTTTTATGGCCCTCATTTACACTGTTAATCTCATTATTATTTCCAATAGAAAACTGATTACTGTTTACGGTATTTATGTTGTTCACAATACCGTGTTCTTTTTTTAGCACTTTTCTAGGAACTTGATATTTAAAGTGTATGATACTCGTCTTTAAAGACTTATCTTCACGTTGGCGGAGGTAATTTTCAATTTCATTCTGTTTTGGAGGTGAAGAAAGATAATCAGTAAAAATTAGATATGGAGACACTAATATATAATCTAGCAAGCCTTTTTTCACAGAGATTTTAATGTTATCGGAACTTCCGATCTCTATATTCTCAGCTAAGTCATTGAAAGAGTCAAACTCCAGGGTGTATCCATCGGTCTTTATTTCAATAATGACATCTTCACCTAATAGACCAGAGAGATATTCTATATCTTCCAGATATAGTTTCACCGGTTGTATGGATTTTTTCTTTGGGATCACTCTCATTGAGCACTTATTCTTTACAATATATGGGGTGGAAGATGGGATTTGAACCCACAACCCTCGGTTCCACAAACCGATGCTCTAACCAGTTGAGCTACATCCACCATAATAAATAGTACAAAGCAATTATACTATATAAGAACCTAATAATCTAAACTATCCTTACCACACATAATAATATCTCTTTCTAAAATCTCTCCCGCTTCATATAATAAATCCTTTGTAAAATCATTATAGTAAGAATAAGGACAAACATATTCCCTATCCCTTACATTCTTAATCCTAACATTAAGATAATCTCCATCTACACTACCAAGAGCCTCCCCTTTTGAAATAATATCTGCTTCATAAACCTTAGGAGTACGTATAGAAGAATATTCAATATAAAAACCATCCCCTACATCTATGGAAACAATGTTGTTAGATGTACTAACAACAATCCCCTCAGTAGAAGAATAAATATTACTACCATCACTAACCTCTATACTAAGCCACTCCCTATTACCCTCTCCAAAAGGAATTATCCCCTCTTGCAGGTATGTTAGATTCCACCTCTGTATAGGAGAATCCAAAACTAAATTCTTACTACCTAAAGTATCACCTCTTTGCTTAGGAAGAAAAACAAACACATAAGTTATTAAACCTATGACAGTTAATCCCATCATTAAAAAGAGAGTTATAGATTTTGTTTTACTACCATCCATACTACTCCCCCTTCGTTGGTACTAAACCACTAAACTTCAAGCCATCACTAGTAATATCCAACATATCTATCCTTACACTATCCCCTGCGGACATAAGCTTAGAGTTAGCAGTATTAAGAAGGAATTCTTCAACCGTCGCTATAACAGTATCTGGTACTGTTATCTGCCCTACCTTAATAGAATAAATATTCCCTCCTAAAGTCCTCTCATTCACTTTAGAGATACTCCCAGTCATATAGACAGGGAAGGAAAGCCCTTCGTAATCTAAGGTTGTAGTTAATTCTGCAGAACCATCACTCATCTTTATCTGAGTTCCAGAAATACTAGCATTTTCAAGATATTGATTTACATATTCAAAAGTAGCAGAAGCTTCCTCGTTACTTACTGTAACCTCTACTTCATGAGGATCTGAGAATGTAGGTGTAGGACAATCTATACAGAGTGTTGCAGGAGGAGCATCTAAACCAATCTTATCCATAAGCCCAGTATAATCCTCTCTAGTATATTCAATCCCCAAGTCCACAGGTTGCATAGAACCTATGACCTTCCTATAACCATAATAACCTGCTCCGGTAAGTAGTGCGAGTAGGAAAAGAAGAATAATCACAATAATCAGACAACCCCTTAGACATCCTCCCTTCCTCCCCTTCTTTCTACTTGCCCTTTTCTCCTCCCTAGTAGGTTTAACTTCAGGCTGAGCATCATAAAATCCGGGACTAGGAGACTCCTGTGGAGGTATTGGGTTCCCTTTTAAATCTAAACCCTGATCTTGATTATTTATCTCTTCTTCCTGCATATTCTTAATATTAGAAATTATCTAAATGATAGATTAAATATATCTACATTGTAAAGTAAATTCTAACTATTTAACAGTAACAGATTTTGCGAGATTCCTAGGTTTATCTATATTGTTTCCTAGTAACACAGAAAGGAAGTAAGAAATTAGTTGAAAAGGAATAACATTAGCTATACTTCCTAGTGTATTAATTTGCGGTGTAGAGATGTAATAGTCAAAAATTTCTAGATCTGCAAACTCCGGAGCTCCTATACCAATTGTTAAAGCTCCCCTCGCCTTTACTTGTTCCATACCACTTATTAAATCCTTATTATCTTCTTTATGTTCCTCAGAAGGTATTATCCCAATAACAGGAGTACCTTTCTCTATCAAAGCAATTACTCCATGTTTTAATTCCCCAGCAGAGAAACCTTCCACATGCTTATAAGAGATCTCTTTAATTTTAAGTGCCCCCTCATATGCTATAGCTGCATTCTCACCCTTTCCCAATATGAAAAAGTGTTCTTTATCTACAAGAGTCTTTCCTATTTTATTTTTAATATAACTAAAAGACTTCTTAGTAAATATCTCATCTAGTGATTTTGTAAGTTTCTTTAATTTCCCCTTCGCTGTCCTATACTTACCTGCTAACGTCATAGAGAGAAGATATCCCCATGCACTTTGTGCAGTGAAAACCTTAGTAGATGCCACACATATCTCAGGTCCAGCGTTAGTGTAATATTCATAATCTGACATTCTAGATATCGTTGTCCCATACATGTTTACGATACTGGCTATCTTGCATCCTTTCTCTTTCAAAATTTCTAGAGGTTCTATCGTGTCTGCAGTCTCTCCACTTTGAGAGATTGCGATAATCAAATCTTTTGGAGATATAACAGGTAGGTAAGATTTAAATTCATAACTTTTAATCTCCATAGCATCTACATTTGCGATAGTTCTTAGGAAGTAGGCAATCTGTCCTGCAGCAAAACCTGCAGTACCTGCACCAAGAAGATATACCTTCCTAGACTTCTTTATCTGCTTTACTAATGGCTCTAGTTCTTTCTCACTATAATCTGTAGCATAGAGAATAGTCTTTTGTTGTTCAACTATCTCCTTAAGCATAAAGTGGGGATACTTGCCTTTATCTATATCCTCATATTGGTACTTTAGAGTTTTAACCTCTGGTTTCTTTTTCTTACCATCTTTTATATTTTCAATAACATAGTCCTTTCCATCTATCTCAACCATGTCATAGTCATCTAGCACAATAATCTTTTTAGTATGTGGAGAGAAAGAGAGAGAATCTGATGCTAGATATATCCCATCCTTTGCTACACCTATAACTAGAGGAGAACCATTCTTTATTGCATAAATCTTGTCGCTCTTAGCATCTAGCAAAGCAACGGTATTCCTTCCTTCAAGCTTCTTAAAGGCAATCATTAGTGCTTTTTTCAGAGAGACTCCCTTCTTTAGCTCTCTTTCAACCATTTTTACAATAACCTCTGTGTCTGTCTGAGACTTAAATTTATAGCCCTCCTCCTTTAATTCCTTCTTCAAGGTATCAAAGTTCTCTACCATTCCATTCTGAACAAGAGTGAAATCCTTAGTTGTAGATATATGTGGATGAGCATTAGTTTTTGTAACTCCTCCATGAGTCGCCCATCGGGTATGTCCAATACCTACCTTACTCTTTGGAAGCTTCTTAAGATCTGGATTTTGTTGGACTAGACCGATGTCTTTGTATTGGTGTATTTTGTTTTCATCTAAAACTGCGATACCCCATGAGTCATATCCCCTATACTCAAGCCTTTTCAAGCCATTAAAAACTAAATCATTGGTGTCCTTGTTTCCTGAATAACCGAATATGCCGCACATAATAGTGTTAGAAGTCTAAGTTTAAATCTAAGAGGGATTGTTGGTTAAAACTTTGTTAGTTTGTTTTTAACCTTTAGGCTAACAATATAGCCTAGGAGTATCCGCTGATATCTCGATGACTCCTGCCTCGTAGCAATGTCCTTTGCACTGCCCAGCCGCTTTTATATTAAATACCCTAACTATATATTACAGGTTTAAAAATGAAGGTCAAGATTTTACAAAATTGTTATGTGCTGACTTTTATTTTTCTTGGTATTATATATTTACTATGTTCAACATATTTAAAAATCTCTTTTCTACAGATTCCTCTACTACCTTTTATTCCTTTTACAAGAAGATGGTTGGGTGGAGAGAGAGTGGTGTTTATCCATTCCCATACAATCTCCCCTCCTCTATAACCTTCCCTGGAGATTTTTGGAAGGATGTATCAAAGATATATAAGGATACAGGCCAAGATGGCTTAGAAAGGGCCATAGCCCTTTTCTGGGCAGATGGAGAGCTAGTTCTTACATCCGTTGTTAAGGGAGATGACCAATCTGTAAGAAGTAATCATAACATAAGGGTTAACTATGTGGTTCATCCTACTAGACAAGGTTATCTTAGAAGGGAGTTAATGATAGATGGTAAGGTTACAAAAAGAACAGATGTTTACCACAAAAAAGCTCCAAAGAAGGTCACTGTGGAATATCTTTTTAATATGCACACACATCCAGCACAAGAATTTAATGGGAAGAAGGTATACAGTTTCTTCTCCTTACAAGATATTAAATCTCTAATACTTTCTCAGGCTGTAGTTACAGGTTTGGTTACAGATAAACTGTGGTTATTGGTTAGAACAAGTGAGACACCTTCTAACATTAAATTCGAAAACTTTACGGATGCAGATGTAACCATAGAGAATCTTAAAGAGAAGTTTAAGCTAGGAATATATGAAGCAGAATTTAACAAAAAAGCCTTCAGAAAATAATCATACATTAAGAGAGAGAATCATAGGAGATTTAAAAAAGGTTTCCTATAGAGAGAGGGCTACTAACACAACTAGATTCTTTAAGACTGCCAAGGGAGAATACGGAGAGGGAGATTTGTTCATTGGGATAAGAACTCCAGAGATAAGGAAAATATCTAAAAAGTATCTGGAGGATTTAAATTTAGGAGACTTATATTTCTTTCTTCACAATAAGATACATGAATACAGATTATTCGCTCTTATTACTCTAACCTATATGTACCATAGAACAGGGAGAATTAAAAACTGTTCTAAGAGAAGAGAGGAAAGAGAGAAGATCTACACATATTATCTAGAGAACACGAAATGGATTAACAATTGGGACTTAGTAGATGTCTCTGCACCTAAAATTGTTGGAGCTTTTCTTAAGGGGAAAGATGAAGGCCGAGAAGAGAAAGATAGAGGTATTCTTTATGAACTTATTAAGAGTAATAACCTCTGGGAACAGAGAATAGCAATTGTATCTACATATACATTTATTAAGGAGGGAGATTTTAAGGAAATACTAGAATTTTCTAAACGCCTTATTAATCACGAACATGACCTAATACATAAAGCTTTAGGTTGGATGTTAAGAGAGGTTGGAAAGAAAGATGAGACTGTTTTAAAAACTTTCCTAGATGATTATGCAGATAAGATGCCAAGAACAATGTTGAGATATTCTATAGAAAGACTTGATGAAAAAGAGAGACAAAGGTATTTAGGTATGTAGAAATGTCCTCCTAGTTTCTATCTCCCCAATTTATTACCACAGAAGCAAGCAGCCCTCCTACAGATGCTGTTATAAATTGTGTTATCCCCATAGCTGTTAGAAAAAGTTCAGGTAGACCAATTGTTCTAACTAATAGATATGTACAACCAAAAAGGAATAGAGTTTTAAAGGCTGCTGCAATCAAGACATTTAAATATTTAGTCTCTATCTTCTTAAAGGATAATACGTATATGCCATTTGCAACAGCTATTACTGGAATGAGATAGAGCAAAAAATTAGTTGCTCCACCGAAAAGTAAACCATAAGAATAAGAAGCTATTGAGGGGAATAATAATGCTGGAGCAATCTCTTTAAATTTGTATTGAGATATTGCAAGTATAAAAAGAAAATTCACTAAGCTTCCAACCAGTAATTGTGGACCTCTTAGTAGGAAAGGAATAGAAAAAGCAAGAACATACAGTAGTGAAATCTGTAAGTATTTGTTCTCTAAAAATGTAGACTTTTTAATCTGTATCTCTTCCATACATTCATACTACAATTTTCTACTCTCTTTAGCAAAGGGACTGGCAAGCTCTAACCTAATGTTATATATTGAGATATGGAATTTGATCCAAATGAGAAATATTTATGCTTACTTGCACCTTCCTTTGTTGCAGAATTTGAATACCCAGATATTGTTTACAGACTGAGAAGATTAGGTTTTGACAAGGTTATGGAACTAACCTTTGGTGCAAAGATGACCAACCTAACCTACTACACTATCTTGAAGGAAAGTATTGAGAAGGGAGAGAAAAAGACCTGGATATCTTCCCCTTGTCCAACCCTTGTTAACTTTGTAAGAAATAAATATCCTCACTTAGTAGAGAACCTCGTTCCTGTTCACTCACCTATGGGGTGTATGAGTTTAATAGTTAAAAAGTTTTATCCTGAATATAAAGTTATTTTTATTGGACCTTGCATAACTAAAAAGTTGGAAGCAAAGGAGGTAGGGAATATAGATGAGGCTTGGACATTTAAGGAGTTGGATGAAATTTTTAAAGAGAAGCAGATTCCTGAGAAAATAACAGATTCCAAATATTGTGTTACCTTTGACAAGTTCTACAACGATTACACCAAGATTTATCCAATATCAGGGGGGTTATCCAGTACTCTACATTACAAAGATATATTGAAAAAGAAGGAGATTCTTGTAAAAGAGACAACGAAAGACCTTACCAAAATCTTTGATGGTTTCAAGGATGGTATGTACAAGAATTACAAATTTCTAGACCTTCTAACTTGCAAAGGTGGTTGTATAAATGGTCCTGGGATGATTGGAGATTCTTCTGTTGCTAAGAGGAGAAAGAGGGTTATTAAGTATAGGGACTATGCTTGGAAGTATGAAAAGGATTTAGGAAGGACCGGTAGCAAAGTAGACGCAGAAGGTATTGATTTCAGAAGGGAATTCTAGGATTCTTGACATATGTATCTCCTTTAGATAGATTGATTAATAACCTCTAATATTACTAATATGTCAAAATTTATCTTCATCTCTGGAGGTGTTATATCCGGAATTGGTAAAGGTGTTTCTGCTGCTTCAATAGGTTTCATTCTCAAATCTTGTGGTAAGAAGATTAGCATGATTAAAGCAGATCCTTATCTTAATATTGATGCAGGGACTATGAACCCCCTTGAGCATGGAGAGACGTTTGTTTTAGACGACGGTTTTGAAACAGATATGGATATAGGGACATACGAGAGGTTTACGAACCAATCATTCAGTAGGCCCAATTCTATGACGCTAGGAGCTGTTTTAGACAGGGTTATTAAGAAAGAAAGGTCTTTAGAATTTGATGGTAAATGGGTAAGTCTAGATCACCATATTCCAGAGAACATTGCTGAATGGATAACTGAGGTTGCAGAAAAAGAAGAGTCAGATGTTACTATCATTGAGATAGGAGGAACCGTAGGAGAAGTTGGTAATGGGCTTATGCTTACAGCCAATAAATTCATGAAGCTTTCTAACCCGAATGACGTTATACATGTACATGTAACATATCTCCCTATTCCTCCAATGTTAGGAGAAATGAAGACTAAGCCCGCTCAACTTTCTGTTCAGCAGCTTAATAGTTATGGGATTCATCCAGACTTTATAATTGCTAGATCTGAGCAACCTCTAGACCAAGAGAGAATAGATAAGATTAGCAGATACTGCTTTATTCCCTCTTCTCATGTAATCTCCGCACCTGATATAGATTGTATCTATGATATACCTCTGAACTTTGGTGATGCGAATATCGGAGAAGAGATTATTGATGCTCTTAAGATGGAGAGGAAGAAGACTCCACTCTATCCTAACTGGAAAAAGAAAGTCACAAAGATAAAGAACCCGAAGAAGAAATTAGATATTGGAATAATAGGGAAATATTACAAGAGTGGGGACTTTGATCTAAAAGACTCGTATGTCTCTGTCTTGGAAGCAGTTAATCATGCTGCTTGGGAGAACTCTGTAGAACCTACTATTCACTGGATAGTTGCAGATGGTTTAGAAAAGGACAAGAAGAAGCAGGAAGAGATATTAAAAATGGATGGGATTATTGTGCCTCAGGGTTGGGGCTCTAGGGGATCTGAAGGAAAGATTAAAGCCGTCCAGATTGCAAGGGAAAACAAGATCCCCTATCTTGGCCTTTGTTATGGTATGCAGATGGCTACTATTGAATATGCTAGAAATGTTTTGGGTATAAAAGATGCTAATTCTCAGGAGGTAGATCCCAAATCTAAGAACCAGGTTATACACTTAATGAAAGAGCAACAGGAGTTAATTAAAAATAAAGAGTATGGTGGAACTATCCGTTTAGGAGCCTGGCCTTGCAAATTAGAGGAGGATTCTGTTGCTTATGAACAGTATAAGAAATATGGGAATGAACTCTTTACAGAACTACCCGTTGTTATGGAAAGGCATAGGCATAGGTATGAGTTTAATAATGAATATAGAAAGATTTTTGAAAAATCAGATTTGAAGTTATGCGGTAGGAGCCCAGATGATATGTTGATTGAAGCAATAGAGCTTCCAAAGGAGATGCATCCATTCTTTGTAGGAACACAGTATCATCCGGAATTAAAGAGCAGGTTCTTAGAACCACATCCATTATTCATGGGTTTTATAGAAGCGAGTTTGAATAAAAAAGAGTAATTAAGAAATAGTTTCTATTTCTTTTTTGAGGATTTCCTACTTGGCAACATAAAACTTAGCATCTACAACAACAGCTCTATCTTCGGTGACCATCACAGGGTTTATATCCATGCTTATTATCTCGGGATAAGATACAAGAAGCTTTTGTATAGACATAATTAGATCTATAATTTTCTCTCTTGGCAGAGGAGGCTTCCCTCGGTATCCATCTATAATCTCTGAGACTTTGGTCTTAGAAAGAATTGCATTTATCTTCTCCCTGTTCTCTGGAACTAGTATGTGTCTTATATCTTTGTAAACCTCTGTATATATTCCACCTTGCCCTATTGCAAGAAGATGACCAAATCCTCTTCCATCCTTTTCATAAATATCTATTCCTCCTTCTCTATTTGCCCCAATAAAGAACTCTAATTTCCCAGGTATCATCTCTTGAATTAGAATCTTAGGAGCTACATTGCCTGTAGTCTTTGTAACAGTCTCTTTTAATTCTTGGTATCTCTCTTCAAATTCACTGATGGTTCTAATGTCTAGATAAAGAGCTTTGAAGTCTGTCTTGTGTGCTAAGTCTTCAGAAGTTGCTTTAATGGCTACAGGGAAGATAGTAGAAGCAAGGTCCCTGCCCTGCTCTAAACTACTTACGACCTGCTGGTTAGGAGTATCTATTCCAAACTCTTCAAGGATCTTAATTCCTAATTCATCTGGAATAACATTGCTTCTATCAGGTATAATCTCCTCGTTTATTTCTTCTTTGTACTTAGGTTTTTTGAAATAGTCATCTGAATTTACAATTTTGGTTAATTCTTTATTCTCCTCAAACTCTGCTAACTTAGAAATGAGCCTTATTGCTTCCTGTATATCTGTAAACCAAGGAGCATTGGCTTCTTCTAGGATTCTTATGCCCGCTTTTATGTCCTTGCCTCCTAAGAAGCAAGAGAATATTGGTTTAGAAGTTTTCTTTCTTAGCTCTGTAATAACATTTGCTGTTGCCTCTATCTCGGTAATAAGCTGGGGTGTTAAGATTACGAGGATACTGTCTACCGAAATCTCATTTAAGAGTTCAGTTATTGTCCCCTGGTACCTATCACTTTTTGCATCGCCGAGAATGTCTACAGGGTTTTTGATGCTTGACTCTGGAGGAAGTATCTTGAGAAGTTTCTGCGTGGTCTTCTCTCCAATCTCTGCAACTTCCATATCTTTCTTCTCTATCATGTCTACAGCAATGATTCCGGGCCCACCGGCATTAGATACAATTCCAATACCTCTCCCCTTTGGAATTATGTCTAAATCTATCAACTTCATTAGCTTGAAGAGCTCATCAGAGTTTTCGGTATATATCATGTTCCCTTTTTTAATAGCTGCTATCGTTGTGTCAAAAGAAGATGCAAGAGATCCTGTGTGAGAAGATATTGCTTCTTGTGCTTTTTCCGAGCTCCCAGGTGCGATTAGTAATATTGGCTTCTTTGCTTTCTGAGACAAGGTGACAAATTCTTTCCCATCGCTAAATTCTTCTAAGTAAAGTGCTATGGCTTTTATGTCATTATCTGCAACAAACATTTCCATCAATTCATTCTCATGTATATCTGCCTTGTTTCCTATGGATACAACATGAGAGAAACCCAATCTTTTTTCACAAGCCATGTCTAGTATTGCTGTACAGAAGGCACCTGATTGAGAGATGAAAGCGATCTTTCCTTCCCCTGGATTCTCTCTTGCAAATGTTAGATTAATTTTGGCTTTGTTGTTTATAAAGCCAAGGCAATTAGGTCCTATTAATCGAATATTCTCTCTTTTTAATTTTGTGGTTATTCTTTCTTCTAACTCTGCTCCTTCAGGACCAACTTCACCAAAGCCTGCGGATATTATTACTACACTCTTTACTTTCTTTTCGACACATTGGTCCACTACATCCTCTACAAATTGGTAAGGGATTGCTATGCAGACCATATCTACATCTTCGGGGATAGCTAGGATATCAGGATAGGCTTTTCTTCCTTGTAGCTCTTCATACTTAGGGTTAACAGGATATATTTTCCCATTATAACCTCCGTTAATGAGGTTCTTGAGGATTACTGAGCTTATTTTCTCTGAATCTTGGGAAACACCTAC
>NPIE01011681.1_pt1 | contig 18612 bp, 19 predicted proteins | sample 8637661 | NCBI WGS metagenome assembly NPIE01 (sample SAMN07420842, study PRJNA396082) | bioreactor metagenome | isolation source: sample BA12 brine-fed electro-methanogenic bioreactor BA | place: Japan: Kochi | collected 2016-12-09
CTTCAAGGATCAAGAATTTTAATCGCTTGGAGGCCATCACAGCTCCTAAGCCACCACGGCCTGCATAACGGCTTGGGCGACGAGCCATATCGTTGAAAACAATGCCAGAGTTGCTGTAACCAAACTCAGCAGCAGTTCCCATACTGGCGATGGAGACTTTTTCACCAAATTTCTCGAATATTTTGGGATAAATATCATAAACATCTTTTCCCATATGTTCGGTTGCATCAAAGAATTCAACTACCGGTTTTCCTGCTTCTGCATCCCATTTAATTAATGCACCCCAGTATTTTTCCTTTTGTTTCTGTTGACCCTCGATAACCAAAGCACGAATCTGCATTTTTGCTAGATCTGGTCCCCAGGCAGTACCAGCATTGGCTTCTTTAATACCACCGGTTAAAGGTGATTTTCCACCAACCGAAACACGAGCAGATGTCGGTGCAGCTGTCCCAGTCACCATACCAGCTGAGAACACTAATTTATTGTTTGTCCCTAACGCGTGGCAGAGTGGTGGAACCTCATCAAATACCATTTGTGAAGTTAAAGCCCGACCATACAACAATTTATACTTTTCTGGAAATTCTTCTAACTTATAGGTTAGATCTGTCATATTAATACGTAAAATCCACATAGTAATCTCCTTTTATATTATCAAAACAATTTATTGAATTCACACCTAGAATAATTTTCCACCACACCTCCTGAAGCCATTTAAAAAATTAAAACACGCAAAGAAAGAATTATCCTTTTGAAGATAATTCGACCTCCTTTGCGCACTGGCGGGCTAAGGAAATTACTCTCCTTGCCTTATCGTTCGTTTATCCGAAACGGAATCAACGAATCGGAGGATTTGTCTTGAAAGTGAACTTTGATTAACCTACTGAGAATTAATTACTATATTAATCATTATAATAAAAATAATTTGTCTGTCAAATTTACAAAATGGTTTTTCCAGGTAATAAATGCAATTATTGTGCAATAATAATGAAGGAAAATTGTGATAAGTCGTTATGACAATAGACACTTACCAAATATCCAGACTAATTCGATAATAAAAGTATCTCGATTGTTTACTACTTTTATCAGAGATTTTTTGAAATATTCATCAAGGAGGACGTATGCCCCCTAAGGGACGAATTGAAGTTAGAGACATTTATTGCAAAGGTTGTGAGATCTGCATATCTGCATGCCCACAAGGTGTCCTGGCACTGGCTCCAGATCGAATGAATGCTAAAGGGTACCATCCCATTGAATTAATTGAACAAGGCTNNGGTTGTGGTATCTGTGCTATTGTATGTCCGGAAGCTGCGATTGTCGTTTATCGTGAAGTCAAAAGCCGATCTCAATAGGAAGAGGATTAAAAATGGCTAAAGAATTAATGAAAGGCAATGTTGCCATTGCGGAAGCTGCGGTACGTGCAGGTTTGAATGCGTATTTTGGTTACCCAATTACTCCGCAGACTGAATTATTAGAATATCTTTCTGCTCGTATGCCTGAACTAGGCCGCACATTTTTACAAGCAGAAAGCGAATTAGGTGCAATTAATATGGTATATGGAGCTGCTTGCACCGGTGCCCGAGTAATGAGTTCGTCTTCCAGCCCAGGCGTGAGTTTGATGATGGAAGGTATGTCCTATATTGCAGGAACTGAATTACCAATTGTAATGGTAGATGTCATGCGTGGTGGGCCTGGTTTGGGTAACATCGCCCCTGCCCAGGCAGACTACAACCAGATCGTTCATGGTGGTGGACATGGTGATTACCATCCCATTGTTTTGTCACCTGCTAACATTCAGGAAGCGATTGATCTGACTTATGGTGCTTTTGATCTGGCAGAAAAATACCGCTCGATTGTCGTTATTCTGACAGATGGTTCGATGGGGCAAATGATGGAGCCAGCCGAACTGCCAGAGATGAAGCCAGCCATCATGCGCACGCCTGAATGGGCAACTTATGGGTCTGAGGGCAGAGAAAAGCGAAATCTTTCCTCCATTTATCTTGACCCACCACAACAGGAAGAAATCAATTTCCGCTTAGAGCGACGCTGGCAGGAAATCAAAGCTAACGAGGTACAATATAAAGAATATTACCTCGACGACGCAGAATTTGCTGTAGTTGGTTTCGGTACTTCCGGAAGGATCGCACTTTCCGCGGTACGTGCTGCCCGTGCAAGAGGAATCAAAGTTGGTTTGTTCCGCCCTGTATCTCTGGCACCTTTCCCTGAAAAGGAACTATATGAACTTAGCAAACGATTGAAGGGATTGCTGGTTATCGAAATGAATGCCGGGCAAATGTTGGATGATGTTCTCAATATTACCCGCAATCAAATTCCTGTCGAATTTTACGATCGTATGGGCGGGATCCTCCCAATGCCTGAAGAAATATAAGCTGAGATTGAGCGGATGGTCACAGAACCAATTCCAACTGAAGGCCACCCACGTGATCGTTGGTTAGCTCGATTTGGAAAGTTAAACTAGGAGGTCTGAAATGGAAAATATAACAATGGAAGAACAATTGGTTTACGATCGACCCGAATCGATGGCTACCGTTCAAACACATTATTGCCCTGGCTGTACACATGGTGTGGCACATCGCCTGGTAGCAGAAGTAATCGATGAAATGGGTATTCGAGAAAACACAATCGGTGTTGCATCGGTTGGTTGTTCTGTTTTTGCCTTTAACTATTTTGATTTTGATTTTGTGCAAGCCCCCCACGGGCGAGCACCAGCCATGGCAACTGGTATAAAACGAGTGCTACCCCATCGATTCGTATTGACTTATCAGGGAGATGGCGATTTGGCATCGATCGGTATGGGTGAAATTGTTGCTGCTGCTGCCCGTGGAGAAAACATCACCGTAATTTTCTTGAACAACGCGAATTACGGTATGACCGGTGGCCAAATGGCACCAACAACCTTGCCGGGACAAAAAACATCTTCTTCACCCAGCGGTCGCGACGTCGAAGTTGCAGGCTTTCCAATTCGTACTGCTGAAATGTTAGCCACGTTAGATGGTGCTGGATACGTAGTCCGCCGCAGTATGCATGATCCCAAGAATGTGCGTATGGCAAAGAAAGCAATTCGCCTGGCATTCGAAACACAAAAACATGGGCTTGGCTTTTCAATGGTTGAATTACTTTCAACCTGTCCAACCAACTGGGGAATGACTCCGGTTCAGGCGCTTAAGTGGGTTGAAGATTCAATGATCCCCTATTACCCGATTGGGGATTATAAAGTTAATCCAGCGCTCAAAGAACTGAAAATTTAGGTGGAGGAAAAATGCAAAAGGAGATAATTGTTGCTGGTTTTGGAGGTCAAGGAGTTTTGTTTGCCGGTCAATTTTTAACGTACGCCGCCATGGATGAGGGATTGAAGGTTACCTGGATTCCTTCATACGGGCCTGAAATGCGTGGTGGTACAGCCAATTGTACGGTCGTGATCAGTGATGAAGAGATCGGTTCGCCGATGGTTAGCCGTCCCATAGCAGTTATTGCGATGAATTTGCCTTCTTTGGATAAATATGAAGATAAAGTGAAAGAGGGAGGTTTGTTGGTTGTAAATCAATCCATGGTGGATCGTGATGTAAAACGAACAGACATCAAAGTTGTTGTGGTGCCTGCTAACACTATTTCGGAAAAACTGGGTGATAAACGTATGACCAACATGGTGTTATTAGGGGCTTTATTAGCTAATTTAGACGTTTTGCCTACCGCAGCTGTTGAAAAAGCGTTGAAAGAACATCTTCCAGCTAAGCATCAAAACCTTTTGCCACTTAATAAAGAAGCTATGCAACTTGGTGCATCTTATACAGCTATACCGATAGCAGATTAAGAACTAATAATTTCTACCAGAAGACCCTTCGACGCAACGAAGGGTTTTCTTAATCAAATGATGTTGCATCTTTCGGTAAGGTTTTCACATGCTTCAAATAACGAAATACTTTTTCATCATCATAACTGGGATAGGTATAACCAAGATTTTGTGCAACAGGGATGCTCACCTGCCGCATTAGATCTCCAGCCTTGAATAATGCTGTCCAAATTTCATCTTCTCCCATACCAGGGTAAGTTGCCACATATTCCTGCCAAATCTCAGGTGGTAATAATTTTTCAAAATATTTCCCCACTTTACCAACATTGATATTCCAATCAAATTGCATGGCAGCATACCAGGTAACCATCTTTCTCAAACATTCATGCACAATCACATCATACATAAATTTGGCATACACCGGTTCTTGACGCCAAAGACCTTTCGCTACATATGTTGAAACCCACCAGAACTCATTTACAGTACCGTCAAATATTTTTTGATCCGGTGGTTTTGTTATATAACTTGAGTCATTCGGAGCTGGAACCAAAGGTAGACATTGGTCCTTATCTAACAAAACGATCGTCAAACTATCTTCAATGGATTGTTCGATCATATTGTTTGAAGCAAACGACAAATCGATGCGGATACCATCAGCAAACTGCATCAGGTAAACAACCTGATCTTCAGGGTATTCATCATGTCGATTAAATTGCATTATGACAAGATCGCCAAAAAACGGAATCCAGCTTTGATCACCGACGTATTTTTTAAGATTATGAACAAAACAGACAATATCATAGTCGCAGAAAATATCTTTTTCAATATTGGGATTCACCCGGGAACCATTCATGATCACAGCACGAATATTTTGATCATTTTCGGCAAAATCAAGTATTTGTTTCAGCACCTGGTCTTCACTTCTCATAAAAACCACCTTATTTAATTGATTTTAGATGGAAATTTAATGACTTATCTTACTTCGACGGGGGGAGAATATAAACGCAATAAAGAAAATTAGTGTGGCGGTCAGAACAATTGCTGATCCCGAAGCAATGTTGATGTAATAACTGATGTATAAACCAATTACACTCGAAACCGCCCCAACAAACGCTGAGACAATCATCATACTGGGTAATCGACGGGTCAATAAATAAGCAGATGCAGCAGGTGTTACCAACATGGCAGCAGCCAACCCTACTCCCACTGTCTGGATCGAAACAACCACTGTCAAACCCAACATAACCAACATCAGATAATGTAAAAATTGTACCGGCAACTTCATCATCATCGCTAAAATCGGATCAAAGGAAATCACCATAAATTGTTTGTAATTTACCGCTACGATTATCAAAATGATTACTGTTAAAATTACCGTGAAGATAAGATCATTATTACTGACGCCTAACACATTACCAAACAAAATGTGGCTTAAATCGACCGCATACGTACGGATGCTGCTGATTAATGCTACGCCCAAAGCGAAAGCAGCTGAGAATAATATCCCAATCGCAGTATCTTCTTTTATCGTACCTTCATTTGAGAAAAAACCAATCCCCAACGCCACTACCACAGCTGCCACAAAAGCCCCCAGGATTAAATTACCACCAAATAAGTAGGCGATCGCAACCCCGGGTAAAATCGCGTGCGCCAAAGCATCCCCCAGGAAAGCCATACCACGTAAAACGATGTAAACACCAACCACAGAACACAAAACACCTACAAAAAGTGCAGCTAAAAAGCCACGCTGCATGAAAGAATAAGCAAATGGTGTGGTAATAAATTCGATCATTTTATTCCTTCAGGTGTTTCAGGAGGGCAACATTCGTCAACCACCATGACCCCATGCATGGCAAGCACTTGCCCACCAAAACCAATTTGCAAATTCTCCGGAGTAAAAACTTCCTCAGGTTCACCATACGCGATCATCTTGCGATTGATCAATAACACCTTAGAGAATCGGCTAGCTGCCATATTCAAATCATGGGTTGAAACCAGAGAAGTAACCCCGTTTTGATGTAGTTCATCCAATAACTTCATGGTTGTTTCCTGGGTGCTGGCATCCACCCCGGTAAAAGGTTCATCGAGTAGTAGAATATGTGGGTTTTGAGCCAATGCACGAGCTAGAAATACACGTTGTTGCTGGCCACCGGATAAATCGGCAATGGAATTCTTTGCAAGATCAGCAATCCCCATCTGCTCAAGGCTTTCCATCGCAAGTCGAAAATCCTCTTTACCTGGTTTCTGCAGCCACTTGAGTTTTCCAAATCTTCCCATCACAACCACGTCTAATACAGTCACCGGGAATTTCCAATCGATCACTTCGCGTTGCGGCACATAAGCTACACAATCAATGTGATAGCCTAAAGGTTTTCCATGTATTTTGACGCTACCAGTTCGTATCGGTAATAACCCGACCAGTACTTTAAAAAGGGTGGATTTCCCAGCCCCATTTGGTCCAACCACAGCCAAAGACTGGCCAGCTGGAACGGAAAAACTGATATCCTTCAGTACCGATTCTCCATTGTATCCAGCTTCGATATTTTCTATGTCAAGATGGGCTAATTCCATTATTGTCCAATTTTCCTGGTTGATTGATCAATCAGCGAGTGCGTTAATTATCTGCTCCACATTATACTTCATCAATTCAATGTAATTAGGTGCATTGCCACCTTCTTCACTGATAGAGTGCGTGTAAAGATCATAAACAACTTTTATCCCGGTTTCATTGGATAATTGCTCTGCCAGCTCTGGATTTGACCCGGTTTCCATAAAAATCGCAGATGCACCTGAACTGCGCATTTGATCAACTAATTCAGCCATTTGCAGTGCAGAGGGAGATGCGCCACTGCTGACACTTTTTAAAATTGTGCCAACAATAGTAAATCCATAGCGATCTGCAAAATAACCAAAACTTTCATGGTTCGTCACAATTAATCTACGATCGACTGGAATCTGAGTTATTTCTTCTTCAATGTACTGATCCAGTTCTATTAGTTGTTGGATATAATTTTCAGCATTGGCAGTATAAAGAGCGCTTCCTTCAGGATCGATTCTGATCAAACCATCACGTATATTTTCAACATACTTGACTACCAAGAGTGGGTTAAGCCAAAAATGTGGATAATACTCATGGTCATGCTCATCCACTTCTTCAACTACTTCACCTTCTTCATGACCTTCCTCCGCTTCAATACGGCTTTCTAAACCCGCAGATGCTGTAATGATCAGTTGGTCTTCCGGTAAATTTTCAATAATATCTTCCAACCACTCCTCTAAACCAGCTCCATTAATGAAAAGAATATCACTGTCAGAGATCTTCGCTACATCTTTTGGTGTAGGTTCGAAGGAATGTGGATCCAACCCACTCGGCATTAAGGTTTCCACTTCCAATCGCTCACCAGCGATATTATGAACGATATCTGCCAGAAACGATTCAACCACCACAACCTGTAAGGAATTCTGCTGTGGTTTTTGGACATCAGCTGTAGGTTGGCAAGCTGCCAGGACAAAAACAAATAGCGGTAGAAAGACATAACGTAACTTTTTCATTACGAAAACACCTCAAAAAAATTCTCAGATTTGCATTGATAACATTTTCAACAATAAATTATTGAAAATGGTTTTCATTTACAATTATAAAATATTCCCCTATGCTGTCAATACACAACGCTTAACGGATGTTTTTTGTAACTCACCAATTATCTTTTTTATGGAATGAAGTCAATAAATTTTCCATTTGCAATCTGTAAAATCTCACCACTATCTCTAGGGATTCGTAAAACGACGGATTGGTCAGTGGACATGTTGTTCTGAGTGACGACCAAATCTGTTTCATTGATCCAGCCTTCCACTGTAAAAGATCCATCTGCGACTGTTGCTAAAATTCTCGGTGGCTGGCTACCATCCGTGGGAACAACAACGACCTTTCCCAATTCCTGCATGGGGTCAGCACGTTGAACAACATATGCTAACCATTCTCCAGATGGCGAAAAGCGAGCTGCCCCTGCCATAACCTGATCCTGAACCTTGGGGAATGCTGTTTCAACCCCAGTGGTGAGAGAACGCACGCGCACATTGTTATCACCTCCACAAACGATTGAAATCATTTCCAAATCATCAGACACACTGCTCAAACAAATCCCCAAACGTTCATCATCATCCACCATGGTACGTGTTGAGTTATCCAGGGGATTATATAGGAATAAACCGTTATATCCCCAGAAAAGCATATACCCACCAATTCCTGTCATACCGGTCGCATAAAGAAGTCTCCCCTCTTCAGTCCAGCGGATAGGATAAAAAATTCGTGGAAATTCTGCTTGTTCTGAGCCTGAAATGGAATCAATCAATTGGACATTACTGCCGTCCATATTGGCATAAAAGATTTCGGTTTGTACTTTATCTACTTCCCAGCGACTGGTTGCCCAGGCAATTAATTGACGGTCGGTTGAAACAGCAATCGAAATTGGGTCCTGTGAAGTTATGAAATCTAAAGTGGTTGTGCCTTGTGCATTAACCCGATTAACACCGGTCGGTCCACCTACGAATTCTGAGTAAAAAATTTCATCCATAAAACTCTCGACGTCATTCTCGCCATACCAGTTATTTGATCCGGCTGGGAATCCATTACCGATAGAATTACCAAGAAAATCAAAGGGACTGAACCAATTATTTTGTAAAACATACAACCCTTCATAAATAAACAAGTCGGTTTGTGAAGGTGGATCTGGTTGAGCAATTTGCTCAGTTTCAGTCGGTAGTGGAGTTTCGGTTGCTTGTACCGGATCATTAACCACTGGTGTTTCTGAATCAGTCTCAGAAGCAGCTACCTGTGTTTGTAAGGCTGATAACGTAGCTTCTAAATCTGCTTCTGGTGACTTTTCTTCAGAATTACTTAATGGATTTTGACAGGCAAGACTGGAAATAAATAAAATAAAGATAATTGCTAACAAGCTTCGTTTAGATTGATTCTTATGATGCATTTCGACCTCCACTTATACATAAATAGTAATTAGCTATTATTATCATGTCAATCATCAATTTTTTTTACTTATTAACTCGGTGAGTAGTAAAAATAAGGTATCAGTTTGTCAAAATTTTTGAATTTACGTCAAAAATAGCTTGCATTTCGGTTTGAACTATGATAATATCTTGCTACCTATAACAAGGAAGTAGAAAACAAATCGCTCCAGCTGGAGTGGTTTATTTCTTTTTAATCGGGATAAAACACTACAAAATATCAAAAGGAAAAGACATGTCTGTATCATTTCTGACGCAAGAAGGTTATGATGAATTACAAAACGAATTAGATTATTTACGTAACGTTAAACGTAAAGAAGTCGCTCAACGCTTACATGAAGCAATGGAAGGTGGCGAGCTCATTGAGAATGCCGAATACGAAGCAGCCAAAAACGAACAGGCATTCACCGAAGGTCGCATCAAAGAACTTGAATATCTTCTCGCTACTGCACGAATTGTAACGGATAAACAACAAGCGGACACCATCCAGGTTGGTTCCAAAGTAACCATCGTGGAAGAAGGCTTAAAGGAAGAAGAAATTTATATTATCGTTGGCGCGGCTGAAGCCAAACCTAGTGTCGGTAAGATATCTAACGAGTCACCACTGGGCAAGGCATTGCTTAACCATAAGGCAGGTGACACAGTTTCAGTAAACGCACCGGCAGGCGCATATAAAGTAAAAATTATTAAATTTGAGTAAAAAAATCCAAGATCTTTGCCCCGCCCGTGTTATCATTAGGCGGGGTATTTTATTAAATAAACTGTTATCTTGAGGTTATCAAAATGGAAAGAAATGAACTGGAAAAAATCCGCCTGGAAAAAATTGAAATACTGCGATCGGAAGGAATTGAGCCTTATCCTACAACAGCAAATTACACGCATCGCAATCTGGAAGCTACCCAGGCTTTTGAAGAATCTGAACAGATGGAAGGTAGTGAACCGGTTCAAGCTACCCTGGTAGGGCGCATTCGTGCTATGCGACACATGGGAAAAATTGCATTCTTCCATATCGAAGATGGCACAGCTCGGATTCAACTTTTCTTTCGTATCAATGAAATTGGCAAAGAACAAATGCAATTTCTCAAAGAGATTTTTGACCTCGGTGATTACATCGAAGCCAGTGGCAGCCTTTTCCGCACCAAAACAGGTGAAGTTTCTCTGCATGTGAACAGTTTTCGTATGCTGGCAAAAGCGGTTACCCCCCTGCCAGCCGCCAAGGATGAAGTAGTAGATGGTAAAGTAGTTAGGCATGCCACACTCAGTGACCCGGAAATGCGCTACCGCCAGCGTTACGCCGATCTGGCTGTTAACTCCGAAGTACGCGAAATATTCCGAACACGTACCAAAACCATCCGGGCTTTGCAACATTTCTTAGACGAACGTGATTTTCTGGAAGTCGAAACCCCCATTTTACAGCCAATTTATGGTGGAGCTGCAGCACGTCCCTTTGTGACCTTTCATAACCAATTAAAACAAGAACTTTATTTACGTATTTCTTTCGAGTTATACCTCAAACGTCTCATCGTAGGTGGTTTCGATCGTGTATACGAAATTGGACGCGACTTCCGTAATGAAGGTGTATCCTTCAAACATAATCCGGAATTTACACAAATTGAATTCTACATGGCATATGCGGATTACCGCTCCATCATGGAGTTGACCGAAAATATGGTAGCTTATGTGTGTGACGAAGTGCTTGGTGCTCGAACACTCACCTTCCGTGGCAACACCATTGATGTTACTCCTCCTTGGACACGCGTCGAATTACGCCAGGGGTTGATCAATACCACCGGCATCGACATTAATGAACACCTTACCGGTGAGAGCCTGGAAGCTGCGATGAAAGCTAAAGGCTACCCTTTCAAACCGGGTAGCGCTCGTGGAAAGTTAATCGATGCGCTCATTGGTGATTACCTCGAACCAACCCTTATACAACCGACTTTTCTTTATGATTATCCGCGCGATATCTCGCCGCTGGCAAAAACCAGACCTGGAGACCCAACCATGACAGAACGCTTCGAAGGGTTCATCGCCGGAATGGAACTTTGCAATGCCTTCACCGAGCTCAATGATCCGCTCGATCAGGAACAACGCTTCCTCGAAATGGGTCGTGACTATGAATCGGATGACGAAGAACGTCACCCAATGGATGAAGACTATCTACGTGCCATGTCCTACGGCATGCCCCCCATGGGTGGCTTCGGGATGGGCGTTGACCGCCTGGTGATGCTGCTCACCAATCAGCAGACCATCCGCGAGGTGCTGCTTTTCCCACATTTACGCAAGCTTGAAGAGTGATTTAGTTTAAAATCTACAGTTTAAAGTTGACAGGGAAATGAATTATGCCTGTCAACTTTCCTGTCAACTGAGAATGCCTGCTTTGGTGCGATGCACTTAGGGAGAAAATGGATGGTGCTATGCACGTAGGGAGAAAATGGATGGTGCTATGCACGTAGGGAGAAAATGGATGGTGCGATGCACTTAGGGGGAAAGAGAATTCGCTGAACAAGTCATAAAGTTTGGGAATCCTCAATCTAAAAGTGCGTTGCACCTAGAGAAATCATTTGTTGTTCTAGGTGCACTGCACTTCTGGTCTTTGGTTAACTTTCCTATTGTCCCATGATTATTGACTGCTGGTTAATCCCTAAGTGCAATGCACCTTTTCAGTTTTTCAATGGCAACTTTTTCCAATTCTCACATTCCAGCAACCGCCGGGATAATCTCCTTCGCGAAAGTTTCTAAAGGTGTAATTTCATACACATCCGGCATGTTGAAAATGGCGTGTGTGAATCCCATCTCCGAGAGCACTTTGACACGGCTTATGACCTCTTCCACTGTGTCTTTTCCGGAAGGTGCACCGTGCTGAGCGATGTCTTCTCAATAGTATCGTAGTCGCGACCCAAAGACTCACAATGTTCTTTGAGCTTGTCGAGTGCTTTTTGCATTTTCTCCGTACCTCCCCAATCACCGATATTACAGGCATCCGCGTATTGAGCAACCATTCGCAAGGTTTTATTTGGTCCTGTTCCACCAATCATAATGCGCGGATGAGGGTTCGAGAGCGGACGTGGATTATTGGTGATAGCCGGAGCAGAAAAATGCTTGCCTTCAAAAGCAACCTCGTCCCCGCCCCAAAGGGTCTTGGCCAGCTTCAGATTGTCCTCCAGCAGCTCAAAACGCTCAGAGGTTGAAGGGTATGGAATACCAAAGCCTTTTGCTTCGTCTTCATACCAGGCTGCTCCAATACCAAGATATGCCCTACCCCCAGAGAGGATATCGAGGGTGTTCACCATCTTCAACAGAACAGCAGGATGACGATAAATAACACCCGTGACCAGGACCCCTAAATATGCTTTTTCGGTTAATCCCGCAAAATATCCGAGAGTGGTATAGCTCTCCATCATCGGATCGGTATAGGCTTCTCCGAATAACCCTTTAATTTGGTAATAGTGATCCATCACCCACAGGCTGTAAAAATCTGATTCTTCAGCTGTTGTAACGATTTCCTTCAATTTGGGTCGAATCGCAGCCGTACCGCCAGGGTATTTAAATGAGGGAATTTGTAATCCAATTTTCATCACCAACCTCCAATCTTTGTAGGGTGCAATCGTGATGCACCTTATAATTTCCAGAAGAAAAAAGCAACCAATAATTACCAGGCATACGCCATAGGTGCTTCACCCCCTGGACCGGGGAATATCTGATCCAACTTCTGCAGTGTTTCCTCATCCAGCACAATTTCTGTTGCACGCACAGCACTTTCAAGTTGCTCCACGGTGCGGGGTCCAATAATGGGAGCCGTGACAATGGGATTATGTAGCAACCAGGCCAATGCCACCTCACCTGGTGGATGTCCTATTTCACGGCATAAGGCTTCGTATTTTTCGAGTTTGCTGCGATTCTTCTCAACATTCTTTTCGAAGTTCTCACCCTTACGACGTCCCGTATCCATTTTCTCCAAAGCACCACCTAACAATCCGCCATCCAACGGGCTCCAGGGGATCAGGCCTAAACCATAATGACGACAGGCGGGGATGACTTCCAATTCCACCGTGCGGTTGTTTAGATTGTAAATACTTTGCTCACTGGATAACCCCGTCATTCCACGTTTGGAAGCTTCCTGACAGGCAGTTGCAATATCCCACCCGGCAAAATTGCTAGAGCCTACATAAACAACTTTACCCTGATTGATCAGACTGCCAAAAGCTTGCCAGGTTTCGTCCCATGGGCAATCTCGGTCAACATGATGCATCTGATAAATATCAATCCAATCTGTTTGCAGTCTTTTAAGGCTGCCTTCACAATGTTTACGGATTTTATAAGCGGATAAGCTGCGGCCATCCGTGTTCACCTCCGGCAAATTGGCTTTGCGTTTAACCCTATTGAACACCTTGGTTGCTAAAACTGTCGCATCCCGACGACCCCCACCCTGCGCATACCATCGCCCGATGATTTCTTCCGTAAAACCTTGTTCTTCTCCCCAGCCATACACATCTGCCGTATCGAAGAAATGGATGCCCAGCTCCAGGGCACGGTCCATGATTTTGTAACTATCTTCTTCTGAAGTATGCCACCCGAAATTCATCGTACCCAGACAGATATTGCTTACCAGGACACCATGTTTCCCCAAGCGTTTATGTTTTATTGCCATGTTTTACTCCTTTTCTCCCTAAATTGTAGGCTGTTTTGTCTTTGTCATATTTCAATAGAAATCAACAATCTACTTAATTATAACCAATAACCAACTGGGAAAAAATTGCGGATGTGTTTGCCACAAATAAGACACATTAATTAAACCCTACCCATTTTAATAATTACCTAACTTAGGGTGCGCCTGTGCCCATAGCCCAAAGGAGTATGAGGGTATTGGTGACGCACCATTGTTTTTTTGGAAAATGAATTGCAATTTGGAACATCCACCCCAAATAGTGATTAATCCAAATCAGTGATTATTATTGATTTATCACCTTCTTGGTACGTTCCTAACGCACCCTATAATTTTTAGATCTGCACCTGTATTTTTTCAATATTCTACATCAAGCAACCAAATTAAAATTCAATGGTTCTCTTCATCCCCCAACCAATACATTCCTCTCCAATTCCATCTCAATCGGCAAATCCACCTTCGGCGTAAACAACCTCTCCCACTCTTTCTCCTCTTCCCTGGGGGGTAATAAAATGTGGCGCTTACCGGCCGGCATTGCAAAATCAAAGGCCAGTTGGATGCCACCGTTCAGCCAGGCACGCAAATCTACTTCCGGAATCCCCATCGGCCAAAAGACTGATGAGGCCGCTCGCACCGCCAGTTCGTAATAACGCGCCCGGTCCACCCGGCGCGGATCCACCACCTGCGGCATGTCCCAGGCATGCACTTGTCCCCCATGCGTGTACAGCAAACGTACCCGTTGCCCGGGACGAATCGTCTTGCCAATCGTCAGCAATTGCTGTCCGGCGCGCGCCCCTGCCGTCTTAACCGTGTACTCCTGCGGCTCACGGCTCAGCCGTAACGCCACCAGCAAATCCGTCAACGGCACCCGCCCCTTACGCAAATCAGCCAGATGCATGCGCAGGATCGCCAGTGCCCCCGGAATATACTCCGGCAGTTCATCCACGCTCTCCGCCTGCGCCAGGTACTCCAACAACTCCATTTGCATGCGCGCCACCCAGGGTGCTGAATCCCGCCGGCGTGCTTCCAACCCGCGCACCTTCAACGAACCATCCTGAAAAACGCCAAAGTAACGATTCGGTACCGGCACGCGTTCATTCACACGCGAGGGCAGGAAGGCCACCCAGCGATAGACCCCATCCAGAGAAATTGCCAGCCCGGTGCGGGTCACGATTTCATCCAGCAATGGTGAAAAATCCGCTGGCTGGGTATAGCCCTCCTGCTTCACCCACAGACCATCTACATACATATGTAGTACATTGAAGCCAAAATCCTCAGAAGCTTCTTTGGCACGTAACAAAGCCTCACGCCCGCCGGCTGTAACGGCCTCATGCGATTCAATGCGGCCAAAGCGCGCATTCTTGTACCCCAAATAGCCAAAGCAAGTTACTAACAGCCACTTATGCGCCCCTGAACGTTCCTGATCCACTTTGCGACGTGGATCCCAATGCGGCAGCGAGCCCATACGGTGTTTCAACGCCACCCGCTTTTCCAAAAGAGGTTCCAGGGTCAGCGGGATTAAACCCTGCGGCTCGTCGGAAGTCTCCAGTAAACGCGGTTTGGCGGTCTCCGGCGAGATATTGCTGCGCACCATGATCGCCGGATACATGGAGATGAAATCAATTGCCCCCACATCACGGTGCAAGCCCACCAACGGCTGGTATACCAATCCGCCCAGGTCGGACTCAATCAACTCCAGGGCGGTTTTCTGGCGTTCTCCCTGCTGTTTATGCCAGGGTACCAATATATTATGCTCCAGGGCTGTTATCACCTGCATAGTCGAGATTCCAGTACCCGGTGAAGTACGGGCTGCCACCTGCATGGGCTGAGCGGTTACGCGTGCCATTTCAAGAATCCCAACCAACCCAAGATCGCCCCAAAACATGGCATTTTTAAGGTCGATATGCCAGCGTCCAAACAGGTGAATCTGTTGACCACTGTAAATGATCTGACCATAGGAGAAGTAGGAGCGCTCCGGACGCTGCATATATTTGCGTCCCGGCTCGCGGTTCAATTCCAGCTCGAAGTTATGTTTCTCCATTAATTCAAACAAATACGGCAATAACCAGGTATCGCCCCAGCGTGTCAGGATCAGGTCTGGATCAAGACGCCGCAGCAGTGCCTGCAGGTTGATCAGCAATGGGCGCACTGGTTGCAACGAAAAACGATAGGACTGCCCTTTCATGCGGGCACAAATCGNNTCCAGCGGCGCAGCATGCAATGGATCGCAATCCGGTTCCAACTCCAACACGCGCAGTTCGGGTATTTCCGGGTCAAGGTCCCAACGCGAGTCCAGCACCTCCAGCTCTTCAATTAAAAAGGATTCATAAAAGCGCACCCGGCAGCGACATAAAGGGAAAGTTTTATAACGGGCAGCATGACGCACGGCAATACTCAGATCGGCGTCATAATAGGTCAGTTTCGGGAAATCCTGCAGCAACTGCCGGAAGAGGCGCTGCTGCTCGCTGAATGAATTCATCTCCACCACCAACAAATCCACCGGCTCCGGCTTAAAGAGATCACGCTTTTGATCACGACTCAAACGCGGTAAACTGGGGTGTTTTTTCAGGTAGCGCCAGACCTCACGCAAATGCGCGGCCGGACCGGCTACATAGAAGATAATTGGCAGGGGTTGGTGCAGGCGCAAGCGTTCGCCTTTGTCGCTCAGGAACCACATTACCACGCCAGGCATCTGGGTGTTCTCAAACACATCCAGCATCCACCCGTTAACTTCCCGCATTCAGCCTCCGCTGCAGGAGTTCCACCTCATCGCGCAAACGGCGCACCTCTTTGTGCTCTTCCAGCAACATCGCTACCAAAAATGTCTCCATTGGCAGCACATGCGTGGCATAAGCCGCCGCGGCGATATGCTGACGCGCCAGGCTGAGTAATTCATCCAGCACTACCTGATCGCTGCGTCGTAGCGCACGCCGGAAGCGGGAGAGGGATTGCTCCTCCTGCATGAAAACCTGTGTTATCGAGGGTACAGTACGTCCCATTATCTCACCTACCTTTCTGAAGCTGTAAGGCTGATTCGTTTTCAAAGGATGGCAAAAGCGCAGGCTGCACAGGGAGCTGCAACTGGTCTTCAGGGCTGAGCTCCATTTCCAGGCGCAATTCCCCTACCTGGGACTTCAACATATCAAAGAGCACCATGCGATCAGCACAGATCGCAGCCGGCAAACGCGTGCTGACCACTACCGGCGCCAGTTTGCTGAGTTGTTGCAAACGCCAGATCACCTGCCACAGCAAACGCTGGCTTTCCGGCAGGTTGACGTTTTCGTCATAGAAGGTCGCCAGCAGGTCGAACACCAGGGTTGGGTACGGTTGTGGTGGCCATTCTTCCANNCAGTAACACATCCACTTGATAGCATGTGAAGGCGCGTGAAAGCCGGATGCGCTCCAGCACCACACGCGGATCATGATGCAAACGCCGCACCGCATGTGCCACTGGATAGGCATTAAAGCGATTACCTGCATCCAGCACACGCAAATTACCCTGCAACGCCAGCCAGGCAGACAATTCCAACATCCAGTTGGAAGCAGCATGTTCACCCATCACCAGCAAAATCTGGTTGGGTAATTGAGAAGGAAATAAGTGTTTCATATTTCCATCATATCAATTATAGAAAATATTTTCTATCCCACTTGTGATGATTTTTCGTTTAAAAGCGTTTAAATTTCGTTTATTCTTAGCGATCGGGGCTTGATTCCCACTCACTAAAATCCCAATCCCCCAGCAATTGGCGCAGCGCAACCCGGTTGGGCAACCCAATTTTGGTCAGAATATTATGCACATGGCTGCGCACTGTCTCCGGCGCAATTTGCAAACGCGTTGCAATCTGATTGGTGCTCAGTTGCAAACACACCAAAGCAGCCACCTGTTGCTCACGTTCGGTTAATGTTTGCCATTTAAGTCGGATTTTGCGATCCATTTCAACCGATTTCAATTCGCGCGCCAGCATATCCGCTGCCGTTTTACGCAGTGTTGACCCGNNGCGCCAATCGCTCCAGGGAAACCAGCAGCTCACCATCCCACGTAAAAGATCGCTGTGCGATTGAACTGCCTGCTGGACGAAAAAACTTTTGAAATGTATGCCAGATACTCATACATATATTTTATAGAACATTTGTTCTTTCGTCAAGAGGGATTCAGCGAATCGCTGTCATCAATCCTTCTTGACGAAAATCATACCCCCAATTATTGTTATAACAAAGGTAGCTATTCCTCTTCTATTGGCCGCACGATGAAGTAGGCAATCACGCCCAAAACTGGAATGCCGAGAATAATCAGCACCCACAAAGCTTTAGCAATTGACGATAATTTCACATTACGCAAAGCAAATAAGGCAACAATGCTGGCAACAATCCAGCCAATCAGCAGCAGGAAGATGAAAACCTGCATTAACACATGAGCAAAACTAAATCCATAATGAAACATATTCTTTTCCTTTTAATCCTTGTCTTGTCCTGATTATAATTGATAAGTACACTAATAGAGCAAGGATTAATATGTCACCAACAAAAATACTCATAATAGATGATGAACCTTCGATCCATACGGTTATCAGTGCTTATCTAAAAGCGGAGGGGTTTGATTTCAAATCAGAGCTGGATGGTGCTTCTGGTTTGTCCACGGCGCTTACCTATCAACCAGATATCATCATTCTGGATGTAATGCTTCCTGGCATGGATGGGATTGAGCTGCTCGCCAATTTGAGACAAGAATCAGATGTTTATGTGATCATGCTTACCGCCCGAACAGAGGAAACCGACAAGATCGTTGGTCTTTCTGTCGGTGCGGATGATTATCTGACCAAACCGTTCAGCCCTCGCGAGTTGATTGCTCGAATCAAAGCAGCTTTGAGGCGTATTCAGACCTCGACCTCAATTACCGCAGATACCCAAGTGCTAAACTTTGCGCACATACGATTAGATATATCAGCACGACGAGTTTGGGTGGAAGACAACTTGATTGAACTCACCTCAGTTGAATTTGACTTATTGCTTGTGCTTGCTCAGCATCAAAGTATGGTATTAACACGAGAACAATTGTTGGAAAAAGTATGGGGATATGATTATTTTGGAGATACCAGAGTAGTAGACGTCCATATCG
>NPIE01008628.1_pt1 | contig 18609 bp, 12 predicted proteins | sample 8637661 | NCBI WGS metagenome assembly NPIE01 (sample SAMN07420842, study PRJNA396082) | bioreactor metagenome | isolation source: sample BA12 brine-fed electro-methanogenic bioreactor BA | place: Japan: Kochi | collected 2016-12-09
TCTGCTTGCGATTGGGTTCGCAGGCTTGTGTGTACTGTATGGTCTCTTAAACTGGAACAATGGAGACGCAGAACATGGCAGTTGATGTCCTGACACTCTCGATAGTTGTCGCCATCTACCTGCTGATGATCGTCGGCATCGGGTACTATGGGTACCGGAAGACAAAGGTCGCCGAGGACTACATGGTCGCCGGGAGAAACACCCATCCGGTTGTTATTGCGCTCTCCTATGGTGCGACCTTCATCTCGACATCAGCGATCGTCGGGTTCGGCGGTGTTGCAGCCAACCTCGGTATGGGGCTGATCTGGCTGACAGTCTTAAATATCGGGATCGGTATCTTCATCGCCTTCGTCTTCTTCGGCAAAAAGATCCGCGAGACCGGTAAACGGCTCTCCGCATACACCTTCCCCGACCTGATGGGAAAATGCTACAAATCCCCGTTCCTCCAGTACGTGAGTGGGATCATCATCATCCTCTCGATGCCGATCTATACTGCGGCCATCCTGATCGGGGGGGCACGGTTCATCGAGGTCACGCTCTCAATCCCGTACGAAACAGCACTCCTTGGATTTGCCCTGATCGTCGGTGCATATGTCGTCTTCGGCGGGCTCATCGCCGTGATGCACACCGATGCGCTGCAGGGTGCCATCATGCTCATCGGAATGACTGTGCTTCTGGTTCTGACCTATGTGTATCTCGGCGGCGTTACGGTTGCACATACCGCACTGACGGATATGGCGAATCTCGTTCCCGAAGGCCTTGCTGCAGCCGGGCATAACGGGTGGACTGCCATGCCCTCCTTCGGATCGCCGATCTGGATGACGCTTGTCACCACGATGGTGCTCGGTGTTGGTATCGGAGTTCTGGCCCAGCCACAGCTTATTGTCCGGTTCATGACTGCAAAGGATGACAAATCACTGCACAGGGCAACTCTGATCGGCGGCCCCTTCATCCTGATGATGACCGGCGTTGCATTCACCGTCGGCGCACTGACAAACGTCTACTTCTACCAGCAGAGTGGAGAACTCGCCATTACTGCCGCAGGCGGAAATGTCGACTCGATCATCCCGCTCTTCATTGCACAGTCAATGCCTGATATCTTCGTCATCATCTTCATGCTGACGCTCCTCTGTGCTGCGATGTCGACCTTAAGCTCACTCTACCATACAATGGGAACCGCCCTTGCCTGTGATGTCTGGGGTCGGGGGCGGGAGTGTGCACTCTCGCTTTCTGTCAACAGGCGGGGCATCATAATCATGATGGTCATCTCAATCCTGGTCGCCTTCCTGCTGCCCGGCAGTATCATCGCACGGGCAACCGTCATCTTCATGGGGCTCTGTGCATCGGCATTCCTGCCCGCATTCGTAAACGGGATCACCTCAAAATCCCCCTGCATCATCGGTGCAAAGGCATCGCTTCTGGCAGGAGCGCTCGTCTGGTTCCTCTGGACGGTCTTTGTGCATGCTGCCGAATCAAGCGTTCTTGGATTATCCCAGTTCATCTTCGGCGTCCCCTCAATACTTGGTCAACCATGGAGTGCCTGCAATCCGCTGGTGATTGCCCTTCCGGTATCGCTCATCGTGATGGTGCTCTTCCAGATCCGCCACAACCGCAGGATGGCCTGACCATCCCCACATTTTACCTGTGATATGGCTCTCCCCTGATGATCCGAAATCCCCGGTAGATCTGTTCGAGGAGAAGAAGGCGGGCCATCGTATGGGTAAACGTCATCTGAGAGAGCGAGAGGAGAAGATCGGCACGGTCGCGTACCTCATCCGAGAGCCCGTCTGCCCCCCCGATACAGAAGACGATATCGCCTCTCCCGGAGATCTCGTGGTTTCGGATAACGTCAGCAAATACCTCGCTCGGCATGCCTTTTCCTGCGGGATCGAGTCCTACAAAAAGAGCGGGATCTTTTGCTGCTGCGAGGAGAGCAGCACCCTCTCTCCTGATGGCGGGTGCCATCTCCCCGGATGTAGAGTATCTCTGGTCAGGCACCTCAATGACGGTGATGGTTGCATAGGGGGAGAGGCGGCGGATGAGATCCGCGATCCCCTCCTTCTGCCAGTTCTCTTTCACCTTCCCAACAGCAATAATCCTGATCTGCATAGCTCAGAGATCGGGATCGATATCAAGGGCGCGTGAGAGGCAGCCCAGTGCCTCCTTCCGCTCACCAATGCTGTCATAGATCCGCGATTTCTGGTACCAGGCGAGTGCATGCTCAGGATCTTCCTCGGTAACATGGTCAAGGCAGGACATCGCCTGTTCCTTCTTCCCCACATAATTTAAGACAAGACCTTTGCAGTACCAGGCATTGATCTCATTCTGGGAGAGATCGATCGCACGGTCATATGACTTCAGTGCATCATTGTACCTGCCGAGGGCAACCATGATCGAGCCCCGTGCACTCCAGAGCGGACCGTTCTTCGGGTCGATGGAGAGGGCTTTCTCGTACCAGTCGACCGCTTCTCCGAACTGACCGAGCCGCTCGGCAATGGATCCCCTGCGGATGAGTGCTGCAACATCATCGGGGTGATCGTCCAGGATCGCATCGTACTGGCGGGCGGCCTCACGGTATTTTCCAAGATGCGTGAGGAGAGAGGCGATCGAGTAGATCGTTGATGATCCGGTCGGCTCCTCTTTCAGGAGCTGTGAATAGATCTCAACTGCTTCATGGTACCGGCCCGCAGATTCGAGGGCAGATGCATACCCCCGGGTGAGCTGGTGATCGTCCCGCCTCACCTGGAGGGCACGTGAGTAGCTGTCGATCGCCTCTTCATACCGTCCCATCCTGAGGAGGAGGGAAGCAGAGAACCGGAGGTATTCGATCGTATCGGGATTGTCTGCAAGGAGTGTCTCAACCAGGGCGAGGGCCCGCTCGTCTTCACCGAGAAGAGAGAGTACCCGTGCCTGAGCAAAGGAGGCTCCTGGAAGTTGTGCGGCTTTTTTGTATGCCGTCTCCGCCAGCTTCAGATCCCCGACCGATTCTGCAAGGCCACCGAGTTCGAACCAGGTCGCAAGATCGTGATCCTCCTGCCTGAGGTATTCGGAGAGTGCATCGCAAGCCTCGCTCCACTTTCCTGAGAGCATCAGCGACCGTGCCCGTGCCCGGTACACCTCGGGCGGGGCATTGCCGGTTGCGATTGCACGATCATATGCCCGGACCGCATGTGCATATTCGGAATCTGCTGTCAGCGCATCACCCATGGCACGCCAGATACGGGGATCATCGGGATGCACTTCCCCGGCATGTTTGAGGTTGCTGATCGCCTCTTTCTGCGCATCGACCTTCATGAGTGCATCGGTTGCTGCCATCAGGAGGACCGGGTCATCCGGTGTCTCTGAGAGAGCCTTCCGGTATGCATCGGCCGCCTCCTCAGATCGCCCAAGCTGCGTCATCAGCTCGCCGAGCCGCCGGTTGACCATCGGAATATTCGGGTGCTGCCGGGCAATCGACTGGCAGATCTCTGCTGCATCTTCCAGCCGCCCAAGCCGTGAGAGGACGCCTTCCATTGCAATGAGGAGTGCAGGGCTCTCCGCACCCAGGTTCATCGCTTCCTGGTATGCATCGCCTGCCTGCTGATCCCGGCCCAGGTGTTCGAATGCGGTTGCCCTCGTGCACCAGCCCCCGATATCCTCGGGATGGCGTTCACAGAATTGTCCGAGGACTGCTTCTGCCTCGCCATAGTCACCGGTTGCATTCAGGAGAGAGCCGAGCCGGTACTCTGCATCGGGGATGGTATCCCTGACCTTTTGGTAATATGCGATGGCAGCATGGTATTTCCCGATATGCTCTGCTGCCATACCGGCGAGATAGAGGGCGGTCGGATCGTCGGGATGGGAAGAGAGGTAGCTCTCGAAGTGCGAGAGTGCGTCTGGGTATCTCCCTGAGCGGATGAGCGACTCGGCTGCTAACGAGAGGGAGAGATCGGATTCGGATCTCCTGAAGGCATCTGCTGCTTCTGCATACCGCGAACGCTGCATGAGGATGCTGCCGGAGAGGGCATAGAGATGGAGGGATTTTGGATCGACGGAGAGAGCGGCGTTTAAGTCAGAGAGTGCGGGATCGGGCCTGCCTGCACGCCTGAATGCATCTGCCCGTCCGATCAGTGCAGAGGGATTCTCCGGGTTGAATGAGAGTGATTCGGTGAAGGCATCGATTGCATCGTCATACTGCCCAACTGCTGAGAGGATCTCCGCATGCATAAGGGCAAGTCCTCCGGTCTCACCCGAGATCTCCTTCAGCCGGGCAAGGAGAGAGCCGGCATAGCCGAGATCACCCATCCTGTATGCAAGGGTTGCGGTCTGGAGGATGGCACCGGCATGCTCCGGATCGGCATCCAGAACCTGCTTCAGCTCCTCTGTTGCCTCCTCCATTCTTCCGGCTGCTTCAAGGGCAGATGCCCGGATCATCCCGACAGACGGAGTCTTGCGGAGTTTGTCGGGGAGATCGTCAAGGAGGGAGAGGGCTCCCCGTGCATCGCCGGTGAGAGAGAGGAGTTCGGAGCGGAGCACAATCGCCTGCCAGTCTGTTGGGGAGAGGTCGATGAGCGCTTTGAGATCCTCGCCGGCTGCTGTATATGAGCCAAGCGCAATCTGCGCCTCGGCCCTCCGCCGGAGTGCCCTGATATCTTCGGGATCATCTGAGAGGATCTGGCCGAAGATCTCAGCAGCTTCTCTGTATCTCCGGTTCTTCATCAGGATCTCCGCATAGAGGCGCCGCGATTGGGAGAATGCCTGCGGATCGCCACGGACAGCTTCGAGGTGCTGCATCGCTGCTGCATAATTTCCCAGTGCAGCCTCTGATTCGGCAGATATCAGCTGTATCTGTACAGTCTTCTTCTCTTCAGGCGGGAGGCGGTTGATCATCTTCAGTGCGTCTTCGTATTGCCCGACACCTGCGAGGCAGCGTGCCTGGAGGCCGATTAAGACAATATTCTTCGAATCGATCTCGATCGGATCCTGTGCTGTGCCGCTCTGATCAAATGATCTCCCAAAGAGGCTCATCTCACCGTCGCTTGTCACCCAGGCGACCTTCTTTGTGCCATCGGGATGCTGCATCCTCCGGAAGCTCTCGAGTGCCTCCTTGTACCGGCCAAGGCTCATCATCGCAAGTCCCCGGCGGTACCAGCCGTTTGCATTGGTGGAGTCGTGTTTGAGGAGGTGGTCAAAGCATTCTGCTGCCCGTTTCACCCGCCCAAGCCGCTCTGCCGTGACACCGAGAAGATACCATGCCGGGTAAAAATCCGGGTTTTTTGTGACGATCTTCTCAAAGCCATTGTATGCCTCCTCGTACTGGCCTGCCATAAAGAGGCAGTGGGATCGTGCAACACCAGCGGCACTGTCGTCTGTTACCCCACGCATCACCTCGGCATAGGATGCGGCTGCGGCGGCATAGTCGCCGTTTGATTCTTCGATCCGTGCCCGTGCGTACCAGGTGCCGGGATCTTCTGGATTGAGTGCAAGGGCTTCCCGGTATGCGGCAAGTGCCCCTTTCATATCCCCGGTTCCTTCCAGGGCCCGGCCTTTTGTGGCATGCATTACTGCCGGCTCATACCCAAGAGAGAGTGCTGATCCGATGGCAGCAAGGGATTCTGTGAACCTGCCAAGACGCATAAGGAGATTGATTCGCCATGCAATGATCTTTCCATCTTCAGGGGTTTCGGAGAGGATATCGTTCAATACCTGCTCACCTTCTTCATACCGGCCGAGTGCCTCAAGCCACTCGGCTTTCCGGAGAAGGATATCCCGGCGTTTCAGATCAGATGCGGGGAGACGTTCAAGGCTTGCGACAGCCTCTGTAAACTTTCCGCACCGGGCATAGACACCTGCCATTGCAATCCAGACGGCAGGGTCATTGGGAGAGAGTTCTGTTGCCTTCGAGAACGCTTCCAGTGCCTGGGTGGTATTGCCGAGATACCGCTCACCGGATCCGATCAGGTACCAGGCCTGTGCATTGCCAGGTTCGATATCAGCCGCCCGCCTGCATTGCCGCACTGCATCTTCGACCTTCCCCTTCTCAAAGAGCGCCTCGGCCTTCTGGATGTATGGAGCGGCAGACTCACTTTTCCCAAGAATATTTCCAAAGAGATCCATCGTTATCCACTCTACTATTAGAGGTTGCTCTTCAAGAAGATGGGTGTTGTGATCAATCTGCCATGTTTTGGAGGTATACAACTGGATCTGATAACGAGGGGATAGGGCAAGGAAGCGAAGGAGAGAAAAAAGAGGTGTTTACCTTCTTCGGAAGACGACCAGTGCAGCCAGCAGGGCGGCAAAGAGAGCAAAGACCGGGAAAGGTGTGGGAGTTGGCTGTGGCAGGGAGTTCAGGGTCGGGGTGAGATCCAGCGTCTCGCCAGCAGTTATTGAGACGGTCCCGCTCCATGGGGCATATCCCGCGAGTGAGATGGTGACGTGGTGGGGACCTGGTGCAAGATCAGGGATGGTGACCGGGGTGATGCCATAATACCGGTCACCGACATTCACGTTTGCACCCGCAGGGATGGAGGTGGCCCGGAGCGAGCCGGTGGATGAGGGGAGAGGTGTTGGAACAGGAGTTGCCGGTGCTCCCGGAGAGACGAGATCGGCAACCATGACCTCGATCTTGCCGGGATAGACGGTGACGGATCGCTTCCAGTTATTGTATCCGGGCGGCCTCAGCTCGACTATCTGGAGGCCTGCGGTGAGCCCTGTCACGGTGCCGGGGGTGATGGTCCCTGTATTTGCCCCGTTGATGATGATCGGGTACCCTGACGGGGAGGAGGTAACAGAGATGGAGCCGGTCTTTGGGAATACAACAGGGCTTGCATGAACGGTTTGTGTGCCTTCAGCAACATCCACCCCGATTGAAAGGGAGTAGTAAGAAGAGGATCTGAATTCGAGAACATGGTTTCCAACCGGGACGCCGGTGAGTACCACAGGTGCTGAACCCCGTGGGGCTCCATCCAGATGAACGGAGAGTCCGGGGGAGGCTGAACGGATGTCAATGGTTCCGGTTGCAGCAGGGGCAGGGGGTTCTGAAACGGGGATGGATATTACTACCTGTTCCGTGTCATAGGCGCATCCTGTACATTTCGCTAGCGCACCGGCATGCTGCGGGGTGTCCGAGGCATAGATCGTATAAGTGCCGGCAGAAAGCCCGGATTTTCCGCTGATCCCCTGGGTAAACCAGGTATATTCCCAGTAGCCATCCGGGGTGACCGGAACCCGGATCGTGTTCCCGGTCTCAACAAGTGCCTGCATATCTGTGAGCGAGACCCCGTTTTGATTCAGTCCGGGGCCGGTCATGAAGAGGTAGAGAACAGAAGTATGGTCTGCTGTACCGGTGAGGGTGATTGGGTCTCCAAGGGTGAGATCAACTGGTGATGGGGTCGAAAACGATACTGCGGCTGATGCCGGAAGGGCGAGGAGGGAAAGCCCGAGCAGAAGGTAGATGATCCTCTTCATTGTCGATTACACCGGCCTGATATCGATGATAACGCCATAGACATATGGCTTGGCCGGATAGAAGAGCCCTGCCGGGGAGCTACGCTCCGGCACCTGTTCGGTGTGTGTGAGGATATTCTCTGAGTAAAGATGCAATGAGCGTGTCTTGTAGGGGATACCCGAGTGTCTGACCTCCTCAGCAGTTGACGGCGCATACCCTGGTGCAAACTGGTCGGTATTGTATACGAAGAAGGTGAGCATCATGGGGTAGCCCTCGGTTGGGATTTGAGCCTGCCGTCCCCGTGCATTCATCTCAAAGGTGAGATAGAGTGCATTATCCTGTGTCAGTGGAGATGCCGAGAGCGCAACTGTTGTTCCTTCCAGTTCGGGGGGGAGTACGATGACGGGCGATTCAACCGGGGCGGCCGCCACCGGAGTCGGGGTTGGTGCGGGGGTCTCCGGGGGTGCCTCTGTTTCTGATGTGCAGCCGGAGATAAACGGGAGCATGAGGCAGAGGAGAAGGAGGATGGCGATACGTTTCATGATAGATGGATGATCGCAGGGGTTTAAAAAAGGTATCATGGGTGGGTGATGGAATCCGGGATGCAGGAAGAGCAGTATTTATTGCTCATTCGTCCATTAGTAGATCATATGACGGATGAGGGTTACCCGACAGCGAACGTGCAGGGGAAAGAGATCCCCTACGATCCCGAGACGCTTCGGCGGATCAAGGAGCATCCCTGCTTCTCCGAGAAGGCATGCCATGCATTCGGCAGGGCCCATCTTGCGGTTGCGCCGAAATGCAATATCCAGTGTAATTACTGTGTCCGGGATTTTGACTGCGTGAATGAGTCCCGTCCCGGCGTGGCAAGCGAGGTGCTCAGCCCCGGGGAGGGGATTGAGCGTGTCAGGGAGGTGCTGGAGAAGTTCCCGTACGTGAAGGTGATCGGAATCGCAGGACCCGGCGAGCCGCTTGCAAACCCGGAGACGCTTGAGACGATGCGGCTTCTGCATGAGGAGTTCCCCCACCTCATCCTCTGCCTGAGTACAAACGGCCTGATGCTCCCCGAGTACATCGACGAGCTGGTGAAGTACGATGTCTACAACCTGACCGTGACCTTAAATGCAATCGATCCCAAGATCGGGGCAAAGATCTACTCGCATGTCACCTACAAGGGGAAGAGGTACGAGGGGGTGGAAGGCGCAAAGATCCTCCTCGAACAGCAGCTGAAAGGAATTCAGATGGCAGTCGAGCGGAAGATGATCGTGAAGATCAACACCGTCTACATCCCCGGCGTGAATGACGAGCATATCCCCGAGATCGCGAAGAAGGTCGGCGCAATGGGCGTCTATAACTTCAATATCATCCCCCTCATCCCTCAGTACAAGTTTGAGGATATCACCCCGCCGACACCGGCTGAGAAGCGGGCGATGCATGACCGCTGCGCACCGTACGTGAAGCAGATGAAGCACTGCCAGCGGTGCCGGGCAGATGCGGTCGGGAAGCTCGGAAAAGATATGCAGTCCTGCCTCTCCTCCGGGTGCGGCGGGAAGAAAGACGAGTAAATACACCATTACAGGCGATGAGCAAAATTGTGCTTGTTGATGAGGAGACCGGACAGCGGGTCCGCCACCCGCTCCGGACCCTGAAAGAGGCGGATCAGCACCGCGAATGGTACGAGCGGATGACCGGCCGGAAATTCCGTGTTGTGAAGGTCTTCAGAAAGCAAAACGAACAGGACGCTTTCTCCTGAGTGTTGGATGAATCGAAGGAGAAGAGCGAGACATTGAGAGGAGAGATCTCTCTCTTTTGAGCAGAATAAATATGTGGTGAATGCTCATCCTGCATCATACACGGTCTGATAATGAACCATTCAACTCTTACAGAGCATGATATACGCGGATCACCAGAGTATACTATCGATCAGATCTTCCGACACTTGAAGATCATGCTCGACTCATGCTCAGAGCATGATATTCTCTATGATATCTTCATGGAATCTCAAGAGGGGGATGCATATCGTTTTGCACTTGAGGAGATAAACAGGCATCTCTCTCATATCACCGCAACCAGGCTCTCCCATGAGGATCTCCTTGAAATACTCTCCGGAGCGGATATAAAAAGCTCAAAGGATTTTATTGGAGTCATCAACCCTCAGGAGATTGTAAGGTTTTTGGGAATCCCCTTCTCGTCAGTTCAACAGGAGCACATTCTTAAGGTCTGCAATGAGTGGGCATCCGCAGTCTTTCCATCCGAATCAGAACATATGGCCAGGCTCCTCTTTGCTGCCATCAAACCTATGACACTTATTGATCTCCTCTCACCAGAAAGGACACGTATGCAACGTTTTCCTCTTCTCCTTCTCCTTCAGGCTGCAAGAGATGGACAATCACTGATCACAGGACCGGAGAATATGACAGAGGAGCGGATCCCCATTCAGAACATCAATGATCCGGCAGTATTCATCGGGAATCTCCATACCGCACTATTCTGGTTCCTTGTTCAGAATAGATATCTACCCAACACCTCCTTCGAAAAGACTATCTCTCAGACCCTGCACGACATTGGAATACTTCAGATCGAAGGACGCTCCGGTATTAAACGCATTTACAGAGATGATGGGACGTCCTCATCTGATCTGATCGATGCCGGCAGAGATATCCTTTATACAGAAGGAGAGCTCTGTGATCTCAGACAGGTATATCGGGGAGTGCTAAAAGCCGTGAATGAACCCCAATCGCTATCATGGCTGGAAGCAAATGGAGGGCACGTACTTGCCGGATATCTGGCTGCATCTGCAGAAGATGGTGATGACCAGATCATCACCTCTTTCATTGAGTTCATCCGGACTGTGGCATCAAGGCCGGCAGGAAGGAGAGAACCGGATAAGAGACAGGTGCAGGGGCTGTCCACACTTATTCAGGAGATGGAGCACCTCATCCGGGTCGTCACAGGAGATTACCGCTGGAGGGGATTTCCAATCCCTCAGGTACGAGAGGCATATCACCCGATTGTGGATCTCTATCCTGAGCGGAAGCTGATCCTGTATGAACCAGAAGATCTCTTTTATTTAAACAGGAATGTAGCCCTTGCCTTAACGATGGAGGCACTCTATCGCCATTGGTATGTACAACCATTTGAAAGAGGAGAGAATGTTGACTCCTGGCTTCGTCGCCTGATGGAGGTCGCACTTATTCCAGGAGCTGTCGCCAGAGGTCGATTACTCCATCCAGGGGCGGGCAGGTGGCTTGAACAGCTGAACATCGACCTGTATGATCCGGCATCCAGATTGATTCAGAGATCCCGATACAACCGCATGTCCCCCCCTGATCAGTTCCTCTATGCGATTCTTTTTGAGGGGCGGACCGGAGAAGTTGAGATGAATTGTTCGAATGTTTCAGTTGTGCAGGCGCTCGATGCAACACGGAGAGCACGACAGAAACTTGTTGATACCGAGCTCAGCGATGAAGAATGTCTGGGTATCCTGAATGATCGGATATGGCCTGAATATATGAAGCTCTGTTATCCACCTGCCATTGAAACCCCGAGAGGGGCGATGATACAGTCTGATGCGAAAAGCAGGAGAGAGACGACGATCTCTCCTCATGGGGAAGCACCCCGAGTGGATAAATCGGTACCAAGTCCACATAAACCACTTGATCCAACAACCGGCAAGACAATAACCGGGGATGCATCGGACCTTTTAGAGGATGACGGACTATCCATACCTGGCGGCCCTTCAAATGACAGTTCCGGACAGGCTGGGAGTCAGACAGCACCACCTCCTGGTGGAAGTGGGGGTTCTTCGCCATCTGAGGGAGGAGACAATGGGGGATCAGAATGCCAGAGCCCGGAAGCTGGCATACAGAAGATTGCAGAAGAACTGGTTGATACCTGTGAGCGGAGCAGAGAGACGATCGATAATGCTGAATCCAACTCCTCTGCATTGTTGGATCTTGCAGATACGATACAGGATCTGGTTGACAATCTTGAGGATGAGGTGAGAAGATATCTCGAATCAAACCCCAGCAAACAGAACGGACATGAAGAAGAGTGGAATGAATTATTGAAATTATCTGAGGATATCAGGAAGGCTGCCAGGAGATATCAGGATGTAGTTGAAGAGCAGGAGAGAGAGAATACCCCTGCTGGTTCAGGTGGAGGTGCGTCAGGCTCCCGCACGGGTATGACCAGAGACACCTTAATGGCCCTTCAGAAAGCAGGAGAAACCTTCCAACGTCTTATGGGGGAATCATTTCCATCGGTCTCAGAGGATTGGAGAGCCCGACTCTCATTTGATGATCTCCCTGATGATCTTGCAGTTGATGATTTGCAGCAGAATATCCGGAGACAGAAGTATGAACCTGCATTTATTGCCGATGCGGTGGATAGTGAAGAGTTCTGGGAGAATCTTGCCTACTATGATGCCATCTATGGTGATGAGGCTGAGGGAGATGGGCCAGTCTCCAAAGAGATGCAACGCGATACACCAGACCGGCAATACCGGCAGAGCGAACGGGCATTGAGCCGTGAGGCAGAACAGTATCTCTCTCTCCTCCAGCAGAGAACCCGGGATGACTGGGAGACGATTGAAGATAAGGCGGAACGGATACGTAAAATCGCCCTGTTTGAGACGCATTCGGTCGGGGAGGATGATTATAACCTCTACCAGCGATTCTATCAACCAGTCGCCGGTCTTGTCGGAGTGGCCAGGAAAAATATTCAGCAGTCACTTCAGAAGAATGCTTCTTCCCGTGAGATGAATGAACTTCTCTCCGGTGATGATATTGATGAGGAAAATCTGGCTGCTGTCAGGACTACAATGCGGATCTTCAAGGATTCGGCACGGGAACAGGATAAGACCCGCTGGATCATCTCCCTCCTCATAGATGCAAGTAGCAGCATGCATGATGAGACCGTTGCGAAGAAGCTGGAAGCAACGATCAGAACTGCCATCCTCTTTGGGGAGGCTGTCAGCCGGATTGAGGATCTGGATTTTGAGATAGCGGCATTTACAGATGCCGAATACATCCCATTGAAACGGTATCAGGATGAATGGAACATACATCAGGCCTGTTACCTCATTCGACAGATCATCAGAGCCTCCGGTGGTACAAATGATGTCGGGGCTCTTGGAAGTGCCCTTGACCGGATGAACCGCCAGCGTATGGCATCAAGGGCAAACCGGGTGATCTTCATCCTCTCAGATGGCCAGTCTGGTGTTGGAGGAAGGGATCAGATGAAGCGGATACTCACAGGAAATAAAGATACGCGGATATTTGGATGGGGAGTAGGACCTGATATGGAAGATATTGAAGAGACGTACAAACCATATGGAACCTGGATTTCTGATATTACTGATCTTCCGGGATCAATTGGCGAGGTTCTTCGCCGGGAGCTTAGCCGTCCGGCGATGACAGACTGGAGAGAACACCCCTCCTCCAGGGATGACAAGGATAAACACGAGAGCGAGGATGATATATGAGCTTCTTAAAAGACCTCGGACCACTATGTATTGCTGAGAGGCGCCAGGGGTATCGTGTGCCGATTGCAGTATCACTCACCATCGGAGAGATCCACATTCCTGCTCCGGACGATCCATATATCCTCCTTGTTCCGGAAAATATTACGTATTTGCAGCAGATGTGGGATGCACTGCGGATGCCTACACGGAATAACCTCCTTATCACCGGGGAGTCGGGGTCCGGAAAGACGGCACTCATCCGGTTTCTTGGTGAGTGTTATCGTCAGGTTCTCCTGCAGAGTGCAGCGAAAGAGAGGGATCCCGTACATGCAACTCACCAGAGAGAGCGTGCATCACGCTTCCAGACAAGAATCCTTACGTTTCATGAGAATCTTCGAAGGTCAGATATTACTGAACGAAGGCATTATGGAGAGGAGGGGGAGGAGAAGACCGGCTGGAATATGAGCGATGTGATGGATGGGATGATCACCGGCGACTGGAATGTACTCTCGGAGATAAACAGGACCGGAGAGGATGTCCAGGCGGAGTTTAATGAACCGCTTGAGAACAAAGCAAAGACATTGCATCAACAGGTGCTCAGGAGCCATCCCGATACACGGTTCATTGCCACGATCAATCCTGTCAAGAGTGAAGGCAGGGGCATCTATGAGGGGAAGGTGATGAGCGGTGAGTTTTTGAACCGTTTCACAAACAAGGTGCATATCCGTTATCTTCCTCCGGATCAGGAGTTTGAGGTGCTTAAGGATTATGGGCCGGATATCGATGACCACGTTATCGACAGAATTATCTCGGCTGCAAATGACATCAGGCGGGATTATGGTGAGGAGCACGGTGTTGTTCCGTTCCCGGTTACGACCCGCGCACTCATCAGGATTATTCGGCATCTTCAACGATTTCCAGATGATCTGAACAGGTTACGAAGCCTGTTCTGGCGAAAAGCCTACTGGCTTGATGATCGAATCCATCCGCCGGTAGCGGTGCGTCTTGTTGAGAACCTTCTGGATCTGCACGATATCGTTGATCAGGAGCCGGAGCTCTTCGGAAAGACTCAAATCACTCTGAGTCAGGATGATGATGACCCGGTCATCAGAATCGGAAATGTCAGCTCTCCGCTTGGTCCTGGAGGTCCGTATGTTCCGGACACCGTAATCGAAGAGGTGCAGCAGAATACTACTGATCTTGAGTGGATTTTAAAAGATATCGTTCTCCAGGAGAATATTCTTCTCATCGGGGAGGCGGGAGTCGGCAAGAATAAGCTGGAGAGTTATCTGGCACACCTGCTTCGATGGAATCTGCTTGTCATCGGCATGAGCGGTGAGACAAGGGTCTCGGATCTCCTCACGTACCGAAGTTTTGGCGAGGAGGAGGCAGGTCGGACCGGTGATACCGCAACCCTTGGCCTTCAGGCGCTGACAGATACCATGCATCGGTGGATCATCGTCCTTGATGAGGCAAATAAAGCTCATCAGGGGGTGCTTGTCTCATTTAATGACCTCCTCCAGGACCGGGTCGTCCGGCTGCCCGGTGGTGTCGGAGCAGCGGTACGGGCATCAATATGTGTAAATATCAACCCAAACCGCCCTCCGTACGAGGTGAACGACTTCTCGTTTGATTTCATGGATCGGTTCTCAATCCACACAATTGTTCATCTTCCTGCTGATCAGGCTGCTTTGGTACTGAAGAAGAAGTACCCTGATGCGGATGTTGACTTTATCCGGGATGTTGTTGATGGATTTTATCATCTCCATCCTCTCTATTCCAGTGGTGCACTCTTTGAACCAATCACGATGCGAAACGAGGAGGCGGCTATTGAACGTGGTCTTCAGTACCCCAACATGCCGTTCAATCTAATTGATCTGATCACTGCATCCTATAGTCCAAGGGATACACGTGAGCTGAATGCCGTCAGGAGTGTCCTGGAAGCCAATGGTTTTGATCGAAACGTGCTTGCAGCTGAGGATGCGCTTCTTCAATTTAAAAGGGCATGGGACGATGATCCAAACAGTGAAGAGAAGGCATTGGCCCTGGCTGGCACCTACCGTGCCATCGGAAAACCAACGGCAGCCCTTGATGTGTATGCATCGATGCTCTCTATACATCCAGGAAGGGACTGGCTGCATCATCTTCGGAGTGCATGGATACTGCTTGAAGGGAACAGAATAGATGAGGCACTTTCTGAGATATACAGTGGATTTAAAGCAGGTACAGTGATCCGCCTGAATAATGATGAAGAGTACCGGATCCTCTCTCTGCAGGTGAAGAGGGAAGAGAGGAGACCACGGATCTCAATCGAAGCGATCCATACCGGAACAAACGTTCCTGCCCTCATCATCTCACATGATATGGGTCGCTCGATATCTCGTCTGGATGGGGAGTATCTCTCTTCCTTTGTGGATGATGAGGGTCTGAGGGTGTACATCCGTTCTGAACGGAGGCGTATTGTCGGGGATAGGACACTCAGTGCTGCTGTCATGGGCCTTGCCCACCTCGGATGGGCGGGGACCAGCTTCCATCTCCGTATCTGTACATCCCTGATATCTCCGTGGACTGATCCTGTATGGTCCGGGGGATCTGTGATCAGGGAGATCGGTGGTGGTATCAGGCTTATATCATATCCAGGAAGAGGCTGGCGCCTGGATCGCTGGATATCAAAGAAAGAAGAGTGCTGGCAACCGGTTATCGGGTGGTCAGGAGGTGCTGTGTCGGGATCCGGGGGACTTTATCTCATTTCAATGGATGATATCCTGTTACAGATACCGGCTTCCGATGATCCGTACCTTCACCTTGCTTTCGATGAATCCAAAAGAACACTTTACCTGGTTCTCAAAGGAGAGCCAGGTACAATGGTAATGAGTGGGGAAAGTAAAGGTATATATTCTGCCGGAGAGCTATGCATCCGCGTTCTCACTCCCGGAGCGTACCATGATGAGGTGCTCTCAGCCCTTCTTGATGAGATCTATCCCCGTCTTGACAGTGTATTCCGGTTTGCCAGAACCCTCCCCGGATCTGTTGACAGGGGGGTTGGAGATGTGATCTACACGCTGCAACCCGATTCTTGTATCGGGATATCCCTCCTCACCGGGATCGATGGCATGGGTGCCTCGATTATGGATCTTTCAGATACCAGGCAATGGAGTATACAGACCGGCTGCACCGAGTCGGATTCATTGCACCGGCAGACTGTGATTCCTTTTCATGAGCTGGATGCGGCAGAAGAACGGCAGGAGAAGGCGCTCTCCTGTGATACACAGACGTGGCTTCAGGAGGTCAGAAGCTACATTGCAGCCGTATTCTTTTCAAAGGCTCAGCCGCGTGATCCAGCATATGAAGCAAAGGCACGTGCCATCCTTACGGGATACCTGCCTCTTGCCGAACCTGTGACAGATACGATCCTTCACCCGGGAGATATTCTTGTGAGGAATGATGCAGGTGCTGTTTCAATGAACAGACCACGTTCGGTATTCATTGTTCGGTTTATCCAGGAGAGTTCAGGGGTTGGTTCGGATGAAGCTGCTCTTGTCCGGGGTTTCTGGCTTGCTGAACAGAACCCGGTTGCCACAGAAAGGCTGGATATTATCGGTGAGAATTTCAGTCGCCTTATCATCGTTGGGGATGATCGCCATCAAAGAATTATCCGGAGGCTTGCTGCTGCTCTTCAGTCATCGTCTCACCCCTGGCAGTTCTCGAGAACAGGGAACCGATACAACCCACTGGATCGGATCGAGTTTGGTGGGCTGATAATCGAGTATCGGCCGATGGGACAGATATGGAAACTCACCATCACAGCAGATGGCAAAGAGGTTATTTCAATAGAAGAGACCGGCTACCCGACCAATGTAACACTGGTTACCATCGCAGACCGTGAGCCGATCAGGTGGCCGGGAAGTGTGATGCATGATATTCGGTATAGTACGGATACGAAGAGGGTCAGTATCGTTCTTGCAGATGATCTCCTCTCAATTCTGCTGGATACCAGAACCGGAATTGGAGATGAACCGATCATTGGATCTACCGGAGTGACCTTTGAACTCAATCGGTCGAGCTGATCTCTGATATGAAACCAGAGATGATGGGTTTTGACAGGGGAGGATGGATGCATGTTCCTTCATGGACGGAGATGAGATCTGCCAGGAACTGGGTGGCATTTCGACAGGCACGGGTCGAATCTGTATCAGGAATGTGGAGAAATAATGATCGGGAGAGGGGTTGTCTCTATGAGCCTATGATGATAGGATATCACAATACTTTTTCTGGATGGACGGCACAATATGTTACGGTGCGAGGGTAGCCAAGCCCGGCCAACGGCGTCGGACTTAAGATCCGATCCCGCAGGGGTCCGCCGGTTCGAATCCGGCCTCTCGCATACATCTCATTTTTTTCACTGAACTGACAGAATCTATTAGCTCAGGTTTATCTGCCATCTCTTTCAGGATTACTCATCCAGGATGACGATTAGAACCTGTTTTCTGAACGAGAACGTATGTATTATCCTCAGAAAAGGTGAGTGTTCATAGAACAGATTTTATATTTCAGAAATCGCAATATTACATTACCGAAAAACATGAATAGTTCATACCTAAAATATCAAATTGGTGAGATCAGATCATATGAAATTCAGAGTGATCATTGAAGTCGACGAAGATGGGATCTTTGTCGCCGAATGCCCGTCCCTTCCGGGCTGCATATCCCAGGGAAAAACCAGAGCCGAAGCCTTGGAAAATATACACGATGCTGCAACAGGGTATCTGGCAAGCCTGAAGAAGCATAATGAGCCAATCCCCCCTTCAATATATGAAGAAACTGTAGAGATAACCGCCTGATATGCCTAAATTGCCAATATTGTCTTATCTTGAAGTAATAAAGGCACTTAATAAGATAGGCTACTCTGTCGATCATCAGACTGACAGCCATATTATCCTCAGACAGGAAAAAGAACCTCATCGAAGGCTTACTATTCCAAACCACAAGGAAATTTCAAAAGGAACGATACAAAGCATCATCAGACAGGCGGGGCTCACAAAAGACGAGTTTATACAATTAATATAAGCATAAAAACCTGAAATGAACAAATGCGGGTAGAATTATATAATCAGGAAGCTTCTAACTCTACAATGTCACATTAACTCACCATAATCCTATCTCCACCCTTCCCACCCTCACCCCACCAAACCCCACATCTCCCAAAAAACCCTCCCCTACAGAAAAAGATCTCTTGTACTAGTACTGCTCACAACAATAACACGATAAAGTCCGGATCGATAAATCACTCACACCCTGCGGCTTTTTCTTATATACCCATGAAACAAACAGAAGAGGTAGAATCGGAGAGAATGAAAGGACGGGGTTCTTTCCGGAACTGAGAGTGGAACCTCTTTTTGTACATGCAGCTGAGTAACAATAATAACACGATAGGACCTGTTGTCCGGCAGTTCCAGCCCCCCCAAACCCTTTTTTCGGCAACCTTCATCAAATCCCCATTCACCCAAAAGAACTATCGTCTCTTTTCACCAATCCCCTGTTATCTGATACCACTCACGAAAAAGCAATAAGAAAACCCACAAAACATTGCCAAAAACTGAGAAAAACCCGAGAAAAACCACATGACCCGAAACCTTCTCACTCCATTCATCCTCCTCCTCACAGCCGCCTGCCTGCTGTCAGCGGGGTGCACCGTGCCTGCGGGGAACGCATCAGGAGA
>NPIE01031724.1_pt1 | contig 18600 bp, 19 predicted proteins | sample 8637661 | NCBI WGS metagenome assembly NPIE01 (sample SAMN07420842, study PRJNA396082) | bioreactor metagenome | isolation source: sample BA12 brine-fed electro-methanogenic bioreactor BA | place: Japan: Kochi | collected 2016-12-09
CAAAAAAAGTGCTAAAGAAAAGGTATGGGTGCAGGTCAACCTGGATGATTTAAATCTATAGCACTACTAAACGAAAAATGGAGTTAATGCATCCCTTTGCAGGAAGCTATCAGAAAAGGTTGATTTTCGGTATACTAGAATTTACTTTTCCATTTCTATTTCATTAGGAGCATAAGTTTGATTCGCATAGAGACAATAAAAGAAATCAGACCAACATTAGATAATGAATTTTCTCCAGGAGAATTCATTCCGAGAACAGAAGCTATCGCTGAAGCGTACCGGTGGGGTAAAGAACTGCATCATGGACAATTGCGAATGAGTGGTGAGCCCTATTTTGAGACGCATTGTGCCTGGGTTGCAGGTCTTATTGACCAATTAGCCGGTGTGGAAGCATGGACAATTGCTGCGTTACTGCACGATAGTGTCGAAGATCAGGAAAGTAGTTTTGAGATGATTCGGCAGCATTTCCCGGGTATGCTTGGGGTGGAAGTCGCACATATTGTAGATGGGGTTACCAAGATCAGTAATCCACGCGATGGCAGTTCGCGAGATTTAGAAACACTTCGGAAGATTGCACGATTTCGTGACCCCGGAGTGTTTTTGGTTAAGTTAGCCGATAAAAGCCATAATGTTCTGACTTTGGAGCATATGCCTGAAAATAAGCGTGTTGCCAAAGCAAGTGAGGCCATCCGCGCTTACGGCAAATTAGCTGGCATTTTGAATTGTTACCGGTGGCGACGCTGGTTGGAGGACATGGCTTTTCCGCATGCGGAACCTGAAACATATGAATTTGTACGTAAACGAATCGATACCGATCCCCGCGTGAAAATGGATTTTGTCAATTCCATGATGGAGCAGTTGGGAAACTTAATGGAAAACGCCGGGATGAGTGGCAAGGTGTCCATCACGGTTAATGGGTACTGGCAAGCCTGGCAAAAAATCCGCCGGATGGCACGCTTAAGAAAATCTTCCATGGATTCTTTCGAAGCGCTAAACGACTTGATCAGCTTCAGAATGATATTGGATGATCGGGATCCAATGCAAGCTTATACTTTGCTTGCGCATGTTAATCGATTTTTTGGACCCTATCTGGATCAGAATCGCTTTGATGACTATATTGCATTTCCGCAAAATGGTTATCGCGCTTTACAGGTGACAATCTGGATGCAAGAATTTGGAGCGATTGAAGTGGCAATTACAACGGAAGAGATGGAAGGTGAGAATACCTGGGGTGTGATCTTCNNAAACACGGCAAAGATATCAGTGATTATCGACCTGTTGAAATTTTCACTCCAACAGGAGGAGCTCGATTTTTGCCAGAAGGCTCATCTGTGCTGGACGCTGTTGCTTCTATTCAACAGGAATTCTTGTTGGATAAAATTAGTGGTGTCAAGGTGAATGGAAATCTGGCGAAATTGTCCGATAAGGTAAAGCCGGGTGATGTTGTTGAAGTAGTTACCAGTAGTGGGCGGATGGCACCAGAAAGTGAGTGGTTGAAGTTCGTTAACCCAGCAACTTCAAGGATTTTACGCTCTGTATTAGCGGTTGAAGATTTACGCCGGGCAGCGGAAACGGGGAAGCAAAAAATCAAAGCAGTATTAACTGAGCGTGGCATTCTGGCTTTGGAAGATGTTCAGGCATTGTATCCTGAAAAAATTAACCGCTTATTGGAATCGGTTGGGGCAGCAAATTTACAGGATTTTTACTCAGCAATTGGTAGCGGTGCTATCAGAATTGCAGATTTGGCAATAGATTTGGATGAGGCAGGTCTTTCCTCCTCGGATTTACTATGGACGACCATCAATTTTCAATCCGGCTCCTTTGCAAATAAACCAGGTGTTTTGGCAAAATTAGCAGGTTTGATCTCTGAATCCGGAGGAAATATTGTCAGATCCGTTAATAACACAATGCCTGACGGTGGTTTTTATTTAAGATTAGTTGTAGAAAACATCGTTATTGACAAAAATACATTTATCGATGAAGCCGTGAAAATATCCGGAATCAACCAGATGGAAATTACGATGGTGCCATAATTCTCTCTGTTTGGCACTCCAAATGAGAGATGCGACTGACCAATTTGCTTGACATTCTTAGGTGGTCGGGTTAGAATCTTCGTCACCAAGCCGAGTTAGCTCAGTTGGTAGAGCACACGACTGAAAATTGTGGTGTCCACAGTTCGATTCTGTGACTCGGCACACAGGCGCCAGAAATGGCGCCTGATTTTTTCCAATAATCGGTTAGAATCGAATTTATGAATAAGCGAAAATTACAAATTATAGGGGTTGCACTCGTAATTGCTTCGTTATTAGGCCTGGTTGGTATTCCGCGAAATATCCCGGTTATCATTAATGGCGAAACGCAATATCTGACCACGAATGCGCTTACCGTTTCAGCTGCTTTAGAACGCGATGGCTTTGAATTAAATGAGGAGGACACTATTTTCCCGGACGAGTCGAGCCTTTTGTTAGGGGTGGATGAAATAAAAATTGAGCTTGCCCGACCTGTCAGAATTGTGATTTTTCCTGAGAATGAAATCATCAACCTTACAACAACAGAACGGACACCAGCAAACATTTTAGAAGCAGCTGGCGTTGTTTTAGGTGAGAAAGATCGGGTGCTGGTAGAAGGTGAAGAGATTGATCTTGATCAAGAACTTCCTTATAAAGGGGACTACCAATTCGAAATAAGACTTGCTGTGAGTTTGACGATCGAAGAAGATGGAGATAAAACAATCGTGACTTCCAGCCAGGAAACGTTGGCGGATGCATTAGATGAAGCAAATATAATCCTGGATGAAGGAGATCGAGTTGAACCATCGTTAGACACGAATTTAATCAAAGATCTGATGGTTACGATTCACCGTGCGCGCTCATTAACTATTCAAATGAAAGACCAGGTTGTAGCGGTGAATAGTGCTGCCGAGACGGTCGCTGAAGCTTTATCCGAAGCTGGTTTAGGCTTACAAGGGGATGATTACAGTATTCCCGAAGCGCAACAACCGATACCTGAGGATGGTAATATTCGTGTTGTCAGGGTGCGGGAAGAAGTGTTATTAAGTCAAACTAATATTCCATTTGGTGTTGAGTATATTCAATCGGATGAGGTTGAACTGGATAAGCGGGATGTGGTACAACCTGGTGAGTTTGGGGTGGAAGTCACCCGAACACGCATCATTTATGAAGATGATCAAGAAGTAAACCGAATTGAGGAAGTGACCTGGGTTGCAAAGGAACCGGTTGATCAATTGACTGGTTTAGGTACAAAGGTAGTCGTGCGTACCATGGATACCCCCAATGGTCCCATAGAATATTGGCGAGCAGTTAATGTTTATGCCACTTCTTACTCTCCATGTCGATCCGGTGGTGATACTTGTTATTATGGTACTTCCAGTGGTTTGCCAGCGGCTTATGGCGCAATTGGGGTAACGCGTGCCTGGTACTACTTGATGGTTGGCCAGCAGTTATATGTACCCGGATATGGTATTGGAACCATTGCTGACATCGGTGGTGGTGTGCCGGGTACATACTGGATTGATCTTGCCTATTCGGATGAGGATTATGTAGCATGGCATCACAATGTTACGGTTTATTTCCTTACACCGGTACCGGACAACATCCCGTGGATCCTGCCTTAATTCCTGCACCTCTTAATGTTCGTTCTTTGTTGAACCAACATGGATTACAGCCACGTAAAAGTTTAGGGCAAAACTTCCTGGTGGAAAACAACGCACTTGAAAAAGTAGTGGATTCAGCAGAGATTGACCCCATCGATGTAGTATTAGAAATTGGTGCAGGTTTAGGCTCATTGACCCGCTTTTTAGCCCGTGTAGCCAGAAAAGTTGTTACAGTGGAGTTGGATCATCATTTGATTCCGGTTTTAGAAACAGTTCTAAGCTCGGAAGGAAATGTCGAGCTGGTTCATGGGGATATTCTCAAATTAGAACCAGAGAGATTGATACCTGTCAATCAATATCTGGTCGTTGCCAACATTCCTTACTTCATCACATCAGCAATTTTCCGGCATTTGTTGGAATCCAAAAGAAAACCACGCCGAATCGTCATGACCATTCAAAAAGAAGTAGCCCAAAGAATTTGTGCAAAACCCGGTGATTTGAGTCTTCTTGCTTTGAGTATTCAGGTTTTTGGAAACCCAAAAATTACGGCAAAAATTCCTGCTGGGGCTTTTTTCCCTGCTCCAAATGTCGACTCGGCAGTGATCCGCGTCGATCTTTATCCTGAACCTATCGTTCCTCAAAACCGATTGGATGATTACTTCTTATTAACAAGAGCTGGTTTTGGACAAAAAAGAAAAATGTTACGAAAATCTTTAGCTGCTGGTTTGTCCTGGCAGGTAGAACGCGTGGAAGGGCTGCTTTCGGCATGTGGAATAGACCCAACCCGTAGAGCGGAGACACTCAGTATTGAGGAGTGGGGAAACCTGACACAAGAATACAACCTGCGGAAAGCTGAATAATTACCGGCAGGCGTTGAATTATCTATAAAGGCCGTTTTTGTTTGAGGTCTTTATAAAGACCCATTAAAACCCAGGTACGGTAAGCTGCTTCTATCTGGATTCTAAAGGACATTTTTGATTCCCCCCAACGCCGGTCTGCAAAATAAATGGGTGTTTCTTTGCAGGAGAAACCTAGCAACGTAGCTAAATAGGACATTTCTACCTGGAAAATATATCCATTAGATTTCACGCGTTCCAGCGGCATTGCAGATAAAGTTTCCTTTTTCCATAAACGAAAACCACCGGTTACGTCACGAATTTTTAGTCCAAGAATGGTGCGTGCGTAAGAATTACCAAATCCGGATAACCATTTTCGCCAGAAAGGCCAGTTTTCATCCAGTTTTCCCCCCGCTACGTAACGTGAACCGATCACAAAATCGCAACAAGCTAATGTTTCCATCAGTACCGGGATTTTATCGATGGGATGTGAAAAGTCAGCATCCATTTGGCCAATAAAATCCGCTCCTTCGCGAATGGCTTGTTGAAAACCCTGAATGTAGGCTGATCCTAATCCTAATTTTCCCTTACGATGCATGACCTGAATACGCCCAGGGTTTTGCGCTTTCAATTCTTCTGCTAAATCACCACTGCCATCAGGGCTATTATCATCAACGATTAACAAATTGACGGTAACGGGCAAACTTAATACTGCATCAACTAATTTGGGAAGATTCTGTGCTTCATTGTAAGTTGGAATAACGAATGTAGTGTTCAAAGCGTTCCTAATTTATGAGATGTTCAACATCCAAGATGATCTTTTGAAGGTTCTCAACGTTTGGGTTTACTATTTTTTTGAAGATTTTCAATTCTAACTGTTGTTCAATCTTCGCAGCTAGATTATCTCTTAAAGGATAAATTTTTTCCAGCTTTGAGAATAAATTCTGATAGATTGATTTCTCTAATTGATCGGTTTGCTCAGCATTGGTCAGGAAAACAAAATTCGGGTTTCCCCATTGGGCAAGGAATGGTGATGGCTCTACTAATTGCAGGATTTCCTTCAAAATCATGACAGTATTTCTCAATACTTCATTTGCTGCAACAAAACCATTTAAATCGCGGTATTCATTCAGTTTTTGTAGTGAGATGATAACGATACCAAATTTCCTGGTTTGTAGGTTTTCTTCCATTGTTTCAATCAATAGTTGCTTTTCAGGCAACCCGGTGATTGCATTGGTAAGCGAACTGCGGCGATATCGCATCAACACATTGCGAACCCGAAGTCTTAGCTCCTGAATATCGAAAGGTTTGGTGATGTAATCTTCCACTTCCATGGATAAACCACGCAAACGGTCTTCTCTTTGTCGTTTTTCGGTGAGAAATATGATGGGGACAGTTTGTGTGCGACGATTGTTTTTCAATCGTTTCACAATTTCGTAACCATCCAGATCAGGCAAACGAATATCCAATAGCACAACATCCGGGGTTTTTTCAATACAGGATTTTAAACCGTCTTCACCCCAATTTTTTGTGGATACCTGATAGCCCTGTACCTCAAAATAGGAGTTGAGCATTTCTCCGAGATCTTGATCGTCATCAATGATGAGAATAGAGGCGTTGGATTGGTTGATTACCAAGGTTTATCCTATAGGTTCTTTCATAATAACAAATTCACAAACTTCATCGTTGATTGCAATACATTTAGTTTCCACAACGCGGAAATCATATCCGCCTGATACCCATTTTAACCCTTCTTGCAGCAAACCGGTAGCGACATGGCACCCTGGTTTTTCGATGTGTCGTCCATAACAAACAGGACATTTATGAATGGTGTAAATAAAGTGGTCATCTATTTCTTCGACCGTGGACAATTGATCGCTGGTTTGGGAGAATATCCTGGCCATTGCCGGTAACCCGATTTTGATTTTGGTGCGTAGTGGAAGTACTTCAAATGCTAGATCACCAGCTCCGGCGAGAGCGCCAAAATTCTTCAATCCTTCTGCGAATGTTGCCCTACCAGCTCTAAGTGCCAGACCGCGTCCTCCACGGGGACCATACATTTCTTCTAAAGCACCCCAAATCGCAGAAAAATAAGCAAAATCAAACTCCCGATTGAGATTGGGCGGTGGGTAATTATCGATGAGATGCTTGAGGTTAGCTAAATTAAGAATGGCATTGACGCCATTCTTTCCCATCACATCTTCCAGGGCTTTTAGAGCAATATTGGCAATTTTGTTTGGATAATAAAGACCACTGACTGGAATGGGTTCCATATTAAACCAGAGCTTAAATCAGCTTGGTCAAGTCTTCCGCAGCACGGCGCATATCAAGGAAAATTAATCCTAATTTTGCTTGTTCACGTGCCAAGGCAGTCAGTACAGCCTCTTCACCGACTGACATCAGAACAACATACCCTTGTTTTCCTTTGATATAAACTTGTTCAAGGTTGCCGCGACCTAATTCTGTGGCGATCCGTTCGCCAAGGGAAAGCATTGCGGCTGACATTGCTGAAACCCGATCTTCTTCCACTCCCTGTGGTAATGCAGAAGCGATGGTGAGACCATCCACACTAACAATTGCGGAGGCTTCAATATCCGGTGAAGATGCTTGTAGGTCTCTTAACCTTTCTNNTCCTTGAGGGAATCTTATTAGAATGTTAATTAATGTAGCATAGTCAAAATGCAGTGTCAAGCAAACTTGCTTTATTGCAAAGTTGTCGGGTCTGGAATGCAATTCAAGGAATTCAATTTAAAAAGATGGTCAATTCGTGTAAAATGGAATTGATGAAACAATTAATTCAATCCGAAAGAATTGTCTATCCTTTTACGGCCATTGTTGGGCAAGAGGAGATGGCGCTTGCATTGATCTTAAATGCCATTAATCCTAGAATTGGTGGGGTTTTGATTCAAGGTGAGCGTGGTACTGCAAAGTCAACAGCAGTACGCGCTTTAGCAGCACTACTTCCAAGAATCCAGGTCATTCAGGGGTGTCGGTTCGGGTGCCATCCTCGCCTTCCAAGCACCTGGTGCAGTGAATGCCAGGAGAGATTTGTGACAGGTGAAAAACCAGAAGTTTTTGAAAAACCAACACCATTTGTTAATTTACCAGTTTCAGCTACAGAAGACCGGGTGGTTGGTACGCTGGATATTGAAAAAGCGATTAAATATGGAATGCGCGCTTTTGAGCCAGGAGTGTTGGCGGAAGCAAACCGAGGGTTGCTTTATATCGATGAAGTAAATTTATTGGATGATCATGTTGTGGATTTGTTACTGGATGCTGCCGCGATGGGTGTCAACATCATTGAACGCGAGGGTATCTCATTTTCTCATCCATCGCGTTTCGTGTTGGCGGGCACCATGAACCCGGAAGAAGGCAGTTTACGACCACAATTGATTGATCGTTTTGGATTATCTGTAACGGTAAAAACCATCAATGACCTCAAACGGCGGATTTTGGTACTGCAGCGGGTATTGGATTTTGAAAATGATCCCCATCAATTTCAAAATATCTGGGAGAATTGTGAAAAAATACTTTCCAATCGAATTGTTCAGGCAAAAAAATTATTGCCACGTGTGAAGATAAAACATGAAAATCTGGAAATGATTGCAGAACTCACCAGTCAATTCAACGTTGAGGGACATCGGGCAGATCTGGTTATTCAAAAAACAGCTATTGCTCATGCTGTGTTTAACAATCGAACCCATATTGAGCCAGGTGATATCCACACTGCTGCACAACTGGCTTTGCCACATCGTTTGCGAAGGAAGCCATTTGATCCTCCCATAGAATTACCCGAATTAGAGGACACCGTAAAAACAATCATTTACCCCGAACGCACAGCGAGGTTACAGGAAATTCTGAATGATAAACGTGATCCGACTACGATTGAAGACCTGGCGAACGATTGTGGCTTTTATATTGTGGGTTAGTTTATAGATTGAGGAATTGTTATTTTACTTTTAATTTAACTTATATATCTGATTAAATTTTCGTTATTTTAATCACTTTAACTGATTAAATTTTATAAAATTTAATCAGTTATGGTATTATTAGCATATAATCATGCAAATAAGGAGGATTATATGTACAAACCTCGTTTTTATTCCCCACTTGAAAAATATGTTGAGCCTGGAAAAGTATTGTTAATTTTTGGACCAAGGCGAACAGGTAAGACCACATTAATCCAAAATTACATAGAAATGACTTCTCTAAAGTACTTATTTGTCACAGGTGATGATATTCAGATGCAAATCTTACTATCATCTAAAAATAAAAATGATATTTTAGAATTTGTGGAAGGTTATGAATTATTGGTGATTGATGAAGCACAACAAATTCATGATGTAGGTTCTGGATTAAAATTATTAGTGGATCACAAGCCAGACCTAAATATTATTGCGACAGGCTCATCTTCTTTCGAACTCGCAGGGCAAGTTGGTGAACCACTCACAGGGAGAAAAAGAACTTTAACTCTATATCCATTCGCTCAATGTGAGTTCTCTCCAGATTTAAATAACTATGAATTGAAACAGCAGTTAGAAAATTTTCTTGTTTTTGGTTCATATCCTGAAGTAGTTTTAGCAAATTCAATTAAGGAAAAAACTCAAATATTACAAGAATTGGTTAATTCCTATTTGTTGAAAGATATTTTAACCTTTGATCGAATTAGAAATTCAAAAAGCCTTTTACAATTGCTTCAGTTATTAGCTTTCCAGATCTCTAGTGAAGTTTCCTATAATGAATTAGCCAATAAATTAAGCATCAGTATCAACACAGTGCAACGGTATCTTGATTTACTTGAAAAAACATTTGTCATTTTCAGGCTTGGTGGTTTCAGCAGAAATTTGCGAAATGAAGTGACAAAAACAGCCAAGTACTATTTTTATGATAATGGCATTCGTAATGCGATTATTCAACAACACAATTCTTTGGCTTTAAGAAATGATCAAGGTCAACTTTGGGAAAATTTTGTTATGGCAGAACGGTTAAAGTTTCGAAGTTATCAAGAAATTTTTGCTAATATGTATTTTTGGCGAACATATCATTCTGGAGAAATTGATTTAATTGAGGATTATGAAGGCGTTTTAAATGGGTACGAAATGAAGTGGTCACAAAATAAAGAAAAAATTAAGGCACCAGAGTTATGGCATGAAACATATAAAAACTCAACTTTTTCTGTTGTTACTCCCAAGAATTATTTAGAGTTTCTAACATAAATACTTTCCGATAAAAAAAATAGCTTATAGTAAAACTTATTAATGATAAGTGATTTTTGGAATGAAAAGCCTTTCTTAGTATTATTCCTTATTCTTCTCTAAAAAAGAGATAATAAATTTTTTCTTTCTTTATTAGCTTTGAATAACGATTGTATTCCCTTCACGCCAGCTATTAGTAAAACGATGGTTAATCCGATAATGCCAAAGGTTAATATAATCCCCGGCAAATTGAACACAATTTTCGTCAGCCAATATTCGCCCCATTGCAAGTACCATTGCATCACTGGGTTGAGATGCTCAGGCAAAAAAGCAAAGATCAGGAATGCCGTCCCGATGGTAATAGCTATGATCAGACTGGAAATCAAATCAACAAAAGAAAGCACCTGAAATTTTGGCTTTTCTTCTACTTTTACTTGTTCTAAAAATAATAGACTGAAGTCTACCGGTATTTCGGTGAGTGGTTCACAACGAATTGCATTTTCTACCATATGATCAAATGTTCCCTCATTTATGTGATCCATGTGTATAGCTCCTGTTTGGATATGTTTTCTTTTAACTGGGCTTTTGCCCGGAAGATTGTTGTTTTGACTGTGCCAATTGGTATGTCCATCACTTCTGAAATTTCCTGATAAGAAAGGTCCTGCTGAAATCGTAACGATAAAACTAATCGTTGTACCTCTGGGAGGGTTTTTAGCTGTTGGTGAATGAAAGCTGTTAATTCAGCCTGATCGCTGAATTGGTCCAAAAAGCTATCTACCGGAATTTCCTTTTCCTCTTCTTCTAATGATATGGTATTTTTTTCTCGTTTTAATCGCGGGTAGCGATCGAAACAAAGATTCATCAGAATACGGTACAACCAGGTTCGAAAACTGGATTCACCACGAAAATTTTTGAGTCCGTTCCAGGCGCGAATAAAAGTTTCCTGTGTAACATCCTGGGCTTCCTGGGGATGAGAAACAGCGCGTAAAGCAAGGTTGTAGAGAAACATCTGGTTGTTCTTTACCAGTTCCGCAAAAGCATTCGCGTCACCTGCAATCGCATGTTTAATCAGTGAAGTTTCATTGATGAATTCCGTCATAATTCCTTAATAGTATAGACTGATTAAAGATGAAAAAAGTTTCGATTTTTTAAATTTTCATTTTCTATCAAAGCTAAAGCATTTTCTGAAACATTTCTGATCATAAATCCGTCAAATTAAGCAACAACGAAAAATCTTTGCATTGATGCAAAATTAACGGAGGTTTTATGAAACTTAGATGGTTATGGATAATTATATTGGTGTTGATGATCGTAATGACTTGTGGATTGATTGTATCTGTACTGGGTATTGGGATTTTTTCTTACACATCCATATCCTCTGTAACTAATTCCGCTGAATCGATAGTTGATCAGGTTTTTGGTGGGGATTTATTAACCAATCCAAACATTTCCTATACAGAAACTGAAGATAAAACTTTTCTGACGGGAAGTGAAGATATCACCCTGATTGTTGAGAACCGGTTTGGTGATGTGGTCGCCCAGGGAAAAGACACAGATGAGGTTTTTATGTCCGTGGTTAAGACATCCTGGGGTGTCAATGAAGATGAAGCGATGGAATTACTGGATTTATTGCAATATGAAGTGATTGAAGAACCTGGAAAATTAACGATTCGGGTTCTTGAACCACAAAGAAAAATAAACCGTCCAGGATCAATCGATTTCAAATTGGACATTCCCATTAATTCAAACATCACTTTTTCCACACAAAATGGTGATCTCTACATTGGAAAAGTGGAAGGAGATGTAGAGCTCAGTTCTGCGTTTGGCAATGTGGAAGTAAAAGATGTCCACAATGGAAAAGTTTTAGCAACGACTCAAAATGGAAATGTTACATTACGAGGTATTAACATTCAGGATTTTCCAATGGAAGCGAGCACAGCTTTTGGGGATATCGATGTTTTTCAAACGAATGCAAATCAATTGAAGTTGTCGATTGGCAATGGGGTAATGAATTTAGAAAATATCATGGTGGATGGTCTGATCGATTTGACAAATCAATTCGGAAATATTGGCTATCGCAGTGGTAAAGCGGAAAACCTGACAATTAATTCTTCCAATGGTGCCATCACACTCTCAGGCATCACGGTTGGAAATCTGCTGGTTGGACATACTGATTTTGGAGCTATCGAGGTTACTGAAACAAAAGCCGCTGAGTATGATTTGTTGTCCAAAAATGGCAGAATTGAACTGAATGGTGCCGATGAAGCGAAAATCAAGGTAGTCACCGATTTTGGTGATATAGAACTATTGAATATTGTTGCATCCATCATTAACCTGGAAACAAAAAATGGAGTGGTCATTTTTACCGGTAGTCTGGCAGAGGACAACCACCGGGTTTACTCTGATTTTGGCAACATCACCATTCGTATGCCCAGTACACAATCGATTGATTGTGAGATCAAAACCGGGTTCGGAAAAATTGAATCTGACTTTGCTATTACCGTAAGTGGCGCGATTGAGGAAAAACACTTGTCCGGAAAAATCAATGAGGGTGGTGGACTGTTGACAATCGAAACGCAGAATGGGAATATTACTTTGGAGAAAACAACAGTAGTGGAGGAAGAATGAACGCTGCAATGACATTAATTCTGGCTTGTATTGGAATTTTCGGCTTTTTCGTGATGCTATTCGGATTTCTCTTACTATTACGCTTTATCAATTATCGTGAGAAGGTGAAATTGGCAGAAAAAGGTGTGTTTGTCCAGGATGAGCCAAAATCCAAGCCCAAAAAAGGGTTATTAATTACAGGTTGGATCATTACACTGGCAGGATTTATCGGGACCATCGCCTTCTGGTTGTTCGGCATCAGTGTGACTGGTTCCGGGTATGGATACGGATTTCCGTTTGGGTTGGGACCGTGGGTGCTCTTAGGACTCTTCCCGTTCTTGCTTGGCTTGATCCTTTTGCTGATCTACGTGGTTCGATCTCCTGGTGGGAATGGAAATTATTCCACACAGAATGAATCTTCTGGAAGTAGCGAGTTTGGCATCGTGAATAGTGTAAAGGTAGAAGAACTTACTAAAAATGATGATTCTCTAAATTAAGTTAGATTTACAAGCCCTGAAAAAACTGTTTTGTTATACGCAAAACAGTTTTTTGCTGGTTGTTTTCGTATAATAAGAACCTAATTTATCAATAATAGGAGGATTGAGTGGATAAATTTTTGGCTCATCGAATGAAAATATTTTCAGGAATGTTGGTGTTGTTTATCGTGTTTTCAGCCTGTAATTTGGGCTCTTTCAATAGTGATCAGGATGAAATTATTGAAGGAACAGTGACACCCGGTGTATCTCAGAACACAAACTCGGATTTGAGTTCAGATTTGTCAGAAGTGGATGAACCTGAAGTAGCTCTTGAAATGGTCACATTTTATAAATTGGATGGAACCGAAGAGGTTGTTCCCAGGACATACACAAGTTTTTCTGATTTGTTGGATGCTCAAGTAGAGAAAGGTGAATGGACCCAAGGGGAGGGGCTGGTTTATTTGCTTCAGTATTTTCTCGGGGAATTGGAGGGAGATCTTCCAGAATTGGAATTTGTCAAAGAAATTAATGGGACAGGCATTCTTCGTTTAGCGAAAGAGTACATAGCTAATAATCCTTCTGATACAGCTAATATTCAGGAATTGAACCGATTAATAGCCCAATTAAAACCGTCTGATGAGATGTTAGACTTGATGAGTCAACCTGCTAATTCTACCAGTGATTCAGGAACTTCCAAAAATGCAATGCTCAATAAACAGGTAAGTGCAGAAGATTGTGCGAATTTTCAACAATTAGGGTTCGACCCCGATCATTTTAATAGCGAATATTGTTATAAATATGAAGAAGCAATGGTTAATGGTAAAACATATAGGGTCTATTATCCGAGTTGGTGGCAAGGTGATGAAACAAAAAAACCAGTAATTGATAATTCAATAATAGCATTAATTGATTCTGCTGTGACTTTTGTGGAATATGGGTATTTCTATGATATTAATATGATTATTAGCCTGACAACATATCCAGAGTTGACAAACGCATTAGGCATCCAACATCCTATTTCAGGTAGAGAGACGTGCCCGATAACATTATTCAAAACTGTTGGAGGAATGCCTTATGCAAATTTCCAACAAACTATAGCGCATGAAGCGTTTCATTGTTTTCAAGATTGGAACACATCATATGATGATTATGACGCTAATAAATGGTGGGTAGAGGGATCGGCTGAGTTTTTTAGTAATGTGGTTTACGAAGACACAAATTATGAGCATGAATACTTAACTGACTTTGATCAGTTATCCGTTCGAACACCAATCGATAAAATGAGTTATGAAAACTTTATTTTCTTCCAGCATCTGAGTAATGAATATGGTGCTAAAGAAGTAATAAATTTGCTGAAACTTCTGGGCAATTCCAATGGCTCAAATTCAACGTTGGCATCTTTTGGTAATATGGCTGATACCTTTCAGGATTTTGTGGTTGCTTACATGAGCACAGGTATTCTGGACACTGGAGGAGGAATGATCTCGGTGGGGAACCCAACCGTGGTAAAAACGGAAGTGATTGATAAGGAAGAGGAAAAGAAATTCAACTCACATCCTTTTGTCGCCACACGCTATCGGATGAATTACAAAAAAGAGAAGCGCTTTCTTCAAACACCGAAAGAGGATGGAACTGGAAAATATTCCACCGCGGAAAATAAAATTCGCAATGATATATCCAATTGGAGTGCGCTACCACCCGAAATTCGATCCGAATGTGAGGATGATGTTCTGTATGTGTTGGTTACCACCACAACGGAAGTTGGAGAGACGTATGAGTTGATTGCCAATATTGACAAAATGGAAAAAGCGGAATGTGATCCCTGTTTACTAGGCGTTTGGGCGGTGAACAATCCAAGTTATGAGGAATTCCTCTTAAGATTGTTCAATTCTCAAGGATCGTTGGAAGGCTTTCCTCCCGGAACACAGATTGTAGTGGATGTCGAAGGTAAGTATTATATGGAATTCAAAGAAGAACGCGAACTTAAATCTCGTCGATATGAATTTTCTATAACGATGGGAGCCAGTGGTTTTCCTGGGTTCACAACCACCATCGATTCGCAAGGTATTGGGAAATATTCCACGCAGGATGGAAAAAAGCTTGATGTTTTTGACCATCTTGATACAGTCAACCAGGTAAACGGAAGCATGGATGGGTTACCAATCTCTGTAACTATGATGCCAGGTTCTGGAACTGCGAGCATGTTTGGGGTTACTGGAGAAGCACCGGGTTTAGAGAATGATAATGCTCAAGATAGTGTCACATGGCAATATCAATGTGATGAAGAATCTATCCAGATCGAGGACCCTGTCTATGGGGAATTATTGTTTGATCGGGTTGAGGAGATTGTGCCAACACCAGTACCGACCGCAGGTTCATAAGTTTCTGAGAATGTAGGTTGATGACCGCCAAAAAAACCAAAACTAATGATTAAAATGCGAAAAATTACGGTTTTCACGCCGTAATTTTTCGTTTGGAAATTAAACATCTGAAAGGAAGGTTGCTGTTAGGAACGGATTTCTCTTCTTTGAAAGAGTATATAACTCACTGCAAATAACAAAATAGAGATTGCCACCATGCCGGTCAGATGTGGCCATGTCATCAACAGACTTTGCCCTACCGGTAAAGGTGACCCTAAAATTGCTCCTTCCATCTCAAAAGGTAAGAGTAAACCTAAAGAGCGAATGGTGGGATTTAAGATACCAATCGTGGCTTCTGCAAAGAGTGTATTGGGTGAAATTCGGCTCAGTGACAGTTCCAGTCTGGCCTGGGCTAAAAATTCTTCTAAAAATCCAAACTGGATTGGTCTTATTGATTGAACAGCGACCCCAACTATGATGTCCCAAAAAACGGTAAAGAATAACCAAACCGCAATTGATGCCAATGCAGCCGTGGCGGATTGGCGAAATAGTGTTGAAAACAATAATGCTAATGCCATCCAGAAGCCACCATACACTATGGTTGTGAGCAGGAATAAAATACTTCTAAGCACCTCTTCACTGGTAGGGGGTATTCCAATACCAATTAACCCAATACCGAATATCAATAACCAGATGGCAGTTAAAACCAATGCCAATGTAAAAAACGCACCCAAAAATTTTCCAAGTAGCAATGCGTCCCTATAAATTGGTTGGGCCAAAATTCTAGAAACGGTACGTCGATTAAATTCTCCATTTATGGCATCAAAGGCTAATGCGATTGCAACCAAGGGAACCAGAAAGCCTAGGAAACCAGCGAAGGCAGGCAGTGGTTCTTGCGCTGCTGTAAAAAGCTGTAAGAAATGAAATTGATCCTGGTTTTTGTTGCTCGTTATTTGCTGAATGGCAGCGTATCCCGTTCCAACAGCGGTGAGAATTATGAGTATTTCCAATATTCGCATTCTGGCGCTGGTTAAGTGATCTGCCATTTCCTTGGCAATAACAGCCCATAATCCAGTCCATGGAGAACCTTCACGGAATTTCTTTTTATTAGCTGTTGTCATTCTTCACCTCCTGGAAGTAAGTATTGTAGATTTCATCCAGGCTCACGTTATCGACCTCTAAGGAGTACAATTGGCCATCTGCGTTAACAACAGTTTTAGCAGCTTCGGCCCGCATGTCTTTGGTGGCAATCAGGGAATATTGATCCGGTGCTTTGAAATTTACTTCAACCACAAAAGGTAAACGTCGCAGGTCTTCCAGGTAATTTTTATTCGAACCATTTGCACGTAATTTGATGTGATATTTTCCACCCAAAACATTTTTAGCCAGTTCAGATACGGTACCTTCCAGGACCATTTCTCCAGAGCGGAATAAGCCAACCCGATCACAGGTTTTCTGCACCTGGTGTAAAAGATGTGAAGAAAGGAGTATGGTAATTCCTGATTTGGAAAGATCTTTTATGAGACTTAAAAATTCGCGGGCTGATTCGGGATCTAACCCTTGGGTAGGTTCATCCATGATTATTAATTTTGGGTTTTTTATCAAAACATCAGCGACTGCCAATCGTTGGCGCATCCCACGGGAGAAAGTAGCGACGCGATTGTCGGCAACTTTTGAAAGATTTACTTTATTCAGAGCCTCGCCGATTCTCATTTCAGCTTCTTTACGTGAAAAACCGTTCAGTTTTGCGATATATGCAAGGTTTTCACGAGCTGTTAATTCATCATAAAAGCCAACTTGATCTGGCATATAGCCTGCTTGTGATTTGATTCTTAATGGTTGGCGGGTTGGATCAAATCCCATAACCCTTACCTGCCCAGATGTGGGCTCGGTCAATCCAAGTAACATCAGAATCGTTGTTGTTTTGCCAGCACCATTTGGCCCTAGCAACCCGAATATCTCTCCTTGCTTCACTGACAAATTTAAGGATCTGACTGCCACAAAGTCTCTATATTTTTTAGTTAGGTCTTTGGTTTCAATTATTAGATCAGTCATATGGATCCTCCCTATAAACTATCTCCTACCAAACCGCCCAACGGCCAACGCAACCACAATAACAGCCACGGCAATTAATCCCACACCTGCGATACCCCAGAGAGTGGAGGTTGTAACCGTAATACGAAAATCTACTGATTCATTTACTCCGTCTACAGGTTGCGCGTTAATGGTGATCATGTAATCGCCCGCGATTGCTTTATCTGATGGCTGCAGGGTGGCTGTAATTTCCATTTGTTCACCAGCATTTATTTCGGTTATTTGTTCCGGATCAAATGTTACCGTCCAGCCGGATGGTACGCTGGCACTTAATTCCACACCTTGTGCTGGAGCGGATCCATTATTTTTTAACAGGAGTTGTACTGAGGATTCTTTTCCAGCGTTGGCTTTTGCTGATAACCTTCCATCCAGTCCTGTAATTGTGAGATCATGCTGACCGGTAACTTCTGCAACCAGGTTTAATTGAGTTTGTAGTTCTCCGCCATTGGCGTAAATGGTAAATGGATAGGATCCAGCTGAAACCTCAATGATTGGGTTCAATTCTATGTTTATTGTTTTTGATTGATTAGCTTCAAGAGGAAAACTGGTTACTTCTTGCCCTGAAACTTTATAGTTTGCAATAAAACCTTTGGGGACCTCGGCTGATAAAATTATGGTTAATTCCTGATCACCTTCATTTTTCAGCGTGGCATTGTACCGAAATGTCGTTGTGGGTGATCCTTTAATGGTCGGCAAATCGGTTTCAAACGAAAGACTGGCGGGCAGTTTTTCCTGAATCATGATACGGATAGGCAATTCAATACTGTCCGTTGAGCCATTTGCTGTGACAAGAAACTCTAGGTTTCCTGATTTGGTTTCCGCTGGTGGGTCTAATCTCAGGTCCACGGTGGTAGGAGCGCCAGGTTCAACATAAATGGAGTTGATGATTTTTCCTCCCCCTCGAAATGTGGCAGACCAACCAGATGGCATTTTGCCCATCGTTAGATCAATCGTTTCTGGTGCATTTGCAACAGAAAGCTTAATCGATAAATTTACCGATTCACCTAATTCGGTAACGATGCTTGGATATTGAGTTGAGATGGTTAAATTTTGGGCTTCTTCTTGTGCGAATACGACATTTGGGCTGAAGATAATTGTCATCAGAAGTGAACAAAAGACAAATAAATAGACAATGGCACGTTTCATTCTTACCTNNCTCCTTTGAACAAAGAAACTCACCATATTTATTGGTATTCAATTCTCTTCCGAATGTATATTTAATACGAAACTATAAGAAAAATATTAGAGAAAGATAAGAAAATTTTTTACGCGGGTAAGTGCCATTTAACTCAGAGCGTGCTAGATTTGAAGTCACCCTTGACCTTGACGATTCAAATTCGAAGTGCTAAAATAACGGTCACGAGCAGTTGGTTGTAATGCGGGCATGGTTCAGCTGGTAGAATGTCTCCTTGCCAAGGA
>NPIE01006524.1_pt2 | contig 18598 bp, 15 predicted proteins | sample 8637661 | NCBI WGS metagenome assembly NPIE01 (sample SAMN07420842, study PRJNA396082) | bioreactor metagenome | isolation source: sample BA12 brine-fed electro-methanogenic bioreactor BA | place: Japan: Kochi | collected 2016-12-09
TTCTGCGAAGACATCGACCACGCCGAACGCATGCGTCAGGCCTTGGTAAACCTGAACCCCGAGCGGGTAAAAGAGAACCGCAAGTACGTCATGCGCATTACCGGTGACGAACAGGAAGGCAAGGCCGAACTGGACAACTTCATAAACCCGGAAGAGCGTTATCCCGTCATCGCCACCACCAGCAAACTGATGACCACCGGTGTAGACGCCCAAACCTGCAAACTTATCGTGCTGGACCAGCGCATCCAGTCCATGACCGAGTTCAAGCAAATCATCGGCCGTGGCACCCGCATCAACGACGACTACAACAAACACTGGTTCACCATTCTGGACTTCAAGAAAGCCACCGAGCTGTTCGCAGACCCGGCGTTCGACGGCGACCCGGTGAAAGTCTATGAGCCCAAGACCGGCGAATCAGTCGTACCAGACGACGAAAAGGAAACGCTGGAACCCGATGCCACTGAACTGCCGTTAAGTGAGGAAGCCGAAGGTTACGAAATCGAGCCCGGCGAAACCTGGCACCGCGACTACAGCCAACCCGCCTGGCCGTCCGACGACCAGGAAAAGACCAAGCGTGTGAAGTACGTGGTAGGCGATGTGGAAGTCAGCGTAATCGCCGAACGAGTCCAATACCTGGGCCCGGACGGCAAGCTCATCACCGAAAGCCTGAAGGACTTCACCCGCAAGAAAGTGAAAGAACAGTACGCCACCCTCACCGACTTCCTCAAAGGCTGGAACCAGGCCGAGCGCAAACAGGCCATCATCGAAGAACTGGCCGAGCAAGGTGTCATCTGGGACGACCTCATCAAGGATGTCAGCAAGAAACTGGGCGCCGAGCCCGACCCCTTCGATGTCATCTGCCACATCGTTTACGACCAGCCGCCCCTTAGCCGAAAGGAAAGGGCCGAGCAGGTGCGCAAACAGAATTACTTCAGCAAATACGAGGGTGCCAGCAAACAGGTTCTAGACGCCCTGCTGGACAAGTACACCGACGACGGCATTGAGCCCATCGAAGATGTTAAAATCCTGACCCTCGCGCCGTTCAGCCAGATCGGCTCACTGATGGAACTGGTGGATGCCTTTGGCGGCAAGCCTGGCTACACCGAAGCCGTGCGAGATCTGGAAGACGAGCTTTACCGGCAAACACCCTGATCTGATTTCCGTTTATCGCCATTCCGTTTACTCAGGAACTGAACACCTATGTCTATCAGCACCACCATCAAATCCATCCAGGACATCATGCGTAAAGACGACGGTGTCGATGGCGATGCCCAGCGTATCGGCCAATTGACCTGGATGTTGTTTTTAAAAATATTCGATCAGCGCGAAGAAGAGTGGGAAGACGACGCGGAAGACCGGGGCGAAACCTACCGGTCGCCATTGCCGGAGGCGTGCCGTTGGCGCAACTGGGCGAAATATAAAGACGGCAAGCCTCAGATCGCGGCCAATGAGCTGATCGAGTATGTCAACGGCACCGTATTTCCCGGTCTGAAAGACATGAACATCGAAGGCGCGGAAAACAATGCGCATATCGCCAAGGCCAAGGTGGTGCGCGAAGTCTTTGTCGATTCCAATAACTACATGAAATCCGGCACTCTGATGTTGGGCGTCATTGAAAAGCTCGACGAAGCGATCAACTTTCACGATTTCAAAACCCGCCAACACCTCGGCGACATTTACGAGCAAATCCTCAACGACCTGCGTTCAGCAGGCAATGCCGGTGAGTTCTATACTCCGCGCGCAATTACCCAATTCATGGTGCAAAGGGTCAATCCGCAGTTGGGCGAAACGGTCTTGGACCCGGCTTGCGGTACCGGCGGTTTTTTGACCGCTGCGATCGACCACCTGAACGGACAGCTGACCGATAAATCGAGTGCGGAACAAAAAAAAACCATCGAAGCATCGATTAGAGGCTTTGAGAAAAAGCAACTGCCGCATTTGCTGTGTACGACCAATATGCTGTTGCACGGCATCGATGTGCCGAGTCAGATAGAGCACCGCAATACCTTGGCAAAAGCTTGGAACGACTGGTCGCGGAATGAACAAGTGGATTGCGTGATCACCAATCCGCCGTTTGGCGGCATGGAAGACGATGGCGTGGGCAATGATTATCCCGCCGATGTACGTGCCCGCGAAACGGCGGATATGTTTCTGACCCTCATCGTCAGAAAATTATTAAAAGATGGCGGCCGATGCGCCGTGGTATTGCCCGACGGCACCTTGTTCGGCGAAGGCGTAAAAAACAAAATCAAGGAAAATCTGCTCAAAGAATGTAACCTGCATACGATAATCCGCTTGCCCAATGGTGTGTTCAATCCTTACACCAGCATAAAATCCAACCTGCTGTTTTTTACCAAAGGCAAACCGACGGAAACCATTTGGTTTTATGAGCACCCGTATCCGGAAGGCTATAAAAGCTACAGCAAAACCAAACCCATTCGGTTGGAAGAATTTGAGCAGGAAAAAGCCTGGTGGGGCAAGGAAGAAGACGACTTTGCCGAACGCCAGGAAAGCGAGCTCGCCTGGAAAATCGACTTTAAATCTATCAAGGAAGCCGCCGAAGCGAAAGCGAAACCTTATTGGGATAAAGCAGAGAAACTTAAAAATGAAGCTTCCGATACATTAAGGCAGCGTAAGTATTTGACCGACACACTGGTTGGTCGGCGCAGTAGTGATGATTTAAAGCAGTTGCTTACAGTGCAATTGAAGGATTTACAGTCTGATCTTAAAAGTGACTCAGGGTCTCAGGAATATACGCTAGTGCTGATCAATGCCTTGGACGAAGCGATAAAACAAGGAAGCAATCAGAAAATTATTGAGTCCATGGAAAGCGCTGCTGATGATTTGAAAAAAAGCGCCGAAAAACTACAATCTCAGGCACGCGACGAGCAAGCCGCGGGCGACCGCATCTATTGGCCGATCTACAATCTGGACATCAAAAATCCCAATGCGCCGGAAGCGGAAAGCCATGACCCGGACGAACTGCTGATCCAATACAAACAAATGCTGGCGGATATCGAGGAAACGCAAAACCTGCTAAAAGACGAACTCGCCGCAGCCCTTGCCCACCATTTTGAAGAAGAGGAAAAAGCCTGATGGATGCCAAGCAGTTTTTGGCCGAGTTTGGGCATATTGTTAATGCGCCGGAAGGGGTGAAAAGGTTACGTGAATTGATTCTTCAGCTTGCTATACAGGGAGATCTCTCTGAGCGTGTACTTAACGACATACCTGCGGAAATCCTTTTCGAAAGTAATCAGAATGAGAAGAGAAAACAAATTTCTGAAGGGACTATCCCCAGGCAGAAGCCAATCGCTAAAGTAGATAGAAAAGATCATCCTTGGGATTTGCCGGACTCCTGGAAATGGTGTCGTTTAGGCGAAGTTACAACATATGGCGTAACGCTAAAGGCAGAGTATTCAGATGTTACCGATGAAACCTGGGTGCTAGAGCTAGAAGATATTGAGAAACAAACATCAACATTAGTAAAAAAAATTCGAGCTAAAGAGAGAAGATTTAGAAGTTCAAAGAATCGTTTTTTAGCCAACTATGTGCTTTACGGTAAGCTAAGACCTTATCTTGATAAGGTGGTGCTTGCTGATGAGGATGGTGTTTGCACCACAGAAATTATGCCTATCAGTGTGTTTGATGGTGTTGTACCAGCCTACTTGAGATGGTATTTAAAATCACCATTTTTTATTAACTACGCTAATAACTCAACACATGGTATGAATCTTCCTAGGATGGGGACTGAGGCTGGTCGTTTCGCGATGTTTGCATTGCCGCCTAAGGAAGAACAAATACGCATTGTCGCCAAAGTCGATGAACTCATGGCGTTATGCGACAAACTGGAAGCCCAACAACAAAAACGCCGCAAACTGCAAACCCTGACCCGCACCACCGCACTGGACGCTCTCGCCAACGCTCAAAGCCCCCACGAACTCAAAGATGCCTGGCTGCGTGTGCAAAGTAGTTTTCCATTATTATTTGATGGCTCTGTTGATGTCGTCGATTTAAAACAAACTCTCAGAGAACTTGCGATCATTGGCCACTTATCAGAGAGAACTGAGGAAGATGTCGAAAATTATTTAAGGCATTTGTCAAAATTCAAATCAGCAAAGAGGACTGCAAAATTAAAAGAAGTAGAGTCGGACATAGTCCTGCCAAAAGGCTGGCGATGGGTTCTTTTGGAAGATTTGATACATTCTTCAGACTCTGGATGGAGTCCTAAATGTAATCCAACACCACGAGAAAAAGGTGAGTGGGGCGTTCTGAAGGTCAGTGCGGTCACTTGGGGGAAATTTAAGAGCGAAGAGAATAAGGCGCTGCCTCTCAATTTAGAAGCTCGTCCCGAACATGAAGTCAAACCATTGGACTTTATGCTTTCACGAGCAAACACAGCTGAGCTTGTTGCTAAGAGCGTCATCGCACCAGTAGATGTGCCGGAAAAACTTATGATGAGTGACAAAATAATTAGACTGAATTTTATTGATGATGACCTAAAGCCTTGGGTCAATCTTGTCAATAATTCCAGAATATCACGCGAATACTACAAACAAAATGCAACAGGGACGAGCGATTCGATGCGCAATGTATCACGCAAAGTTATTCATGAATTGGCTGTGCCACTTCCATCAAAGTCCGAGCAAGAAAAAATATTAGAGAAATTGAAGTATCTCGATTTGTATTGTGATCGGCTTGAAAAACAATTCACGAAAGCAAATAAAATCGCTAAAAATCTTGCCCAGGCCGCTATCGCATCTATTACCGGTACCGAAATTAAGGAAGACCTAAAAATGAAAGCGCCCAAAACAGAATTGGTGTCAAAACTAAAGCTTAAAGTCAGCCCCAACAATAAAGATCAGGCTCCGTTATCCGCCATTCTCGCCAAACACAATGGCGAGCTTTCATCGAAAGCCTTATGGAATTATTCCGGCCTGGAAATCGATGCGTTTTATCAGCAGCTCAAAACGGAAATGGCACGCGAGTGGATTGTGGAGCCGGAAAAGTCCCGCATGATTGAAAAAGATGCCGATAACCAGAGCGAGGCGGAGGCCGAGATCTAGCCCGAACCGGTTGTTGCGATCGTTTTTCATGCAAAGAGAATCTGAGATGATTCAGATAATGGTTATTAATTTAGAGCTTTAAAGTGGATACTTTTAAACTTCAAAAGCATATACAAGCGTATAAAAATTTTCAGCAGAATGAGCCTGATCGTTTTGCTAGCGATACTTCGGAGCGTAAGTCACGCCAGCAATATTATAGGTCTTGGACAAAGGATAAAATTCTTCAAATGGAATTGGAGGAGTTCGAAGAATACATCGGTAAACTTTGGGCAATGCTGATTTGGGGAAACAAGAAATATGTAACCGATAAAATGGTGTCCGATCATGAATTCGATACCGTCAAGACCGAATTGGCGGAACTCGTGTGGGGAGAACAGCCGGTAGAAAAACGATGGGATCGATTCCGTTCGAAAATCAAAGGAATGGGGCCGGCAATGATCAGCGAAATTCTTTGCTATGTTCATCCTGATGAATGCATGTTATGGAACCGCCGGGCCTACGTCGGACTGAATTACCTCGGTGTGAATAATCTGCCGCGTTACAATTATCAGCTTACCGGTAAACGCTATGTCGAATTGTCGGAAATAACCAAAACCATCGTGCAGGAATTGAAAGCGAATGGCTTTCTTGATGCCGATTTGTTAATTGCGGATTATTTCATTTGGGAAGAATTACAAGTTGAAAACAATCTCAGCACCATTTATAAATCAAATCAGAATGAGGATGTAGTCAGTTCCGAGAAGATCGACTCTGAAGCGGCTGAATTTATCCATGACGAAATACGGGATAAGCTGAAAGATATCGGTCAATGGCTCGGATTGGAAAGTCGTACAGAGGTTAAAGTGGCGGATGGTTCCCGTGTGGATACCTTATGGGAGCAAACCATAGGCAATATGGGGCGCGTCGTTTATGTGTTTGAAGTTCAAACTAAGGGATCGATTGACAGCCTGATTTTGAATTTACTGAAGGCGGTCAATAATCCAGCCGTTCAGGCTGTCGTGGCTGTTTCCGATTCCGTTCAGATAGAGAAAATCAAGAAACATGCGTCAGGCGTTCAAGCACTTAACGACCGGCTAAAGTATTGGGATTATCAGCGAGTTTTAGAAGTGCATCAGGCGCTTGAATCAGTCAATGAGGAAATTAATAGCTTGGGCTTGGTGCCTACAATCACATGGTAAACAAGAACATGATTCGACGAGCAGGAATCGCGGCAGATCGTGATTTGAAAATTGAGTCAATCGGATAAATGCTATGAATCGGCAGTGCGCATTGGCAATCTTAGAAAAATTAAAACCTATGTTAATGGAGCGTTACGGCGTGACGCGGCTGGCTTTGTTTGGCTCTACCGTGCGCAATGAAGCGGGGCCGAATAGCGACATCGATATTATCGTAGCCTTTAACGGGCCGGCTACCTCGGAAAAATATTTCGGTGTACAGTTTTTGTTGGAAGATGAACTGGGCGTGCCGGTCGATTTAGTCACTGAAAAAGCGGTTAGAACCGAATTGCGGCCTTTTATAGAGCGGGAAGCCGTAAATGTCTGAACGGGAATGGCGATTTTATTTGAAGGATATGCTGCATTTTGCCGAAAATGTTTTGGCTTATTGTGAAGGATTGGATCGACAGTCATTTGAAACCACCGGGCTAAACTATGATGCAACGCTTCGTAATCTTGAATTGATCGGAGAGGCCGCAACTCATATCCCAAAAGAAGTCAGGGAAGCCAATCCGGTGGTTCCATGGCGGCAAATCATCGCAACGCGCAACAGACTGATACACGGTTATTTGGGAATCGATAACGATACTCTATGGAGTATTATTCAGGATGATATCCCCGACTTGATTATTGAATTGCGGCGGATAGTCAAAAACATCTGATCATTCCATTGTTTATTGGTTTTTTTTGATCAGTCACTTAATAAACAGGGTGCGGAATTCGCACTATTACTAATCTGTATCAACTCGGCCGCGATACTGACTGCGATCTCCTCGGGCGTATGGCTATGGATCGGCAAGCCGATGGGACCGCGAATGCGATGAAGCTCATCGGCGGACAGCGTTTCGGCAAGCTTGGCTTTGAGGTGGGCAATTTTTTTCCGGCTGCCCAATACGCCGAGATAGGCGACTTTTTTGCCGGCCAAGTGCTCGGCGATTTTCTGGTCGGCATAATGACTATGCGTCATGATAAAGACATAAACTTGATTGCCTTCCGGTATCGCATTGCCGACATTGCGATACGGCAGCTTTAGTTTTTGTCTTGCATAACTATTGCGTGTTAGGGTATCGAGGTTTTCGCGTTCGTCGATTACGGTGATATCGAAATCGAGCGTCGCCAGGATCCTCGATAAGGCCAAACTGACATGACCGCCGCCGATGATATAAGCTTGTTTGGACCAACCGACGGATTCCCGATACAGCCAATCGTTATCGCCTTGCCGGGTAAACCGGCACGACTCAGGCAAGGTTTGCGCGTCATCGAATGCGATGCAGGCCGGCGACAGTGTCAACACGCCTTGCGGATTGTCGGCCAAGCTTCGGAATAAAGCGGACTGATCTTGTCGGCAAGGATACTGTAAAACGGTCTGCTCGCCGCCACAGATCATGCCGGATGCTTCACCATCTTCCGCAACATGATGCTGCAAGCGTCTGAGCCTCGGCTCGAATGCAATCTCTTGCAAGGCCGCACGGGCTTCTTTAAGCATGGCGCTTTCAAGCGCACCGCCGCCGATCGTGCCGAAGCATTCGCCGTTTGCCGTCGCGGCCATTTTCGCCCCCGGCTTGCCGGGCGAACTGCCATGACTTTCGACGACGATCATGAGCATGACGGAACGATGCCGTGTCAGCCGGTCCGCAAGCCAGTGCCACAAAAAATTCGACTTAGGAACAAACATGAAGGAACTTCTTTAAATGTCGGAGGGGGGGCGGTGGCTCGATTGACAGGTGTCGGCGGCAAGGAAAGCCGCCGTCAAGCCTACACGGATGTATTCACGCCGTCCTGTCAAGCGAGTTACCGAACCCCCTACAAAACTCATAGCTCCAGGAAGTTATTTTTCACGAAATCCTTACTGCTAACTGCTAACCAACCCTAACCCACTGCCGCGCCCATTTTAAAGATAGGCAGATACATCGCAACAATCAAACCGCCGACCAAGACACCCAGCACCGACATGATCAACGGCTCCATCAAGCTGCTGAGATTGTCTACCAAATTATCGACCTCTTCTTCGTAAAAATCGGCAACCTTGCTCAGCATCGTGTCTATCGAACCGGATTCCTCACCGATTGCGACCATTTGGGTGACCATGTGGGGAAACAAAACGGTTTGCTGCATGGCAAATTGTAAGCGTTGGCCGGTCGCAACATCTTCGCGCATCTTCAACACGGCATCGGCATAAATGATGTTTCCACAAGCCCCCGCTACCGATTCCAGCGCTTCGACCAATGGGACGCCGGCAGCGGACATTGTCGACAACGTTCTGGAGAAGCGTGCGATTGCCGATTTATTCAAGATCAACCCGACAACCGGTATTTTCAATAAGGTTCTGTCCAGAAAATGATTGAACGGTCTTGAGCGTTTATGGAAATAATTAAACGTATAGACAATCGCTACGATACTACCGACCATTATCCACCACCATTCCTGCATCCATTCGGAAAGATTGATAACCATCTTCGTGAAAGCGGGAAGATCGGCTCCGAAGCCCTGAAACAACTCTTCAAACACCGGCACAACGAAAATCAGCAAAATGGCGGTGACGACAAACGCGACAACCAGCACTGCAATCGGATAGGTCAACGCTTTTTTGATTTTTTTCTTGAGCGATTCGGTTTTTTCTTTATAGGTCGCTATTTTATCGAGCAATGTCTCAAGCACCCCAGCCTGCTCGCCCGATTCGACCAGATTACAAAAAAGTTCATCGAAATAAATCGGTCTTCTTTTCAGCGCTTCGGCCAAAGTATCGCCGCCTTCGATATCCGCCTTGATGTCTAGCAACATCTTTTGCATACTGGGGTTTTCATGGCCTCTCCCGATGATATCGAACGATTGTACCAACGGCACCCCCGCTTCGAGCATCGTCGCGAGTTGCCGGCTGAAAATAGCGATATCGCCTGGCGTAATGGCTTTGACACGCGTGCCGAACAAAGGCTTGGGTTTTTTCTTGACGCTAATGACGCGCACGCCCATTTTGCGCAATTCGCTCCGAGCAATCGTTTCGGATTTCGCGGCGATTTCCCCCTTGGTGCGTTTCCCGCTTTTATCTTTGCCATCCCAGATGAAATCAATTTGTTCGACTTGTTCAGACATAATTACTCCTTAGTGACCCGGTCGATTTCTTCCAGGCTAGTGATGCCTTGACAGACTTTTTCAAGACCGGACGCGCGTAGGTCGTTGATGCCTTCGACTTTGGCTTGTTCGGCCAATTGCATGGTATTGCCGCCTTCCAGAATCAGTTTCCGCATGTTTTCGCTGATCGGCATAACCTGATAAATGCCGACCCGTCCTTTATAACCGCTAGTGCAATGTTCGCAACCGGCAGGATTGGCCGTAAAAATTTTAATCTTAGCTAGATCTTCTTCTTTGAAACCGGCAGAAATCAACACCGAATCCGGTAAATCGGATTTGACCTTACAATATTCGCATAAGCGTCTAGCAAGACGTTGAGCCATGATCAAATGTACCGCCGAAACTATGTTAAACGGCGGCACGCCCATTTGCACGAGTCGATTTAACGTTTGCGGCGCATCGTTAGTGTGCAGCGTAGACAATACCAAGTGGCCCGTTTGTGCGGCCTTGACAGCAATCTCGGCGGTTTCCAAATCCCGTATCTCACCGACCATGATGATATCCGGATCTTGCCGAAGAAAAGCCCTCAAGGCACCGGCAAAGGTTAACCCGGCTTTTGGATTCATATTGACCTGATTGATACCCGGCACCGTAATTTCAACCGGATCCTCGGCAGTCGATATATTCCGTTCGACGCTATTTAGCAGATTCAAGCCTGTGTAAAGGGTAACGGTTTTACCGCTACCTGTAGGCCCTGTTACCAAAACCATACCATAAGGCCGGTTGATCGCCTCTAGAAATCGTTGTTGTTGGACGGGTTCAAAACCTAGTTTTTCGATGCCGATTTGCGCGCTGGTCGGATCGAGAATACGCAGTACGACTTTTTCACCGAACAAAGTCGGACAACTATTGACCCGAAAATCGATTGCCCGATTTTTCGACAACGCCATCTTAATCCGTCCGTCTTGAGGAACACGCCGTTCGGCGATATCCATTTTAGCCATGACCTTGATACGAGAAATAATCCGGGCCGAGATATTGGGAGGCGGACTTGCCACTTCATACAGCATGCCGTCTGCACGAAATCGAATTCGAAAGCTTTTTTCATAGGGCTCAAGATGAATGTCCGAAACCCCTTTTTTAATCGAATCGAGCAAAATTTTATTAACGAAGCGAACGATAGGCGCATCGTCCACATCGCTTGCAGCCTCGTCTCCGGCCGGTTCCTGATCGCCGCCGGTAATTTCGAGATTATCCAGATCGGAATCCAGTAAATCGGTCATCGTGGTATCGGCAGCTTCCAGCGACGTCTCGATAGCCTTAGACAATTTATCTTCTTCGACCAGAATCGTGTCGATATTCAGGCGCGTATGAAACTTTATCTCGTCTTGAGCTTGAAAATTGCCGGGGTCGGAAACCGCCAAAAACAACCGGTTTCCGCGCTTAAGCAAGGGTAAAACATGATGCTTTCTGATCAGTTTTTCGCTAACTAAATTAACCGGCAAGGCACGAATATCGAGCGCGTCGAGATCGAGCTGCGGAATACCGAATTCTTTGGAAGCTTTGGCTGTTACGGATTTACTGTCAACCAATTTATTGGTCACCAAATAACTGATCAGCGGTAATTTGGCTTTCTTCGCTGCCTGCATATGCAACTGCATATCCGCCTCGGTAATCAGGCCGGCTTGTACCAAACATTTCGGTAACCCGCCGATCGGCAGGTCGATTAAATCTGTTGCCATAGATGAGGTTTGAGGTTCAAGATTCAAGATTCAAGATTCAAGGTTTAAAGTTTAAGGTTCAAGATATAAGTTCCACCTTGCCCCTTTCTCCTTGACACTTGAACCTTGCCCCTTATTAAAGTGCCTTTATCTTTATCAATTGTGCTTCCAAATTGTTAAGTGTAGATCGTAACTCGATGAGTTTATGTTTTTCTTTATCGACTACCTCAGCCGGTGCTTTATCGGTAAAGGACGGATTATTAAGCTTGCCTTCGATCCTCGGTAATTCCTTGCTGATGCGTTGAATTTCCTTGTTTAATCGGACCGATTCGGCTTCTTTGTCGATCAACCCCGCCATCGGTATCAAAATTTTCATATCGCCGACCAAGGCAATTGCCGACTCGGGCTCGGCATCACCTTGAGTTAGCCATTCAATTTTTTCCAACCGCCCCAACTTTTCCAAATAGCCTCGATTATTCTCGACAAAATTACGGTCCTGATCTAAGCCGTTTTGCAGCAATACCGGCAAAGTTTTTCCCGGAGCAATATTCATTTCGCCGCGAATTCTGCGCACACCTAGAATAAAGCTCATGATCCACTCGATTTCATGCACGGCGGCCTTATCGATTTGCTCAGCATCGGATTCCGGATATGGCTGAAGCATGATGGTCGCCTCATGAACGCCGATCATCGGCGCGATGCGCTGCCAAATTTCCTCGGTAATGAAAGGCATTAGCGGATGAGCCAACCGCAAAATTTGCTCCAAAACGATCAATAACGTTTTACGCGTTCCTCGTTGCTGAGCATCGCTGCCGGATTGCAACGATATTTTGGCCAATTCCAAATACCAATCGCAATATTCGTTCCAAGTAAATTCGTATATCGCTTGAGCCGTCAAGTCGAAACGATAAGTCTCGATATCGCGGCGAATCGTTGCGGTCACTTCATTCAAACGGGAGCTTATCCAGCGATCCGCCAGACTATATTCGCAATCGGCATCGTCTAGTCCGTTATCCTGGCCTTCGGTATTCATCAGCACGAAGCGCGCGGCATTCCATAGTTTATTACAGAAATTACGATAACCTTCTGTGCGCGCCAAATCGAAACGAATATCGCGACCGGTCGACGCCAATGACGCGAACGTGAAGCGCAACGCATCGGTACCGAACGAAGGTATACCGTCGGGAAAATGTTTACGCGTCGCGGCTTCGATTTTCTTGGCTAAATGCGGCTGCATCATGCCAGAGATGCGTTTTTGCACCAACGATTCCAGGTCGATACCATCGATCAAGTCGATCGGATCGAGTACATTGCCTTTTGACTTGGACATTTTCTGCCCTTCGGCATCACGTATTAAGCCATGTATATAGACTTCCTTGAAAGGTACTTGACCCTGAAATTTCAGGCCCATCATGATCATCCGAGCGACCCAGAAAAAAATTATATCGAAGCCAGTCACCAGTACGCTGGTCGGATAATGCTTGGCCAATTCCGGCGTGTTCTCCGGCCAACCTAAAGTCGAAAAAGGCCAAAGCGCGGATGAAAACCAGGTGTCGAGCACGTCTTCATCTTGACGTAGCGGATAGTCGTCGTCCAGCTTATGCACCGAGCGGACTTCCTGTTCGGAACGGCCGACATAGACATTACCTTCGTCGTCGTACCAGGCGGGAATTCGATGTCCCCACCAGATTTGCCGCGAAATACACCAATCCTGGATATTGCGCATCCACTCGAAATAGGTATTTTTCCAGTTATCCGGCACGAATTTTATCGTACCGTTTTCGACCGCTTCGATAGCCGGCGCCGCCAAAGGCGCGACTTTGACATACCATTGATCGGTCAAGAACGGTTCGATCACGCTGCCGGAGCGGTCGCCGCGCGGCACCATCAGCTTATGGTCTTCGATTTTTTCGAGCAAGCCCTGAGCTTCGAGGTCGGCAACCACCTGTTTCCGCGCGTCGAAACGGTCCAGCCCGAAATATTTATGCGGTATTAGTTGATCCGGATCGTCCTTGTTATCCCTGATTTGCGCATCGACCGTGAATATATTGATCAGCCCGCCATACGGCAATGCCTGCATGACGCTTTGATCGCGGTGTCGCAACCAGACTTCGTAATCGTTAAAATCATGAGCCGGGGTGATTTTGACGCAACCGGTACCGAACTCAGGATCGACGTATTCGTCGGCGATGATCGGAATGCGCCGCCCGGTCAAAGGCAGTTCGACAAACTCGCCAAGCAAATGCTTATAGCGCTCGTCATTCGGATGAATCGCAACCGCGGCATCGCCAAGCAGGGTTTCCGGGCGTGTTGTCGCGACAACAAGATGACCGGTACCGTTGGTCAGCGGATAACGCATGTGCCATAACGATCCGTTTTCCTCTTCGGATAAAACTTCCAAATCAGACACGGCGGTGTGTAGCACCGGATCCCAATTGACCAAGCGCTTGCCCCGATAAATCAGACCTTCTTCATAAAGCCGAATGAATACCTCGCGAACGGCGTCCGACATGCCCTCGTCCATCGTAAAGCGCTCCCTCGACCAATCCAGCGACGAGCCCATTCGACGCAACTGGCGCATGATCGTCCCGCCGGACTCTTCTTTCCATTCCCAAATTTTCTCAATGAAGGCTTCTCGCCCGAAATCATGGCGTGTTTTACCGTCGGCCTCGACCAGACGTTCGACGACCATTTGCGTCGCGATGCCGGCATGATCCGTTCCGGGTTGCCACAGCGTGCTGCAACCTTTCATTCGATGATAACGCGTCAACGCATCCATGATCGTGTCTTGAAATGCATGGCCCATATGCAGGCTACCGGTGACATTCGGCGGAGGAATCATGATGCAATAAGATTCGCCATCCTGCCGCGGCGCAAAATAATTATTTTCTTCCCAAGCCTGATACCAGCGTTGTTCGATTGAATGAGGGTCGTAAGTCTTGTCCATTTTTATGCGTTGTTAGTATTTAGAAAAATCGGTAGAAGTTGGCTTGGACATTGAAGCCCGGTGCATTACATTTTATGCGTAACGACGGAGAGTCCGGCTTGGCGGTATTGTTGATAGCGTATTCGACCAGGGCTTTTGCTTTCTTCGCTATCGTCCAATATTTCGAGGATGCGTTCGCTATTCATCCAATTATCCGGAATGCGTTTCGACAGATTGATGACTATATCGCGCCAATCGTCGGGTACGCCAAGATGCCCGATCAGAACGACATTGGCCCTATCGGGCGCCATGCCGTTGTATAATTGATGCGGTACAAAGCTTCCGGGTCTGAATGTCCAAAGGAGATCGTCAAGCATTGCACTTTGCTGAGGATCTTCGGTCAATAGGTAGCAAAGCCGACCGCTACGATAGGCTTTTTCGGTTAGTTTACAGGCGAATAAGTGCCTATCGCGTTCGGACCGGGATGCCAAGATGTAAAAACCGATATCGGGCATTGACGCACAGGTTAGGCTCGGCATCGGTCCAACAGAAATTGCGTCAACAAAGGGACAGGCCGTCCGGTCGCGCCTTTGGTCAACCCGGTGCGCCAAGCCGTGCCTGCGATGTCGAGATGCGCCCAGCGGAAGTTTTCGGCATACTTCGATAAAAAACAGGCCGCGGTAATCGTGCCGGCATCCTTACCGCCGATATTAGCCATGTCGGCGAAGTTGGATTTCAGCAATTCTTGATACTCTTCCCAAAGCGGCAAGCGCCAAACACTGTCGCTCGCCGTCTCACCGGCTTTAACCAGATCGCTACAGAGCGCATCGTCATTGCCGAACAAACCGCTCGGCACACGCCCTAACGCAACAATGCAGGCCCCGGTTAGGGTTGCTAGGTCGATAACCGCCTCCGGATCGAATTTTTGCGCATACGTCAGTGTGTCGCACAGTAACAAACGCCCTTCCGCATCGGTATTGAGAATTTCGATCGTTTTGCCCGACATACTCGTCACAATATCGCCGGGTTTATTCGCATCGCCGTCCGGTAAATTTTCCGAGGAGGGAACCAAGCCTACGATGTTCAACGGCAACTGCATTTCCGCGGCGGCCTGTAAAGTCCCGAGAACGCTCGCACCTCCGCACATATCGTATTTCATTTCATCCATGCCAAGCCCCGGCTTCAAGGAAATACCGCCGGCATCGAAGGTCAAGCCTTTTCCGATCAACACGATCGGTTTCCCGTGTTTTTCGCCGCCATGATAATTGAGCGCGATCAATTTGGCCGGCTGACGACTACCCCGAGACACGGACAACAAGGCCCCCATGCCGAGTTTTTCCATATCCGCTTCTTCCAAAATTTCTACGCTCATCGAAGCAAATTGTTCGGCAATGCTTTGCGCTTGCTCGGCTAGATAAGTCGGCGTGCAAATATTTCCCGGCAAATCCGCTAATTGCTTAGCCAGTGAAACCCCGCCGGCAATAGCTTGTCCTTGTATTAAACCGGTTTGGGCATCAGCTTGTTGATTTTCGGAAACTACAATACTGATACGATCGGTCTTATATTCATTTTCGATAACAGTCTTGCAATGCTTGAATTGGTATAGCGCGTCGTCGAAGACTTCGACGATTTGGCGGGTTTTCCAAGTCAAATCGCGCTTCTCAACATTGATTTCAGTCAATGTGCAGGCGGCTGATTTCAATCCTGAATCACGAATGGCTTTTATCGCAGCGGCTAGAGCGTTGCGATAGTTTTTACCGTTCATTTCATCGGACTTGCCAAGACCGACCAACAGTACGCGCGCAAATGAAGTGTCCGGCAACCAATTAATCAAAGCGGTTTCACCAACTTTCCCTTTGCAATCGCCGCGTTCGATGAATCGGCTTATCAGGTTTTGCGAACACTGGTTTATATGAGACGCAGACGGGGTAAGCGATAGATTTTCATAAAGGCCTACAATAATGCAGTCGGTTTGCAGCTTGTCTAACGGAAGGCTTTCTATAGAATAGTCCATAATGTGCGATGTCTTGATTAGGTGTAATAATTGTAAATAATAAGCCTCAAGCAGTTGAGAGCGCTTTCGAGCATAATTTCGTTAATAATGGATTATACAGCAAGCGATTTTTCTACAAAGTGGAAAATGGCTTGTCTGTCTATCGGCATAAGAGTCGGTTTCGACTAGTGTTTGGCTATTTTTAGGAGCGGTTTTTTTGAATACTGATTGGAATAATGGATACAAGTCACGTCATAGGCCGCTAATCACGGTACTGGACAGCATGATCGTGGCTGATTTAACGCGAACGTTAACGGCGGTACTGTCGGTTATCGTCGTAATCATTGTCAGCCGACGCTTTATCAGAATACTGGAAAAGGCTATCGAAGGGGCCATTTCGAACAAAACGCTGCTGAATATTCTGGGTTTAAAAATGATCGAGGCTTCGATTGCCTTTTTACCGGCCGCATTTTTTATGGCGGTATTGATGGTGGTCGGGCGAATGTATCGAGATCAAGAAATGTCGGCAATGTTTTCCGCCGGCGGAGGAGCCGGATCGATTTATCGCTCGGTGTTTATCATGGCATTTCCGCTTGCCGTAATTGCAACCGGCTTATCGTTTTATGTGGGGCCTTGGGCCGAAACCGTCACGAAGGAAATGATGGCCGAGGATGAAAAATCCGCCGATATCCGAGGCATAGCGGCAGGACGCTTCAGCGAATACCAGCATGGCGACCTGGTTTTTTATGTCGAACAGATTGACGACGATGACATAATGCAACAAGTTTTCGTGCAGCACCGAAAAGGTGGCCAAACCGCGATTATCGGTGCCGAAACCGGACGTTTTGAAGACTTGGAAGGCGGTCTATACTTGATTCTTGAGCAAGGCCGCAGAGTCCTAGGCAAGCCGGGAGAAGCAAATTATACGATAGAAGAATTCGCCGAATATGCGGTCAGGTTGGAAGAAAGAAACCGTGCGGTTGTGCTAAACCTAGAAGCCATGCCGACCAAGGAATTGTGGAAAAACAAAGCCCCTAGTGAGTTGGCCGAATTACACCGGCGACTCAGCATACCTACCGGTCTTGTTTTCTTGGCGCTTCTTGCGGTACCACTTGCACAAATCTCCCCGAGGGGCGGCGTTTACGGCAATATGTTCGTGGCATTTTTAATATATTTCAGTTACGGCAACCTAACTCGCATCAATCATAGCTGGCTAGTCAAAGAAAAAATACCGTTATGGTTCGGTGGAATTTGGGTCGATTTAGTCTTATCAATACTGGCTGTTGCGTTACTAGTTAGACTTTATAGTTGGCGTTATGTGCTTATCAAAATTCAGGAAAAGGTAAAATTGTGAATGTATTGACCGGCTATATCGTCAAAGAAGTATTGAAGGGTTCGTTCATCGCACTGGTCTTGCTACTGACGCTATTTAATCTGTTTACTTTTACCGACGAATTAAAATCTTTGGGCAAAGGCAGCTATGGGCTACAAGAAATCTTTAAGTACCTAGCATTAACCAGTCCAAGAGTTCTCTATGAATTAGTCCCGTCTTCGGCCTTATTGGGGAGCCTGTTTGTCTTGGGCGCAATGGGCAATAACCGGGAACTGATCGCGATGCGCGCATCCGGCATTTCAGTGCTCGGCATCGTTAAATCGGTCATGCTGGCCGGCGCTATCCTCGCGGTTTTTGCCGTGGCGGTGGGCGAATTTTTCGCGCCTACTGCCGAGCGCAATGCTCGCATACTGAAAATGAGCGCTTTAAACAGGGACTTCATCGCACAAAGCCGATACGGCTTATGGTTACGTGAAGGATCGAAATTCATCAATGTCCGTGAAATCAAGGATAATGGCAATCTTAGCGAAATCTATATTTACGACTTAGACGACCGGAATTTTTTGCATACGGCAACAACCGCGAGTAAAGCACTTTTTCAACAAGACAAGCAATGGCTATTGAAAAACATCGAGCAAAGCAGCATTTCCACAGAACAAGTCGAGACGGAGCAAATCGAAAGCCGCCCATGGAAATCATCGATCGATCCCAAGTTATTAAATGTCGTCGTCGTTAAACCTGAGAACTTATCCTTGTATGACCTTGCGCTTTATATCGATTTTTTAAAGGATAATAAACAAAAATCAGAAACCTTCGAATTGGCATTTTGGGGACGGGTTGTCAATCCATTCGTAATTTTCGTAATGCTGCTGGTAGCAACGCCTTTTGTCATTGGCGTCAGACGCGGCGTCAGTACCGGTAGTCGAATGATGATCGGTATCATTATCGGCATGAGCTTCAACATTATCGATAAAATTACCGGTCATGTAAGCTTGATCTACCATTTAAACCCGGCATTCATGTCGGTATTACCGAGTGCCGTAGTGTTTTCATTGGCACTATATGCGGTCAGAAAGGTTAGATAATGCGCTTTGGTTAGGCTATGTTCGCGTTAGAAGTTGAAACGGCTCTCTTTCCTACTAAATAAACCATTTAGTCAATAGTCAATGATTGCTTTCCAAAACACTGAGCGTGAAAGAGGGTACGATTACTCGCCTGACAGGACGACGTAAACCCAGCACCTAAATTCCATAGTCTATTGGCCATGATTGATTACATA
>NPIE01002612.1_pt1 | contig 18595 bp, 12 predicted proteins | sample 8637661 | NCBI WGS metagenome assembly NPIE01 (sample SAMN07420842, study PRJNA396082) | bioreactor metagenome | isolation source: sample BA12 brine-fed electro-methanogenic bioreactor BA | place: Japan: Kochi | collected 2016-12-09
CCCCCTTTTTTTGTCAAGGGTGGAATTCATAACTAAAGCACCAGTTCCAGAATGCGTATCTTCGCTTCCCGATAGCGCCTCGGTTCCGCAAATTCTTCCAGGTACGCCCGCAGATCAAACTTGGGGCCGACGACGAGGGAGAAGACAAAGTCGTCTCCTTCCTCCCGGTAGCTGCCCTCGAAGAGCGTCCGTTTTTTCAGCGCCTTCGCGGGGAGGTCGAAGACGTAGCCGGCACCCAAGCGACGTAGGTTCGCGGGGACGTAGTTTGCGTGCAAATAAGCCCGTAACCGTTGTCCGGCGTAGGGAAAGTGCTCCGCCGGCAGGATCAGGTTCAGCCGCAGCTGTTGGAAACGCCCCGGCTCGAAGTCGTCCACGAAGCGGATCAAGCCCGCCTCCTCGCGAGGGAGCAGTTGCTGCCGGACCGCCTCGGGATCCCACGCTCGCAGGGCGAAGATGGTCTCGCCGTAGCAGCCGGGGTAGCGACCAGCACTCTCGGCGCGGGTGAAGAGGCTCTCCTCCGCCGTCAGGAGATTGTCCGTCAACTCGGGATGGAAGTCCAGCAGGTGTTCCAGGGCCCAGGCGTTCAGCCAGGCGGGATCGAGTCCGGCGGTGATGGAAGGGGTTCGCAGGAGCAGGTAGAGGGGCTTGAGTCGCCACTTGCGCTGCATCAGTTGGGGCAGCTCCCGCCAATAGTCGGTCCGTGCGGGTGCCGACATGCGATGCTGGAGGATCTGCTGCCGCTGCTCGGGCGTGCCGCAGGCCCCGCAGGCCAGACAGAGGCCCGGCTTCCCGACTCGCCCCAGGCAGTATCCGCCATCGCTGCGGGCCCGGGCCTCTTCGTAGCGACAGTAGAGAAAGTCGGCTGAAAGGCCGTTATCGACAAAGTCCAACGGAAAAGCATAATCCGGCCCCTTCTCGCCGAGAAAATCCGTGGTCCAGTGGCCTTCGGCCTCCAATCGCGCCCGCAGCGCCGGCCAATATCCAGGCGTGAGTCCGGTGTCGTAGCAGTGCCCGGCGCGTGCCAGGGCCAGCACCGGTTCGAGCAACCACTTGCCGCCCAGCGCCAACACCTGGGAAGCGGCGTACTCCTCCCACTCCGTCGCCAGGCGGAACTCAAAGCCGTTAGTCTCACAGGCCGATTTCATCGGCCCGACGATCTGCCGCCACGCCTCGTCCTCCAGAAAAAGCGCATCGTGCTGTAGGGGCGTAAAAGGCATCCGCACGAGCAGTCCCACGCTGAAGACTATTCGAATGCCAGGATTGAGCCTCCGGCGCAGGCGCTTGAGTTCGTGGAGAAAGGCACGAAGTTCCTCGATATCGGCCTCTGTCTCATGGCCGGTGAGGATGTAGAAGAGTTTGATCTCGCGAATCTTCTCCCTCAGTAGCGCGGTGAGCACCCCCAAGATGGCCTGGATATCGAGGCTTTTGTGCAAAAAGGCGCGCATTCCCTCGCTGATGCCCTCGATACCCAGGGTGAAGCTGCGCTTGTCGGCCATGACCTCCGCCTGGATCAGACCGGGCGTGGTGTAGAGGAAATCGACACGCTGGCTCTTGATGCCGACACGGTGGAAAAGCCGGTTGAGCTCCAGCAGCAGATCGAGAATGGCGCTGTGGGTGTTGAAGTTGAAGCTGTAGAGCTCCAGCGTCTGCACACCCTGCCGCTTGAGCCGCCGGGCACCTTCCATTATCACCGCGTAAGGGAGCTCGCGGTAGGGTTTCCGATCGTAGCCCTCGAAGCAGAAAGAGCAGAAAGCAGGACAGCCGTAGGTGATTTGGAGCCGGGCCGTCGCTGCCTCCGGGCTGTTGAGACGCGGATAGTCGAGGAGAAGCGACTCCTCCGCCGGCGCGGGATGGATGGCTTTGCGCACCCGCTGCTCGGCGCCGCCGTTGGCCAGCCACAGGGCACCCACCTCGGCACGGGCTTGCTCCAGGCGCGCGCGCTTGGACTCGTCAGCACACTCGTGAAGGACGCGAACCAGCCGCTCTACCTCCACCTCCCCTTCCCCGAAGAAGATACCATCGGGCACGGCGTCACCCTCGGGCGCGATGAGCGCCTGTGTCGCCAGCGCGTTGGAGCCTCCAAGGATGAAGGGGGGCCACGCCTCACCGCGCTCGCCCGCCATGACGGGAATGCCAGAGTGCAGCAGGAGATAGGGCAGATTGATGAGCTCCAGGGTGTAGGCGTTGGAGATGAGAACGAGATGGAAGCCGGAGGCGGCACGAAAGGATTGCGCCCCGAAGAGCAGCGGAGCCCCGGCGCGCTCAAAACGCGCCCGATCATGTACTGGCGGAAAGAAGGCGAGATCAATATACGCCTCCGGCATGGCTCGGCGTACCGCCTGATAGAGAAAGAGATGGGGCGTGGAGCGGTCCACATCGCGAAAGGGGGAGAGACGCACTATCAATACGCGAAACGCCGCATTCTCAAACTCGGGATTGCTAAACGTAGGGTTGGCGCGAGGCAGGTAGCTCTCCGCCTGCTGGTGCAGCGGCCACGTCTCTGAGAAGTAGTTGTGATCCTCGCTCATGGAGTGTATTGTAGCGGATAAGGTGAGGAATGGCGAATGGTGAATGGCGAAAATGGACGGGTAGCTTTCAGCAGGCAGCAACGGGGTTATAATGCCCGCGAGATCAAGAAAGCGGCAGTAGTCGCTGACGGCTGATGGCTGATGGCTGTCAGCTGACGGCTGACACTGACGGAGGTTACGATGACACGCGGCGATATTATCGGTTTGGTTCTCTCTTACATCTACGCTTTCGGGCTACTGTTCGTGATGGAGGCCATCGGCGGCCGGCTGAAGTGGCGCGCCGAGGTAACGCGCAAGTTCATCCACATCGGCGCAGGCATGTGGATCTGGGGCATCCTGGCGCTCTTCGATCACTGGTACTATGGCATCATCCCCTTCGCCACCTTCATCGTGCTCAACTACCTCTTCTACCGGCGGCAGACCTTCGACGCCATGGACACCGCCGCATCGACGCCCGGCACCGTCTACTTCGCCGTCTCCATCACCACGCTCTTCGGGCTGCTCTGGCGCACCGGCGGAGAGGTGGATCGCGTGGCACTGGCGGCAGCCGCGGTGATGGCGATGACGTGGGGTGACGCGCTCGCCGCCCTGGTGGGGCTGCACTGGGGCAAGCGGAGCTACACCCTCTTCGGCCACACCCGCACCTGGGAGGGGACGGCGGCGATGGCCTTGACCAGTTTCGTCGTCATCCTGCTGACCCTGCGCCTGGTACCCGGCTCGGCCCTCAGCCCCCATGGGACTCCACTAGAATGGCCCACAGCCCTCCTGCTGGCGCTGGTGGGGAGCGCTGTGGCGACCACGGCAGAAGGACTCTCGCCGGCAGGTACGGACAATCTCAGCGTGCCCCTGCTGACGGGAGCCGTGCTGTGGCTGCTGAATGGGTTGGTCGGCTAACCCGCCTCCCGAAACAGCGATGATGGGACTCCTTCCCCGCTCCTTGATCGGCCTCGCCCTCAGCGGGCTGATCGGGTACGCGGGCTATCGCAGAGAAGCATTGAATGGTGGCGGTGTGGCCGGCGCCGTCCTCCTCGGCACAGTCATCTTCGGTTTCGGCGGTTGGGAATGGGGCATGCTCCTCATCACCTTCTTCATGCTCTCCAGCGCCCTCTCCTTCTATAAGCGGCGGACGAAACACGCCCTCGCCGAGAAGTTCGCCAAGGGCTCCCGACGTGACCTGGGCCAGGCGCTCGCCAATGGAGGAATGGGAGCCTTGATCGCGCTGGCGGCCCCCTTCACCGAGAGCCCATTGCTCTTCGTCGCCTTTGTGGGGACCATGGCGACGGTCAACGCCGACACCTGGGCCACGGAACTGGGCGTGCTCAGTCCCACCCCGCCGCGCCTCATCACCACGGGGCGCCGGGTGGAACCGGGCACCTCCGGCGGCATCTCCGCCTTGGGAACGCTGGCGACGCTGAGCGGTGGGTTGAGTATCGGGCTGGCGGCACTGCTCTTCCTCCTGCTGGATGGGGTGTGGGGCGGCAGCGGGCTGGCGCAACTTCCCGCTGGAGGGCCCGTGGCGTTACTCGTCGCGGCGACGTTGGGCGGGCTAGGCGGCTCCTTCTGCGACAGCCTGCTGGGGGCCACGGCACAGATCATCTACTACTCCGAGGGGCGTCAGAAGGAGACGGAACGGCGCCTCGACCCGGACGGCACCCCTAACGTCCCCCTGCGAGGCTGGCCCTGGCTCGATAACGACTGGGTGAACTTCCTCAGTTCGCTGGTGGGTGCCGCCGTCGCCGCCGGCGTGGCGGCATTGCTGGGCTGATCCCGCTCACTGCCGCATCACCAACGGGAGGTAGACGTGCCACACCTCCGGCACAATCCGCGCCACAATTCCCACCCGTTGCGGAGAGCCAAGCAGCTCCGTCGCCGAGGCGGTGACGGTGAGCGCTGCCGTGTAGGTCCCCAGCGTCAACGGGCGGGTATCGACAAGGAAGGGAAGGGGTTCTCCCTGCGTGCCCGCTGTGACGAGCAACGCAGGCGTGAGCGCTCCGGGATCCGCGACCTCCGCTGCCCACGCGAGGCTGCCATATCCGGCGTTCTCGATAAGAAAGGAGTGGGTAAAGAGGTCGCGCTCCTCCAACGCAATGAGCAGGGTCACGGTGGTAGGCCGGATGGCGAGGATGGCGGGCAGGCGCGGGGCCTCACAGCCGGCAGGATTGTCGGCGACGAGAAGGTGCCCCTCTCCATCAGCGAAGGCGGCGGCGATCTCCGAGAGGGGGCGTCCGGCAACGTCGAGTAACGTCGAGACAGGTAGGGCGGGGCCGACCTCCCCCAACGTCGCCCGATCCAGCAGCGCGCAGCTCTGCCGATCCCAGAGCAGCAGCTGGGTCTCACCGGCGGGCCAGGCGCGGGTCGCGTGCAGTCCCAGGCGCACATCGCCACCTTCCGACTGCATCCCCAGCGTTCCCTCCGCCGTCGCCGCCGCGATACCTCCGATCCCCCGCACGGGCGCCCAGTACTCCTGCCAGCTGACGCTCTCCCCCGCCTCCAACCGGGCCTGATTCCAGAAGGTGGGAGCGATCCCACCGTGGAGTTCGACGTAACTGGAGCCATCGTCGGTCCACACGTCCCAGGGGATGGGCTGCGCCCAGCCCATGCCAAAGCCCTTGGCCCCTCGGGCGATGTGACGCGGGAAGACGCGGGCCACCCCCGCGTCGGCATCGTGATTGTAAAGGCCCATGAAATTGGCTGCCGCTTGTGGATACTCGAAGAAGCCCAACCATTCGTCCCAGTTACCCAGCCGTGACCAGTCGACGTTCTGGTAATGGGGCCAGGGAATGACCGCTTCATCGGGGCCAGCAGGCGGGTTGGGCCAGACGCCGGGCAGCCGGTCATCCCCTGTCGAGTGGATGGAGACGTAGTCGGCATTGAAGACAAACTCGTAGCCGGCAGAGGTCTGGTTGGTTGGCCCGGGCGCGAGCATGGCATTCAGCCAGAATTTGTAGTCGATGGGGGCTGCCGTGGGGTTCTCGATGCGGGGAGAGACCACCACATGGGCGCGCTCAGCGGGGAGGAAGATATCGATCCGCGCCCGGAGCCGGTCGGTGGCGAGGGTATCACGCACGGTGACCGTCACCCCTTCGGGGGCCGCGACCGCCGTCCACTGCCAGGGAACGCCCCACTCGTAGCCGTGCTCGTCGACGGGGAGGCCCCATTCGATACCGCCTGCGGCCAGCCACCAGCCCTGTTCGGGCGGGCCCCAGGAGGTGGGCTTGAGCACTGGATTGCGGTAGAGGACGTTATCCCCAGAGCCTTTGTCGATGAGCTCGTAGATCCGCCCACCCAGGGCCGGGAGCACGGAGACCCTGAGATGCTCGTTCTCCAGTACGAGTAGGGTGTAGGCTTGGTCGACTGGCTGGGGGTTGGAAGCATGGTAGTCTCCCCAACGCAATCGGTGATAGGTCATGTTGTAGGTCGCATTATATTCGGGAGTGAGATATCGAGCGTAGGGATAGGTGGGAAGGGTGATCTGAAGGGCCCGCAGAGTGGTGGTGCCGCCGGACATCAACGCTCCCTGTAGGACGGGGGGCGAAGCCGACAACGAGGAAGGGGAGCGCATAGAGACAGCCCAGATGCCCCCCAGGATCAACACCACAGCCAAAAGCAGTAACCAACGGAGCAACCGCATCCTGTACCTCCTTCGTGCGCAAATCCAGGGTCCAATGTCGAAGGTCAAAGGTCAAACTGCTTACCGGAGCAGCGCCTAACACCCGTGACGATGATAGGAGACGAAAGAGAGTAGGACGCAGTGGTGCTAGACACTGGTCGGACTGTGGGGAAAGGTACCGGTCGGCAGACGTGAGATCAGGGAGAAGAGACTTTGTCTTCTTCAGTATACAGAAGATGCCGGCTCTGTATCATAAAGGTTGCGTTGCGAAAAGGTGAAGATCTACAAGACAAAACCCTAGTTTTAAAACAAAGACAACGCCTTCCCAGATACGGAAGGCGTTGTCTTTAGGACACACCATGCCCGTCGGATTCAGGGCAATTCTGGATACTTCTCCAGGGGGGCATAGACGGTCCCCACCAGACCCGGTCCGGTATGGGCGCCCAGCACAGGCGCGATGGAGGAGAGAGGCAACCAGGTGCAGTCGAAGGCCTCATCGACGTACGCCCGTAATTCCCTGGCGGTCTGGGGAGCGTTGGCATGCATGACCTGGACGCGAATAGGGGTTCCTCGGCCCACATCCTCGGCCATCACGTCCACCAGCTTCTTCACGGCGCGCTTGAAGGTGCGGGCGCGATCCCGCTGGAAGTATTTCCCGTCCTCCTTGCTCACGCCAATGATGGGCTTGATGTTCAACACAGAGGCCAGCAGCCCCTTGATGTGGCTGATCCGCCCGCCATGGATGAGATACTTCAGCTCGGGCAGGGTGAAGATGGTTTCCGTCACCTCCCGCACCTGCTCCAACGTCTCCAGGATACGACTCAGCGGCCAACCGGCCTTCACCATTCGGGCCGCCGCCTCCACCTGCCACCCCTCGGCACCGGAAAGCGTCATCGTATCCCAAACGGTGATTCGCGCATCCGGAACGAGCTTGGCGCCCTCTCGCGCGGAGTTGTAGGTCCCGCTCAGTCCCGAAGAGATATGCACCGAAAGAATATCGGGGTCCTTCTCTGCGAGCTCTCGGTAGAGCTCGGCGAACTCGCCTGGTGAGGGCAGGGAGGTGGTGGGCAATCCCTCCGCCGTCACCAGAATTTCGTAGAACTCGTCAGGTTGGATGTCCACCCCACTGACGTAGGTCTTGCCATCCAAATTGATGAGCAGCGGGGCCAGATGAATATCCAACCCTTCCATCTGCTCCGGCGCCATATCCATACCACGATCACTTACGACGATCATATGCTCTCCTCCTAACTTGCGGTTTCTTCAATTATATAGCAACCCTGACCGGTAACAACTGCTGATTTGACGCGGTGCCGATTCGCTTACGGTTTGTTTCCGTGTTATACTCGCGGTGGAGGAAAGATCCATGACCGACAAACTTACCCGTCGCCAGATGTTGAAGATCATCGCTGCCAGCACGACGTTGGCCGCCCTCTCGCCGGCCCTGCACGCCCGTGCCCGCTATCCGAGTACCCCGCCCTACCCCGTCGAGGTGCAGAGCACCGACGCTGGGGTACTGATGGGGCGAGCCATCCACACCCTCGCCTTCTACGAAGAACCCTCCACCTCGTCGACCCGGCTCGACACGCGCACCCGTGATCAGTCCGTGCGGCTGCTCAAGGAGGTGCGGGCGCCCTTCAGCCGCCACAACGATCTCTGGTATGAGACCCCACTGGGCTACGTCCACTCGGCGTGGATGCTGCCAGTGCGGGTCTATCTGCCCCAGCCCTTCATCCGGGAGCTGCCCGCGTGGGGCTTTTGGGGCCAGGTCTCTCAGATTTACACTGATGCCTACCACCAACCCAGCACCCAATCTGGCCGCGCCTATCGTTTCTACGGCGGGACGGTCTACCACGTGGTCGAGGCCTACGAAGACGAGGCGGGAACGGGATGGTACAAGATTGTTGACGATTATCCGCACAAGGGCGCCAACCACCAATGGGTACTCGCCCGGGACATGCGCCGCATCCCCCGGCGGGAGATGGCCCCTCTCCATCCTTACGTGAGCAACAAACGCATCGAGATCGACCTCGCTGCCCAACATCTGACCTGCTTCCATGGCGATCAGCCCGTTTTCGACACCCCTGTCGCCTCGGGACTGGGGGGCGAAACCGCTACTCCTCGGGGCGAAATGTGCGTCCTCCTCAAACAGCCCACCCGCCACATGGGCAATGTCCCCCATCCTGGCATGGCCGAAGACGAGATCCCCGATCCCGCGGACATCTTCGATCTACCCGGCGTGCCCTGGGTGACCTTCTTTGATCTCAAAGGAACTGCCATCCATGGCGTCTACTGGCACAACGACTTCGGCATCCCCCGCAGCCACGGCTGTGTCAACGTTGCCACAGAGGCCGCACGCTGGATCTACCGCTGGACCCATCCCATCGGCGGCTTCGAGGACGACTTCGTGCAGAGCACGTGCCGGGTAGGCACGCCGGTCATCGTTTACTAACGATCCTTGTACTATCCGGCAAATCGGTTATACTTGCCCCTTGTGCCCGGGCACCGATACGAAGCGAGTCCCGGGTGACCATGATTTCAGCATAGGGGCCAGGGGTGCGACTTGGCTCGCACAAGCCAAGGAGTACAACTGTGAGTTTCAAAGCATTCAATCTAGACCCGCGCCTCAACGCGGGTATCAAGGGGATGGACTACACTCAGCCCACCCCCATCCAGCAACAGGCCATCCCCCTCGTACTCGAAGGCCGGGACGTGTTGGGCATCGCCCAGACGGGCACGGGCAAGACAGCGGCTTTCGTTCTCCCCATCCTGCAGCGGCTGACCCGGGGCAAATTGCGCCAGGTGCGTGCGCTGATCCTGGCGCCGACCCGCGAGCTCGCCGAGCAGACCCACGAAGCTATTCAGCAGCTGGGACGGCACACCCGGATTCGCAGCGTCGCCGTCTATGGGGGCGTGAGCAAGCAGCGGCAGATTGAAGCCCTCCAACGTGGCGTGGAGATCATCGTCGCCTGCCCGGGGCGCCTGCTCGACCTACTCGGTGACGGCTACGTTGACCTTTCCCGCGTTGAGGTGGTCGTGCTCGACGAGGCCGACCGCATGTGCGACATGGGTTTCCTGCCCGACATCCGCCGCATCCTCAAGGCCCTGCCGGCTCGACGCCAGACCCTCTTCTTCTCCGCCACCATGCCCAACGACATCCGCGCACTGGCGGATAAGATGCTCAAGGCCCCCGTCACCGTACAGATTGGTGAGATCGCGCCCGCAGCAAAGGTCTCCCACGCGCTCTATCCCGTCTCGCGCCCGCAGAAGAAGGCGCTGCTGCTGGAGATGCTGGAACAGACGGCGACGGGGCGCGTCCTGATCTTCACCCGGACCAAATACCGGGCCCGAAATCTGGCCCGCGACCTGGTCAAACATCGTTACCGGGCCTCCGCCCTGCAGGGAAATATGTCTCAGAACCAGCGGCAGAAGGCTCTCAACGGCTTCCGCGACGGAAAGTACGACGTCCTCGTCGCCACCGATGTCGCCGCGCGGGGCATCGACGTGGATGAGATCACCCACGTCATCAACTTCGACATGCCCGATACCGTCGATGCTTACACTCACCGTGTCGGACGTACCGGTCGGGTGGACGCCCACGGCGAGGCGCGCACCTTTGTCGAGCAAGATGACGAGAAGCTGGTACGCGATATCGAGCGGCTGCTCGGAGAGCGGATCGAGCGGCGTAAGGTGCCTGGATTCGACTACGGGGGGCGCCCTACCCCATCTCCCTCCCAGCATCAGCAAAGAGGAGCCAGCCGCTCCCGGTAACGAGACCGACAGAGAAACAACCGGCAGCCGCCCCCTCGGGGATGGCTGCCGGTCAGATTAATGCCCCTTCAAGGTCCTATGCACGGGGATAGTGCCGGATCCCCATCTCTCCCCGACGCTTCTCCAATCTATCCCCAGTCTGCCACTGCGGCATGGCCCGGATTTTCTTACGCTTGCCATTGGAACGGCGAACGTAGGCATACCGTACCTGCTGCGTCCAAGTGTGCCCGTCGTCGTCGGTGTTACGCTCCGTCTCCATCCGTACCTCGACGATCTCCCCCTCCCAGCGGGAGGAGAGGCTGAAGAACATCAGCACGAGGCTGAGGAGCGCCGCCAGAGCCACACCTAGCAGAGTGGCAGGTTCCTCTCGGCCCCAGATGACGAAGACAATCCCGCCAATGACGATCCAGCTGATCAGCCAGATGAAGAAATACAGCACGAACTTCCCGCAGCCGCTCTTCTCGGATCCGGTACCGGGCGTGGGGTGCGCAGGGCGGTCAGGGGCAGGCTGAGACGAGGGACGTTGTGACGGCGCTGCGGGGGCGCGCGGCGTCGCGGGCGGGGGCGGGGGCGGGGGTAGCGGGGGCGGTGTCTGGTGCGGAGGCTGGGCGGGCACCCACTGCCCCTCGTGATGTACGTACCACTGTCCCGTGCGCTCCTGAAGCATCCACAGTCGCCCCCAGGGATCGGTTACCCGCAGCCGGTTCAGCCCGGCCCGATATCGCGCTTCGTCTAGCGCCCCGGAGGCGCGCTGCTGTTCCAACTGTCGGAATTGTCGTTCAGCTTCGTAGAAATCCACGGTATCCTCCATGAAGGGTGAGTCGACGAGTCAGTGTTAGGGAAGAGTATACGCGCTTTTTTCATCCCAGCAACGACTTGCCAGAAAGCAAAGCGACGCTATGCTTGAAAGTGCCTTTAATTCTTCATACACTAACGAGCACAGGAGAGAGATATGGAAGAGAAGATCGCAAAGCTGCTGGCGCAACTGACCGTGGAGGAGAAGGCGGCGCTCTCCATCGGGGCGAACCAGTGGCAGACTGTCGCCATCGACCGGGTGGGACTGCCCGCCATCACTGTCTCCGACGGCCCTCACGGACTGCGGCGCATTGCCGATCCGGAGGCCCTCCTGCACGAGAGCCTGCCGGCAACGGCCTTCCCCACGGCTTCGGCGCTGGCTGCTACCTGGAACGTGGAGTTGGTTCACGCACTGGGAGAGGCGCTGGCGGAAGAGTGTGTGGCCCAGGAAGTAGACATCCTCCTCGGCCCGGGAAACAACATGAAGCGCACCCCTCTATGCGGACGGAACTTCGAGTATTTCGCCGAAGATCCCTTCCTGGGTGGAGAGCTTGCGGCGGCCTATATCAACGGCTTGCAGAGCAAGGGCGTGGGCGCCTCCCTCAAGCACTTCGTCGCCAACAATCAGGAGCAGCAGCGCTTTGTCGTCGATGCCCGGATCGACGAGCGGGCCCTCCGCGAGCTCTACCTGGCGGGTTTCGAGCGGGCGGTGAAGCAGAGCCAGCCGTGGACGGTGATGTGCGCCTACAACCGCCTGAACGGACCCTACTGCTCCCAGCACGCCCGGCTGCTAACCAAGATCCTCAGGGAGGAGTGGGGCTTCGAGGGCTTCGTTGTCTCCGACTGGGGCGCGGTCTATGACCGCGTCGCCGCCCTCGTCGCCGGGCTGGATCTGGAGATGCCCGGCCCCCAATCTCGCCGCGTGCAGGAGGTCATCGCCGCCGTGGAAAAAGGGACCCTCGACGAAGCGGCGCTGGACGAGAGCGTCGCCCGGCTACTGCGGGTGATCCTGCGGGCCCAGGAGACCCCGAAGGGGCAAGGGAACTTTGACGTGGAGGCCCACCACGCCCTGGCACGCCGGATCGCCGGAGAGGCCATCGTGCTGCTCAAGAACGAAGGGGCCCTGTTGCCGCTGGAGGCGCAGGGGTCCGTCGCCGTCATCGGAGAGGCTGCGCAGCGGCCCTACATCATGGGCGGGGGCAGCTCGCGGGTCAACCCCACGCGCGTGGAGATTCCTTTCGAGGTCCTGCAAGCGCAGGTTGAGGGGGTGGAATTCCGCTACGCGATGGGCTATCGCTATGAGGGCGGCCTGGACGAGGGACTTCTCGATGAAGCCATCACCGCTGCCCGCGAAGCCGATGTGACCCTCATTTACGTCTCACCGAACCCCGGCACCGAGTCCGAGGGCTACGACCGGACGCGTATCGAGCTGCCGCAAGAACAGGTGGCCCTCATCCAGGCCGTGGCCGCCGTCCAACCCCACACCGTCGTCGTCGCCCACAACGGCTCTGCCATCGCCATGTCCGCGTGGATCGATGGAGTGCCGGCAGTGCTGGAAGCGGGAATGATGGGGCAGGCGGGGGCGGGCGCCATCGCCGACGTGCTCTTCGGCAAGATGAACCCTTCGGGCAAGCTCGCCGAGACCTATCCCCTGCGGCTGGAGGATACCCCGGCCCATACCAACTATCCGGGGGAGCACAACACGGTCCGCTACGGTGAGGGGCTCTTCATCGGCTACCGCTACTACGACGAAGTGCAGCGCGGGGTGCTCTTCCCCTTCGGCCACGGGCTGAGCTACACCACCTTCGCCTATGGAGAGGTTCAGCTCTCCGCCACGGACTTCCGCGATGAGGAGGGGCTACGGGTCTCTGTGGACGTGACCAACACCGGCGACCGGGCCGGCAAGGAGATCGTTCAGCTCTACGTTCACGATGTGGAATCCCGCCTCCGCCGCCCCTACAAGGAGCTCAAGGGCTTCGCCAAGGTGGCGCTGGAGCCCGGCGAGACGCGCACGGTGACCTTCCACCTCGACGCCCGCGCCTTTGCCTACTACGATCCCGCCCATGGCGCATGGATCCGGGAGAGCGGGACCTTCGAGATCCTCGTGGGCAGCTCCTCGGCGGAGATCCACGCGCGGGCCACGGCCCGGATGGAGTCCACCCAGACGTTGCCCTGCGTTCTCACCGAGTGGAACACGGTGGAGGAGTGGCTAGCGGACGAGTGCGGCGCCCCCCTGCTCCACCCCCTGCTCGAAGCGATCCGGGGCCAGATCCAGCGTCAGTTCGGTGCGGACGCCGAGAGAATAACGGAGCGGGTGTGGCAGCATATCCAGGACAGGCCGCTGATGTCGCTGCCGGCCTTCTTCGGAGAGCACGTTTCCCTGGAGGAGCAGGCCGTCGTCGTCGAGCTGCTAGAGCAGATTCGCGCAGTGCGAGAAGGATAACGGTTTTTTCAAAGCAAAGGGGACGCACTTTTGAAGTGCGTCCCCTTTACTACGGGTTCGTAAAAGTCCAACTTCCCGCTCGTTCGCTCTCAGGTCCCGTCCCCGGGGGCGTTCGATAGAAACTTATGTCGTACAGACCCTAAAGGAACGCCTCGGCGAGTCGCCCTGGGTGTCCCTACAGCGTATCAATCATCCGAGGGAAAGTCGAAGGTGGCGGCAACCTCCCGCAACAGCGGCGAGAGCGGCTGTGCCCGGGCAGCGCGCGTTCGCAGCACGTAGAGCCAGCGACTCGGCCCCTGGCTGACCCAGGCTTCGGCCTCTCCGGCCTGCCGCCCGGACCAGATCTCCGCAAAGGCGAAGGTCGGCTGTTCCCTCACCGGCAACGCCTCCACCGTCGCCACCTGGGGCGGATTGAGAGAATCGTGGGTGGTCTCCAGCATCACCACCGCTGTGTCGAACTCGAGGGTCTTCGCCGGGCCCGGCGCCCACCAGAGCTCCAGCCGCTCGTCGCCGTAACCCCAGATGCGTCCCCCAGCCCGGCTGTCGCCCACCGCCTCCAGTTCGACGAAGGCTTCGGGCACCTGTAACGCGACGCCGTCAGGCAGCACGGTTGTCAGATCGCGGAAGGCAACCGGCGGCGGCGCAAAAGCGAACTGCACATCGCCCTCCACCTCCAGTTCCGAGGCGACGTGCAGCTCGAGCCGCCACTCCCCTTCAGGGGGAAAGAGGGGTAGCCGCACCTCTTCTTGTGAGACGTAGCGGGGCAACGTCCGGGGGTAGAAGGTAAATTCAGCGTAACGCTCGCCCGTCGGCGTGAAGAGATCGGCCCGCACCACGGGATCGGCGGGGACGCCGGGCGGCGGCACCACGTCCACCTCGATGGCGAAGGGCTCCAACGCCGAGGGTGCAGCGGGCCAGTCGAGGGAGACGACGATGGGGGGAACGGGTGTCGGCGTCGGCGTGGGGGTCGCGGTGGGTGTCACCGTGGGCGTGAGCGTGAGGGTCGGCGTCGCCGTAGGTGGCGGAGGAGGCGTGGGCGTGCCACATCCCGCGAGGAGCAAACCTCCCAGCAAAAAAAGGGGGCGATAGAAGCGGGCCAGAGGGATACGCATCGAATTACTCTCCTATGATTTGCACCACCAGCCGCCGGGACCGGGGCCGGGTGTCGAAGTCCAAGAAGACGAGCTGCTGCCAGGTTCCCAGCGTCAGCCGCTCGTCGACAAAGGGCACCACCAGCGAGGGGCCGATAAGGGCCGCCCGAACGTGGGCGCTGCCGTTGTCGTCACCCCAGCGTTGGTGATGGCGATAGTCACGCTCGCGCGGGGCGATCTCCTCCAGAATCTGCTGCAGATCCTCAATGACGCCACTCTCATACTCGATAGTGGTCAGCCCGCCCGTCGAACCGGGACAGAAGATGGTGACCATCCCCGCCCGCAATTCCGTCTCCCGCAGAGCTTGCGTTACCTGCGGGGTGATGTCCCGGATGTCGGTCTCGCCCCGGGTGCTGATCTCAATCTCTTGGGTGATGATCATTGCTTCGCTCCTCGTTTGCGCCGCGTCAACCGCTGCCAGATAAGCATTCCCGCCGCCACGAGCGCTCCCAGCACGATCAGGCCTCTGAGGCGATAAGCCCGGCGCTCCTCATGTGAAAGCAACCCCTCCGCCCCCGAGGCGAAGGGCCGAATCCGCAGCCAATGCTCACCGCCGGACGACTCCGGCTCGTAGGTGAGCCGTTGGGCCTCCTGATCCACGGTGTAGCGCCCATCGGAGACCTCGACAACATACCCCTCCGGATAAGGATAGCGGGGCACGTAGAATTCCGTGGGACCATCAACTGCCGGATTGTGACGGAAGCAAAACTCAAAGTGCCGGCTCGCCGCGTCGTAGCGCATGAAGAGGGGCTCGCCGGCGACGGCCCGGGCGTGAGGACGCAGAGCCGCTCGCAGTGCGCGCCCGCCATCGTGGATACTGCCCGTTCCCCGCTGCTGATCGCGGCTGAAGATGGAAAGGTCCTCACCGTTCCAGTGGTCACCCCGGGCGTTGGTGTTGTCGGCGGTATAGTTCCAAAGGGTATAGCTCACGAGATTGGCCTCCAGGGCCTGGATGCTGGCATCCAAGGCCTCCACCTGGCGGGAGAAATCGCCGGTGCGATAGGCCCGCCCCTCCTCCAGATCGAAGGGGATGCCGAACTCGCCGATGAGGGTAGGCACGCCCCCCATCGCCTCCTCCGAGACGCGCTTGACCTCCGCCACCTGCTCCGCGAAACAGCGCTGCACGCGCTGCCGGCCCAGCACCGGGCGGCCCGTCCGCGTATCGACGGTGAACCAGGGCCGGAAACGCTTGGTAAAGAGGGTCACGCCATCGTACCAGTGGCCCGCGTGCACCACGTCGGGAGCGTCCTCCGCGTCCCATTCCAGGGCGTGCACCCCGGGCGCCCCCTCCACGAAGATGAGGGCCCCCGGATGAACGGCGCGCAGCTCTGCGGCAAGGCGATTGGCGAAGGGGCGCAGATAATCGCGGTGGAATGCCACCTCGCGCCCGGCGACGCGGGCGAAGTGATCGGGTCGCAGCAGAGCGGACTCTCTCGCCTCGCCCTCGCCCCAGACGCCGTTGGCCTGCCAGATAGGCTCATGGCCCGCGCGCCAGAGGCTCACGCCCTCGGGATTGATAAGGGCCGTCCCCTTCCGCCGTACCCCCAACAGTCCCACGTCGTAGACCCCCACCTTCTGCGGATGGCCCGCCGCAAGCAGCATCGATTCATAGGGCGTGGGCATCGGTCCTTTCAAGAGCAGCCCGAAGGGCTCCCGCAGCTCCTTCACCCCGATGTAGCCGCCCGAGGGCTCGTTGAGGGTGTCGTAGCCGACCACGTGCTCAAACTCTCGCAGGCGGAGGGCAACCTGCCGGACGGCGCCGAGATAGTGCCGCTGGAGATACTCCTGCACCGGTTCGCCGGCTACTTTGGTTTGGGGCGCGAAGTCGTTCCCCCCGAAGAAGAGGGTGAACATTGTCGCCGCCGCGAACTTGCCATAGTTGGTGGGCCAGATCATACGCGGGAAGGGGTCGCCGTGAGTGGCGTGGACGATGGCGGCCCCCGTCTCCTGGAAGCAGGTGACGTCCATCCCCACCACCTCGAAGGTCCAGCCGGGTGCACCGTCGCCGCCGGAGAAGCGACTCCAGACGTCCTGGTGGGGGTCGATGAAGAGGCGTAGGTCGTACTCTCCGGCCCTCTTCACGATCTGATAGAGGTAGTCCAGATAGGCCTCGTCGTACTCCCCCGGCCCGGCGTGTTCGATGGCCTCCCAGGTAACGAGAAAGCGCAAGAAGGTGAAGCCCCACGCCCTGAGCCGGGCGAAATGCTCGTCGGCTGCGGCTAACGGAAAGGGCCGCCCCACAAAGGAGACAGACCGATGCTCAAAAAAGCCCTCCCGGATATGGGTGGCGCCATCGGGGATGAGGGGCACCTTCGAGCTGCCCCCCAGATTGATCCCCCGCAGCAGCAGCGTTCGCCCTTGCTCGTCCTTGAACCGGCTACCTTCCGTTCGCAACATACCCTCTCCCATCTAACCTTGATCTGCCCTATGATAGCGGGAGGCGACAGGAAAGCAAGCCCCCCCTCGATCCGAATAGCCTCTTTCCGGTTTTCGTATTACAATAAAATGCAACAGGTTGCCGGAATTCATCGCGCCGCCGGCTAAAGGCGGATTGCTGACAGCGGATTACTGTTTATTGAGGAGGAGCCATGCCGCTTGCCACCGGACAGATGCTGCAGAACCGCTACCGTGTTGGGGCGCTTTTGGGTCAGGGCGGAATGGGCGCCGTCTACCGGGCGTGGGACAACCGTCTCAATATCCCCGTAGCGCTCAAGGAGCTGGTCCCCCAGCCCGGACTCGATGAGGCGACACTCGGCGAGCTGCGCAAGCAATTCGGCCAGGAGGCGCACGTTCTCGCTCGCATGGAACATCCCCATCTCGTGAGCGTGACCGACTTCTTTGAAGAAGGCGCCAACGACTACCTCGTGATGAAATTCGTAGAGGGAGAGAGTCTGGCCCAGCGCATTCAGCGGGAGGGCGCCCTGCCCGAAGCGCAGGTGCTCGTCTGGGCTGACCAGTTACTGAGTGCGCTGGCCTACTGCCATGAGCAAGGCGTGCTACATCGTGATATCAAACCCCAAAACGTCATCATCCGCTCCGATGACCGGGCGATCCTGGTTGATTTTGGATTGGTGAAGCTCTGGGATCCGCATTCACCCCAGACGCAGACAGTGATGCGCGGGATGGGGACGCCGGAGTATGCCCCGCCCGAGCAGTGGAGCATTGAGGTTGGACACACCGACCCCCGCAGTGACGTCTACAGTCTTTCGGCGACCCTCTACCACGCCCTGACGGGACAGGCTCCGCCCACAGCGAGCACGCGCATCGCCGATCCAGAGCACTTCCGCTCACCGCGCTCCCTGGCCCCGCATATAAGCGCCCGCGCCGAATCCGCGCTCCTTCGGGGGCTCTCCCTTCCCCTCTCAGAGCGCTGGCAGGGGGCAGAGGAGATGGCAAAGGCCCTGCGCGGCCGGGACGTGCCCCTCGCGGCGACACAGGTGATACCGTCCGCTGCCCCCCCCGGATCGGCGCGGACCCAGCGGGCTCCCGCGCCGCCTGACTACCACCGCCCCCCCGCCCCCATACCGTCGACCGGCTCCCGTCCCCATAGCCGCCGCCGATGGATCTGGGCCATCGCGGGCGGCATCCTGCTCATCCTCTGCGGGCTAGTGGCCGGAGGGGGGATCTGGTTTCTGGATTGGGCCAGTGACTATCCCCAGGAAGCAACGGCGACGGCGGAGGCACGCACCCGCAACACCAATGCCACGGCCACGGCACAGGCGCTCGCCGCCGTTCCCACCGCGACGTTCACGCCCCGAGCCACTGCAACGCCCAGAAACACAGCCACTCCGGAGCCGACTTTGGGCTGGACTCCCCTCTTCTTTGAGGACTTTGAGCGTCCGGAGAGCGCTGATCTCTGGCCGCTGGGCACCACGGATGGCCCGCGCGCCGCAGGTGAGCGGCGACTCGCCAATGGACGCTACTCCTGGGAGGCCCGCGCCCTCAGCGGCGTGACGTGGACCGCCTTTCCAGAATTGGATGCGCTGACCGATTTCTCCGTCTCCGTAGACGTGATCACCATCGACTCCCAGCAAACTGGCGAGGCAGGGCTGGCCTTTCGTCGCGTCCGCGATCTGGGATATTACCTCTTCAAGATCACCAATAACGGCAATCATCGCCTGAGCCTGCTGTATGAAGACGAATGGATCGAGGTGGGTGCCTGGGAATCGAGTGACACCATCCAACTTTCGGGGCCCAACCGCCTCATGGTCATTGGGGAGGGTGACCGCATCCGCTGTTACATCAACGGTGAGTTGGTACGGGATATCGAAAACGGCTCCCTACCCAGCGGGCAGGT
>NPIE01008559.1_pt1 | contig 18593 bp, 19 predicted proteins | sample 8637661 | NCBI WGS metagenome assembly NPIE01 (sample SAMN07420842, study PRJNA396082) | bioreactor metagenome | isolation source: sample BA12 brine-fed electro-methanogenic bioreactor BA | place: Japan: Kochi | collected 2016-12-09
TGCTCCATATTGAAAGCATAGGTTTGACTTTCAAAGAAATGTCAATACCTAATAATATATTTAAATACAAAATAAAAAACCATAGATAAAAAATCACAAAAAGTGACTATTTTATCAAAAGTATGGTAATATTATTTTGTAAAAGTACGTTTGTACTTACACAGAGAGAATAAAATTCTAATAAGTTTGGTGGACGACGCAATCACACTTTCCTTAGTAGATTTGTTCTCTTTTTCTTTTTTTAAAGTGTAGTAAATATTAATCGGATGTTCGGGATAGTTACTTCTTGAAGATTGAATAATGTTCATAATCACGGAATACAAAACTTTTCTAGCGAATGGATTTCCTGATTTTGTAATTTTACCATTGTAGAACGTTTTTCCAGATTGATAAACAGAAGGTTCAATACCGCAATAAGCATTGATTTGTTTATAGCTTCTAAATCTGGAAAAGTCTCCTATTTCAGCGATAAGTTGAGACGCTGTTTGATCACCGATACCAGGGATAGAAGATATATATGTGTATTCTTTGGTTTGTTTCCCTAAGTGAATTAATCTTGCTTTAGCCAATTCATAGTGGCCCATAAATACCTTAAGAATGATGATTGTTTGTCTTAAATTGTCGACTTCGTTACTAGCGATAGAAACGCCTGGATAAGCATCTTTAGAAATATTCTTTAGTTGCGTAGCTTCTTTAGTTAAACGCGTTTTAAAACTCCGATTAAAGGTCAAATTTAGTATACTCGCGATATGATCCACTCTTTTCTTCTGAATGAATTCGCTGTGGGGAAAATGTTCAAACAAGGTAATGTACTTTAAACTGTATTTGTCGCTCTTATCGGAATAAAACAATTCATGTTCTGGAACGCAGATGTCTAGTAATCTTGTGTATCGATTCTTAATAGCTGTTAAAGCTTTTTCTAGACTGATTAGTTGTCTGTGTGCCGCTTGTAAATCGTCATATAGTCTACCAGTTTTTATCGCATTACTTTTGATCTCTTCTTTGAAATAAGTTTCTGCGATTTTTATCGCATCCAATCGATCCGTCTTCGTTCTTCGAAACGTTGTGGAACTTTTTTTGACTAAATTTGGATTGACAACGATGACATCATAATCCTGTTCGAGAAAATATCTCATGACTGGATAATGATAGGTGCTAGTTGATTCCATAAATACAACTAAATCGTCTTTTATTTCCTCCTTTCCAATGATTTGATTAATCATTTTAAAATGACTGAAAGTATGTTCATATTCTATCGCATCGAGAATGACTTCTCCATGAATCGATAGAATAAAAAACATGCTTTTTCCTTTCGCTACGTCAATAGCCAATACATAGTTTTTCTTTTCATTCATTTTTTCTCCTCTCTTAGTTTAAGCTTATACGTTTTTCTCTTTCCAGTCATGCGTGTTAAATGAGTTTCATCTTTGATAGAATCTCCCAGCTTTCTCAATTGGAATATAAGAAAAAAGTATAAGTATGTCTCTCAAACCTATGGATTCTTAGACCCTTGATACAAACTGACATTACTTAAACTAGTTTCTGTTTAGGACCTATTGTCCTATAAAAAAAGTATACACTAGATATAACAAAATGTTGATATCAAAATGTATACTCACATCTTACATGATACAAGTTATCGAACCTTTTTTTTGCGCTATATAGGGCTATTTCCCTATTTGCTAATATTTGTCGAGCCCAAAAAGCACTTTGATTTAACCTGATTTTTGACTTTTCATTAGAATTTCTACACGATTACATTTCAAAATACACGATTTAAAATTTTTTTACACGATTTCAGTAATCTCGTCATTTAAGATTTGGCAATTTTTTATTTTCCAAGAGCACTTTAATTTGTGATATAATGATTAAAAAGGAGTTGGTTTTATGTGTAAAGGAAAAATAGTCTTCTTTTCTGGAAAAATGGGTGCAGGAAAGACAACATATGCAAAAAAATTATCTAATGAACCACATACGATTTATCTATCGGAAGATGAGATTTTATCTTCTTTTTATCCAAATGAAATTAATAATATAGAAGACTACATATTATACTCAAAAAGAATCAAACCTTACATTATGAAATTAGTAAAAAAATTAACCGAAAATAATCTAAGTATTATCATGGACTTCCCTGGTAATACAATTAAACAACGTGAATGGTTTAAAATGCTGATTGAAGAATGTCAGGCAGATGGCATACTAATCTACTTAAAAGTAACTGATAAAATTTGTATTAAGCAGATTCTAAAAAGAAGGCAAGAAGAACCTGCTAGACATCAGTTCGATAATGAAGAGACGTTCTATAGGATAACAAAATTCTTTGAAGAACCTTCGGATAAAGAAGGTTTAAGATTAGAAATTATTGAGAAAGAAATCTTCTAAATTGTTGGGCGAGGGTTCGATACCCCACATTAAGTAGATAGCTGAATACCCTATTTTGACACAAAGAAATTACGACTTGAAAATCAGCCTAAAATAAAAAGGACTAAACTAGGACATAATTTAGGGGTGTAATTTTTCAGGGTGGGGGTGTAAAAATTTCCGCTAGGGGTGTAAAATTGTAGCAAAACAGGTCACACAACCCACATAAAAAGCAATGGTTTGATACAATATGCACTTGTCAAGAGAAAGTAGACTGCACTTGTCAAGATAAAGTGGACACGTATCAGGCTTTTTTTTGTGTTTATGTGATATTTGTTTTTAAAACTCGAAAAACATTTGCAATTATGTCGCAAAAAGTATATAATAATAGCGACAAAGGGGTGATAATATGAATAATGATAAATCACTTGCTGAAAGAATAAAGAAAGAGATTAAACAAAAAAAGCTCAATACTTTCACAGCGAAAGACTTCATTGAAATAGGGAATATAAAGACTATCAATAAAAATCTTGAAAGAATGGAGAAAAATAACGAGATAAGGCGTATTATTTCAGGTGTATATGACATTCCTGAGTATAGTACAATCTTAGAAGAATATGGAGCTCCATCTATTAATGGAGTTGCTCAGGCATTAGCTAGAGCACATAATTGGAAAATATGTCCGAGTGGTACAAGTGCATTAAATTATCTTGGATTATCAACACAAGTGCCAGCGCAGTACATATATGTTAGTTCTGGCCCATATAAGACATATTCAATTGAAAATGCTGAACTAATAATTAAACATACCAATAATCAACTGATTTATGATACGTCTGAAGATACTGCCATATTGATTCAGGCCATCAAGGCTCTTGGCAGAGGGAATATTACAAAGATTCACAAAGATAAAATAAAAGAGAAGTTTGATGAATCTACAATCAAAAGGATCTTAAAGGAATCCAAACATTCTGCTGCGTGGATCTATGAGTCGATAAGAGAGATGTTCGAGGTGTAATCATGCTTATACCTAACAATTCTCATATGTTGTATGTACCTTTAGTTGTTGTAGTATTTATATTTGAACGAAAATTCCAAAAATACCAAAAAAGTTCATTTGAATCTTGATTTTATATGCTAATTCATGTAGAATATAACTGAACAGAAACGCCAATAACGGAAAAAACATTCAGAGGTAAAAAAATGTTAATAAAAAGAGACGCGTATTTAAAAAAACTAATAGATAGCAAGCATATTAATCTAATCAAAGTTATTACAGGTATTAGAAGAAGTGGAAAATCGTATTTACTAGACCCATTATTTACAAACCATTTAAGAGAATTTGGTGTAGATGAAACGCATATTATTAAAATTGACCTAGATCAAATAGGTAATCATAAGTTTCACGACCCCTATCTTTTAGATGAGTATATTAGAGAAAAAATAGTTGATGAAAATATGCATTATATATTACTGGATGAAATTCAGCTTGTTTCAGATTTTGAATCAATACTTAACGGCTTATTAAAACTTAGTAATATCGATGTTTATGTAACTGGTAGTAATTCAAAATTTTTATCCTCAGATATTGTTACTGAATTTAGAGGTAGAAGCTATCCTATCAGAATTTATTCGTTATCTTTTAAAGAGTTTTATGAAGCTCAAAATCTTAATAAAACTGTAGCATATCAACAATATCTTCGATATGGAGGCATGCCATTAGTACTTTCATTGGAAAGTGATCAGGCAAAGGCAGAGTATTTAAAAAACTTATATGAATTAACTTATTTTAAGGATATTATTGACAGAAATAATGTCGGTAAGAATGAAGTTCTAGTATCATTAACAAAAATGATAGCTTCTAATATAGGTTCCCTAACAAGTTCCAGAAAACTTACAAACGCCTATAAAAGTAATGGGCATAAGCAATTATCTATAAATACAGTTATATCATATTTGGGTTATTTAGAAGACTCGTTCTTGATTGAGAAGGTTGATAGATATGATGTGAAAGGTAAACGTTATATAGAATCAATCTCAAAGTACTATTTTACTGATATTGGTTTAAGAAATGCTATTCTTAATTTTAGGCAACAAGAAGAAAACCATATTATGGAAAATATTGTCTATTTAGAACTCGTACGAAGAGGATTCAATGTTGACGTCGGTATCGTTGAAATCAGAGACAAAGATGCTAGAAAACAGCTTGAAGTAGATTTCGTATGTAATCAACATAATAAAAGGTACTATGTCCAAGTAACTCTCAATTTAGAAACGAGAGATAAGACTATGCAAGAAACAAGACCTTTATTAAACATTAGTGATAGTTTTAAGAAGATTATAGTTGTAAAAGATGATATTATATCTTGGATTTCAGAAGATGGAGTCTTAGTGATTGGAATCATTGAATTCTTGTTAAATCAAAATAGCTTAGATTTATAAAAAATACTTATTCTTCAATGTGTTATGTTTTTGGGAGCACAGTTTTGGACAGTAGTATGTAATTGTAGCAAAATAGGTCATACAACCCATAATATAATGAAATAGCTTCCAAAAGTCGGAGGTATGGTATAATAACCTTACTGTTCTAATGATGGGAGCTTTCTTATTTTAAAAGATTCTTATATATATTTAGAACTAACATTATGTTAAAATAGTCTCATAAAGGAGGGAAAATCGTGATTGATAAACAACTATTTAATCAAGCGTTATTTTCTTGGTATGATCAATCAAAACGAATCTTACCATGGCGTGATAATCCAAATCCATATCATGTCTGGCTTAGTGAAATCATGCTACAACAGACTCGAGTAGAAGCTGTTGTTCCCTACTTTCATCGATTTATACAATCAGTCCCCACAATACTTGATTTAGCGTCTGTTGAAGATGATAAGCTAAACAAACTTTGGGAAGGATTGGGATATTATTCTCGAGCAAGAAATTTAAAAAAAGCCGCAATCAAAATCATAGAAGAGTATAATGGGTTGGTTCCCAGCAATCAAGCGGATCTGGAGTCTTTGCCAGGAATTGGAAGTTATACATCTGGAGCGATATTATCTATTGCATTTGACAAACCATACACGGCGGTAGATGGAAATGTATTGCGCGTATTCGCCAGAATACTGGGGATTTCAAGCAATATCAAAAATCCCAATGTGAAAAAAGAAATCAAATCCGTTGTTTCTACACTGTTGCCTGACAAAAGAATTGGGGATTATAATCAAGCTCTAATGGAAATTGGAGCGACCATCTGCAAACCAAATGGTATCCCAGACTGTAGAAATTGTCCCTTAGAACCATTTTGTGTTGCTTATAAAAACGATTTGTTGGATAAGATTCCAATGAAACAGAAAATAAAACAAAGAATAAAAATAGAAAAAACAGTATTTCTTTTAAAGTTTAACAAAACATTTGCTTTAGAACAACGACCGAATACAGGATTATTAGCTGGCTTGTACCAATTTCCCAATGTAGAGGGTCATCTCGATTTGTTGGAGGTTCAAAAACGATTTCCAAACAGCATATCCATTCAACCAATTGCATCATCGAAACATATTTTTTCTCATAGAGAATGGTATATGCAGGGGTATTATATTGAATTATCGAAACCGATAGATTCCTTCCTCTTTGTTACCAAAGAAGACATGGAATCGAACTATTCTATACCCACTGCATTTAAAACATACAAACAATATATTCAAGGAGGAATATTATGAACTATAAACGATTGATTATTGGGCTTATTATGGGAGCGATTCTTGGTGTAGTTTGTATTGTTGGAGCGAATCTTAGATATGGAGGAATGTTATCCAATGCATACTTATTTTCTTTTTGGTTTAATCGCGTACTAATCGGGTTATTTATCGGATTGTTAGTTTCTATAAAAAACCCACTTCATTTAGCATTAAGAGGAGTGTTGGTAGGGTTGTTTATCTCATTTGCCTTTTACAGTGCAACAGATTTTCTTGATCTCACAGGGTTTCTTGTTGGTGCTGTTTATGGGGTGATTATTGAATTTACTACGAAGAAACTTGCTTGACAGTGAGTTTTATTCGAACTACGATTACCTAAGTAACACTAAAAAAAGAGCAGTTCTCTATTAACTGCTTTTTGAATAATTTGTTAAGATAAACATTATATAATGTCATTTATATCTCTATATCTAATATATTGGGCGATAGGTGTCTCGTTTTTTTCATAACAGAGTATTAATTTAAGATATATGTCTAAGTATTTAGAATTTCTGTTTATTTTTGATATAAACTATGATAAGATATTAATGAATAATTATTTTAAAATTTTAGAGAAAGTGAAAGAGGAAGATGAAAAAACTATTTTTAACGCTATTATTATTTGTTACTGTACTTACTATTTCAGGTTGTGATTTGTTTGCGCCAGAGGAAAAAGAGTTTTCAGGATCAGGAATTACAATAACTCTTAATGATGATTTTGTTGTAACACAAACTGTTATTGTGCCATTTTATCTAGTTTCTTTAGACAATATTTTTATGGGCAGCAGAGAGTCTAAAGACATATTTGAAGGGACATATGTAACGAGTTTAGAGGACTATGCACAAGCTGTGCTAGATATGAATGACCATTCCGAATCTACAATTATTTCTGATGAAGAAGGATATGTATATGCATATTATGAAGCGACTGTAGAAGATATTGAATATGGTTATATGCTGATATGTATGGAAAGCGATGACTATTATTACGTGATGAATTTAGGTTGTTTAAATTCTGATCTTGAGGATAATAAAGAACAATACATTGAGTGGGCTAATACTATTGTTGTTGAATAAGGCAAAGTAGTAGTAATCCATATTTTATAAAAGAAATGCAGAGTTATTATCTGCATTTTTCTTTTTTTTATATAATAAAGAGGATTTAATTTTAAGATTTTAGCTAGTTTAGTAAGCTTTATCTAATATCCTTTTATTCCTCAGTAAATTTTGTTATAATATGGATAGTAGGAGGATTAAAAATATGATGGTTTTATTTAGTACAGTAGCAATTAATGTTTTAGTCACTATTGCGGTTACACTATTAGTTATCGGTAGTTTTTTACTGATCAATCGATTTATCAATAAGAAAAGTGAAACACTTGGTAAAATACCAATCATTTTATTATATGTATTTTTATTGATTATTTTTTTAGGAGCTTTATTTTTTAGCTTTTACACATGGAATTTTGATTTTGCAGCATTTATTTCGATTTTTTGGAATGATGCAGCTGACTTTGTTTTAAGGGAAATTGGTGATTTAGTTTGGACAGTTGTTGTAATCTTTGCATCTTCATTTTTATTAAAAATCTTTAAGATTATCATGATTAAAGGTGCTAATAAAGTTGGACCTAATCAAAAGAGACGACAAACTATGTTTAAAGTGACCAATTCATTAGTAAACTATACTTTAAAACTACTCGCACTCTTATTAATTCTTTCTATCTGGGGTGTTGACGTTCTACCAGCTTTAGCTGGTTTAGGTATTTTAGGTTTAGTAATAGGTTTGGGAGCACAGAGTTTAATAAAAGATTTTATTGCCGGATTCTTTATCATCTTTGAACATCATTTTGATGTTGGTGATGTTGTTGAAATTAATGGCTTTAAAGGAACGGTAGTTGATATTGGTTTGAAATCAACAAGAATCAAGAATTGGAAACAAGATATTAAGATTTTTTCAAATGGTAGTATTAGTGATTCAATAAATTATTCTTCCGCTCCCTCAACAGCTGTAATTGATTTTGGGATTGGCTATGGTGAAAACATTCAAAAAACGATTGATCTCTTAAATCAAGAATTACCTAAGTATCGAGAACTATTACCAAATATATTAGAAGACCCTGTTGTTGTAGGGGTAGTGGAATTAGCGGATAGTTCAGTGAATTTAAGAGTTGTTGTTAAAACAGCAACTGAACAACATTATGGAATTGAAAGAGCATTAAGACAAGGAATTAAAGAAATATTAGACAAAAATGGAATTGAGATTCCTTTTCCACAAAGAGTTATTCATACTGTAAATAAAGACTAGAAAAAAAGAGGTTTGCTCAAAGGCAAACTTCTTTTCATTTTGTAATATCTAGATAAATCTTACCATCTTTAATTTCTATAATTCTATCGGTTTTTTCAGCAATATGGCGATCATGAGTTATCACAATAAATGTTGTACCAAAACGTTTATTGATATCTCTAAGGAGTTTATATACAGTTTCAGTAGTATCACTATCAAGATTACCAGTAGGTTCATCAGCCAATACGATTGCTGGGTTGTTAATTAAGCTTCTTGCAATCGCAACTCTTTGTTGCTGACCTCCAGATAAATTAGTTGCTAGTTTATTCTCAAATTTTGCTAAACCAACAATCTCTAGTAATTCCTTTGCACGATTGACAATTTCAGTAGTAACTTCTTGCTTGGAGATTCGATAAGGCATTAATACGTTTTCTAAGGCAGTAAATTCAGGTAAAAGATAATGAAACTGAAAGATAAAGCCTAAAGTACGGTTTCTAAATGCAGCTAGTTCGTTTTTTGATAAACTAGCTAAGGATTTTTCTTCAAAAAGAATATCTCCTGAGGAAGGTCGATCAAGAGTTCCGATGATATTAAGTAGTGTAGACTTACCAGAACCAGATTGACCAATGATAGAATTAAATGATTTTTCTTCAAAATCTAAATCAATATCAAATAAAACTTGAGTTGGGTTTTTAGTATTTTCCCCATAGGTTTTACAAACTTGTTTTAAGGTTAGTATTTTAGCCATTACGGATCACCTCGATTACACTTAATTTAGAAGATTTTATTGCTGGGCTTAACGCTGCTATGGTAGAAGCGATGATTGCGATGGCTCCTGATAAAGCAATAAATCCAGGATTAATTGTCACCGGAACTACTGGAGTTCCGTCAGCATTTAATGCGAAAGTAGAAAAAGTATATAATAATCCAATACCGATTAAGATACCAAATATCGCACCTCCGATACCTAGTAATAGACCTTCGAATAAGAAAATCTTACTAGCATCGTTATCTTGAATACCCATTGCTTTAAGAATTCCTAATTGCTTTGATTTTTGCAGAACTGTTATCGCAAGTGTTGAAGAAATCCCTAATACTACAGAGATGATAACGAAAATCTGAATCATTAATGATGAGGTGCTTTGACCTTGAAGACCAGATAGTAACTCTTCATTTTCACTTATCCAAGTACTAATTTCAAAATCTTCAGCAATAGAAGCCTCAATTTCAGTTTTTGTTAACTCTGCATCAAAGACCTTGTCTAGTTGCATTTCAATACTTAAGGCAACATCACCTTTATCAAGAATTATCTGGATAGTTTCAAAATCACCAATTGCCCAAGTATTATTTATCTCTTTGACTTTAAAATCAAAGAAACCAACAACGGTTAAGTTGGTATTATCAGTAGTTGGTGAATCAAACTCAACTTCAGCTCCTAAGCTAAGATTAAGTGAATCTTTTAAATTGATACCTAACATAATCTCATTATTGTTATTAGGAAGTCGACCTTCCACTAATTTTTCTGATAATTTATAAATTTCATCAGCGGTTTCAAATTTTAATCCTCTTAAAACAACTATTTCCGATACCTCTGTTAAGTTTGGATTAATCAATGACCCGCCAGTAGATATTGTAGGTGTAATCGCTAATATATTTTCTGAAGAATCTAATGTTAGGTTGATGACTTCTTCATAGTCGGTGATATAGTCATCTTCAATGTTTATAGTGATCTGCGATCTAGATCCAATAGTAGAATCAACAAGAGAGTCTTGTAAACCGGTAATTAAAGCACCAATAAATACTTGAACAGATACGCCAATTGCAATTCCTAACATAATTACAATCGTTTGTTTCTTTGATGCTAGTAAGAATCTCTTGGCAATTTGAAAGGCTAATTTCATTGTTGTGCCTCCCTAAATTCCAAGATATCTTGATAACTACTTAAAAGGTAGTCATATTGGATTTGTTCTCTTGTCTTAGGATTATTCATGGCACTACCACCAATAATAATCTTTAGATTAGGATAATTGGTTCTTAAACTCATGGTGAGTTTTTTGGTTACTACTATATTATAGTAGTTCGTAACACTTAGTGCTAGAAAATCCGGTTTCATAATCTTAACTGCAGAAAGAATTTCATCTGTTGGAGTATTTGCCCCGATGTATTTTGCATTAAAGCCTGTTAAGATAAAATAATTTGTTGCGATAATCGCTCCGATTTCATGAAATTCTTCTTGAGGGCAAGCAACAAGAATTAATTTATCAAGCGGATTTTGCTTTTGCTTGATAATATAAGGATATGTTGCTTCAAGAATAGTCCTGATAATTGACGTTCTAGTATGTTCTTTCCAAATGCAAATTTCTTCCGTTTCTTCATTGCATTCATAGTTTGCTAGAGCGGGTATAAGATATAGTTCATAGATTTCTTGTAGTGACGCTCCTTTTTCAAGCAAATCTAATATTAAAGTTAAACATTCATCTTTGTGTTCTTGATCTAATTCAAATATGAATTCTTTATATCTGTTTTTTGGCATAATTCATCTCCTCCAAAAGATATTATACACTAAAAATGAAAAAAAAACATAGTAATGCACTGAAAAAATAATATAAAGAATAATTGAATATAAGTCTTGATTATGCTATAATTTAAGCAATTGTTTTAAGAAGAAGAGGTTATTATGAGTAAGATATTATTTAAAGATTTAGAAAACTATTTTGGTAAAGAAATCGAATTACAAGGTTTTGTTGATAAGATTAGAGATCTTCAATATGTTCAATTTGTTGTTTTAAGAGATTCCAGTGCAAAAGTGCAAATGACAATTGAAAAAAACGATGAAAACCGAGAACTGAATGAGATAATTACAAATCTAACAAAAGAGAGTACTGTTTTAGCTAAAGGTACGATTTTTCAACAAGATAAAGTTAAACTAAGAGGTATGGAGTTTATTCCCCAAGAGATAATAGTAACCTCAAAAAGCGAAGAAGAATTACCAATAGATATTCTTGACTATACAAATAAATCAAAACAAGATTTGCGCTTAGACAATCGTTTTTTAGATTTGCGACTAGATAAAAACTATTTAATTTTTAAAGCCCAAACAATTGCTGAAGCAGCTATGAGAGATTTTTGGGTAAAGAATAACTTTATTGAAATTCACTCACCAAAAATCCTAGGTACTGCATCTGAGTCAGGAGCTGAAGTATTTTCACTAGATTATTTTGGTAAGAAGGTATATTTAGCACAGTCTCCACAGTTTTATAAACAAATGGCAATGGCGGCTGGTTTTAATAACGTTTTTGAAATAGGACCAGTATTCCGTGCGGAAAATTCCCATACAGCATATCATGCAACGGAATTCACTTCAGTTGATGTTGAAATGTCTTGGATTAAATCTTATCACGAAGTTATGGATTTAGAAGAAGCGAAGTTAGTCAAAGTTATGCATGACTTAGATTCATCAATTGGCACTGAATTTAAAGAGATATTTAAAAAAGAAATTAACTTACCTAAGGTGAAGTTTCCAAGAATACCTTTTTATGAAGCAAAGAAAATCATCCAAGAGAATTATAAGTACTTTGGAGAAAAAGAACATGATTTTGATCGTCGGGAAGAAGAACTAATCTGTTTATATGCAAAAAAGAACTTTAACTCAGACTTTGTTTTTGTGATTGATTATCCATTTGCTGCTAGGCCATTCTATCACATGTTAGATGATAAAACTAAACTTACCTATAGTTTTGACCTATTGTTTAAGGGTATTGAAATAACTACTGGAGCCCAAAGAGAACATCGAATTGATATTTTGAAAAAACAAGCTTTAGAAAAGGAAATGAGTTTAGAGTCACTAGATTTTTATCTTAATTTCTTTAGATTCGGTATGCCTCCTCACGGAGGTTATGGATTTGGTCTAACTAGATTCTTGATGAGATTGTTTGAAGTTGAGAGTATTAGAGATGTAACTTTCCTTTACCGAGGACCTAACCGAGTTAATCCTTAAAAAGAATAACTAAGCATTCTTCTTTTGCTTAGTTTTTTTTTAAAAACTATGTTAAAATATTATTTGGTATGGTGGTTTTATGAATTTATCTGTTATTTATGAAGACAATCATATAATCGTCGTTGAAAAACCATTCGGAGTATTATCTCAGGCTGGTTCTTTAGATTTAGATGATATGTTGACTTTGGTTAAAGCATACATCAAGGATAAGTATAAGAAGCCTGGCAATGTTTTCATAGGTTTAGTTCACCGTTTAGATACTAATGTCGGAGGATTGATGGTTTTTGCTAGAACTTCAAAGGCTGCGAAAAGATTAAGTGAACAGATTAGAAATAATTTGTTTACTAAGAAATATTTAGCGGTCTGCAATGGTGGAATTGAAACCAGTGGGTCTGTTGAGTTAGTAGACTATTTAGCTAAAGATGAGCTGAATAAAGTAGCAATTATTTCCAATCAAGATCAAGGTAAGATTGCTAAACTTAAATTTAAAGCCCTTGCTTGTAAAGAAGTATTAAATCAAGTATATACTCTAGTTAAGATTGAACTAGAAACGGGAAGGTTTCATCAAATCAGAGCTCAGTTTGCCAAAATTGGCCATCCTTTGTATAATGACGCCAAATACGGAATAAGTTTAGATGGATTTGACCTAGGTCTTTATGCATATGAATTAAGTTTTACCCATCCGACTTTAGGTAATGAATTAACCTTTCAATCATTACCAAAAGCTGGGGTGTTCAGATATTTCAAAGATGAAATCACAGAAATTGGAGGTAGTTTATGAAAATACTTGTTTTAGGGGGAGCTGGCTATATTGGTAGTCACTTCGTTAAAGCTGCTTTAGAATCGAATAATCAAGTGGTTGTAGTTGACAATTTGTCTACTGGTCATGTTAAGGCTTTACCACCAACAGTTAAGTTTTATCAAGGAGATATCCGAGATGAAGTGTTTTTAGATCAAGTTTTTCAAGAAAATGCAATTGATGCATGTGTCCATTTTTGTGCTTTTAGTCTTGTAGGAGAATCAGTCAAAGATCCTTTAAAATACTTCGATAATAATGTAATTGGAGCGATAAGATTATTACAAAAAATGGTGAAATATAGTGTTAAAAAAATCGTTTTTTCATCTACTGCAGCTGTTTATGGCTCACATGATTTAATGCCTATAACTGAGGATTTTCCTACAGAACCTACAAATCCTTATGGAGAAAGTAAGCTCTTTATGGAAAAGATGTTTAAATGGGCTGATGTAGCCCATGAAATCAAATATGTTAGCTTAAGATATTTTAATGTTGCTGGAGCTGCTAGTGATGGGACAATTGGAGAGGATCATAATCCTGAGACTCATTTAATACCGATAGTACTACAAGTGCCTTTACATAAAAGAGAGTTTTTAACTATATTTGGAGATGATTATAAAACGTTTGATGGAACTTGTATTCGTGACTATATTCATGTGGAAGATTTAGCTGATGCTCATTTAAAAGCTTTAGATTATTTACAACATAATCATGAATCCAATATCTTTAATTTAGGTTCACAAGCTGGTTATTCGAATTTACAAATACTCGAAGCAGCCAGAAAAGTAACTAAGCATCCTATTCCCGCACAAATTGGTCCAAGACGTGCTGGAGATCCGGATAAGTTGATAGCTTCTAACGAAAAAGCAAAGAATATTCTAAGCTGGGAAGTACATCAAGAAGTTGATGAAATCATTGCTTCTGCTTGGAATTTCCATACAAAACATCCTTTAGGATATGAGGGTGAAAATGATGATAAATAAGAGAATTAATCAATTAATCCATTATGGTTTGTTAAATGGTTTGCTTGAAGAAGATGATAAATTTTATGCAGTTAATAGAATAATAAAGCTATTAGATATAACTAGTTTTACTTGGGAAGATACGGAAGAAAACGATTTTTTTGAGATAATCGAAGATATTCTTGATTATGCTGTTAAACATAACATATTAGTTAACCCAAGTATCAATGATTTAGATGCTTTTGAAGCATTGATAGTTGACTGTCTTTTACCAAGACCTAGTGAACTGAATCAGATATTTCAAAAGAAATATAAGATTGGTCCACTGACAGCTACTAATTGGTTTCATCAGTTTAGTGTTTTAACTAATTATATAAAAACAAAAAGAATCGAAAAAAATATTAGATATGAATATATTGGGAAGTATGCACCACTAGAGATAACAATAAATCTTTCCAAACCAGAGAAAGACCCAATGGATATTAAGAAACAAAATCAAGACAAGTCTAAATATCCAATATGTCCTTTGTGTATGGAAAATGTTGGGGTCTATCAAAGCACTTCTTTAGCGCCGAGATCAAATCATCGGGTCATTTCTATCAACTTAAATCATGAGGTTCATAAATGGGGTATCCAGTATTCTCCTTATGCATATTTTGATGAACATTTAATTGTTTTAAGAAAAGAGCATTCACCAATGTATGTTAATCATCAAACATTTGCTGAACTGGTTGATTTTATTAATAAATTTCCTCATTATTTAATCGGTTCCAATGCAGGACTGCCCATTGTTGGAGGTTCTATCTTATCTCATCACCATTTTCAAGGGGGTAAACATCATTTCCCAATTGAAGATGCATTAGTGTTGGCTAGCTTCAAAAGAAGAAAAGTAGAGATAGAGGTACTAGATTGGCCGATGGCAGCTATTAAATTAATTAGTAATAACGAGAATCACTTATTAGACATGGCTGAGCAAGTCTTTGATTTTTGGCAAGGATATTCCAATCCGGATTTACAAATATTTGCCAAAACAAAAGAAGCTCATAATACAGTTACGCCAATCATAAAATTAGATGGTTCTAAGTATAATATGTATATTATTTTTAGAAATAATTATACAACTGATGACTTACCATATGGTATGTATCATCCTGACCCCAAAAGGTTCCATATTAAAAAAGAGAATATTGGCTTAATAGAGGTTATGGGTATGGCGATACTGCCTGGTCGTTTATTAAATGAGTTAGAAATGATTAAGTCAGTTGTCTTAGACAAAAATAACATCTCAGATTATCCTGAGTTAGAAAAGCATAAAGAATGGATTTTAGAAATTAAAGAAGAAGCGGATATTAAGAATTTAGATCATTATTTACGCCAAAGTGTTGGTCAGATATTTGAAAAAGTATTAGAAGATTGTAATGTATTCAAGCATGGGACAAACCAGGATTTTATTGATTTTGTAAATAAAGCAATTTATTAAAGGTTTATCCTATGTTATAATACAAGGAAAATTGAGGTGACAGAAATGGGAAAGAAGAAATTTGTAGAAGCGATAACTTCAAGAGATGAAGATTTTGCGAGATGGTATACGGATGTTTGTACAAAAGCAGAATTAATGGATTATTCAGACGCAAAAGGTTTTATCATCTATCGTCCTCTAGGTTATGCTTTATGGGAAAATATTAAAAACTATCTAGATCAAGAATTCAAAAAAACAGGACATCAAAATGTATATATGCCTTTAGTGATTCCGGAATCATTATTTTTAAAAGAAGCAGAACATGTGGAAGGCTTTGCACCTGAAACAGCTATTATAACAATCGGTGGGAAAGAAGAACTTCAAGAAAGATTGATTATCAGACCAACTTCAGAAGTATTATTCTGTAATCATTATGCTAAGATTATTACATCACATCGGGATTTACCAAAAAAATATAACCAATGGTGTTCGGTTGTAAGATGGGAAAAAACAACTAGACCTTTCTTAAGAGGATCGGAGTTCTTATGGCAAGAAGGTCATACAGTACATAAAGATGAAGTAGAGGCTAGAAAAGAAACGATGGATATTTTAGATATCTATAATCGTTTAGGGGAAGAGTTTTTAGCAATACCTTTTGTTTTAGGTAAGAAGACCGAAAAAGAAAAGTTTGCCGGGGCAGTAGATACGTATAGTATTGAAGCTTTAATGCATGATGGAAAAGCATTACAAAGCGGAACTACTCATTATTTAGGCACTGGATTTGCTAAAGCCTTTAATATTAATTTTCAAGATAGTGATGGAGTGGTTAAAGAAGTTCATCAAACTTCATGGGGTGTATCTACTAGATTAATCGGAGCTGTAATAATGGTTCATGGTGATGATTCTGGTTTGGTTTTACCTCCTTATTTAGCACCTACACAGATTAATGTTATACCAATCATGCAACATGTTGAAGGTGTTATCGAAAAAGCTAAGGAATTAAAAGCAAAACTAGAATTATTAGGCTTAAGAGTGGATATTGATGATTCAGATAAAACGCCAGGTTGGAAGTTTGCAGAATCAGAGATGAAAGGTACACCATTAAGACTTGAAATTGGCCCAAGAGATATCGAAAATAATCAATGTGTTTTAGTGAAGAGATATAATCGCGAGAAGATTATCGTTAACCTTGATGATTTAGCTGACTTACTACCTAAATTATTAAAAGAAATACATCAAGCTATGTATGATGCAGCGCTTAAAAATGTTCAAGCTAACACAAGGATAGCTCATACGTATGATGAGTTTAAAGAATTAATAAGAACAGAACCAGGCTATATTAAAATGATGTGGTGTGGCAAACAAGCTTGTGAGGATAAAGTTAAAGAAGATACACAAGCAACTGCAAGGTGTATGCCTTTTAATCAAACGCCAATTGGGGAAAAATGTCCAATCTGTGGAGAAGAAGGTAAACATTTAGTTTATTATGCCAAAGCATATTAAATAAAAGATGCATTGAGACAAACAGCTCAATGCATTTTCTTTACTTAAATATGGAATTGCCAAGATAGTCAATCGCAACGATAGCTGGGAAGTCTTTAACTTCTAGTTTATGAACAGCTTCAGCTTGTAACTCTTCATAAGCTACTAAGGTGTTTTTAATGACTGTCTGAGATAGTTTTGCTCCGATGCCACCGATGGCAATTAGGTAAACTGCTTGATGCTTTATTATTTCTTTGGTGAATTCTTTTGTTCTTTCACCTTTTCCAATCATGACTTTTAAACCCTTTTCCATCAGATAGGGACTGTATTTATCCATTCGATAACTTGAAGTTGGTCCGCATGATCCGATTACTTGATTCGGCTTAGCTGGGGTAGGACCGACATAATAAATCACTTGATTTAATGTATCAAAGGGTAGGTCTCGGTGATTCTTTATTTCCTCAACCATCCGTTTATGAGCTGCATCTCTTGCAGTATAAATAATACCGGATATTTTTACTTCATCTCCAACTTTTAGGGTTTTTATTGTTTCTTGACTAATTGGTGTGGTTAATTTTACTTCCAATTAAAGTCACCTCACTTTTTCTAGCACTATGACACTGTAGGTTAATTGCTACTGGTAAAGAAGCTATATGACAAGGGAAGGAGTTGACCTTTACCCCGATACAAGTTGTTTTTCCGCCTAAACCCATTGGACCAACATCTAGTTGATTGATTTTCTCTAATAATTCAATTTCTAGTTCCTTATCTTGAGGGTTGGTTGTATTGTCGTTTAACGGTCTGAAAATTGCTTTTTTTGCTAGGATAGCTGACTTTTCAAAATTACCTCCGATACCTAAACCAACAATAATCGGAGGGCAAGGTTTACCACCTGCATTTTTGATGGTTTCTAAAACAAAATCGATGATTCCTTCTTTACCATCAGCTGGAGATAACATCTTTAAAGCTGACATATTTTCACTTCCGCCGCCCTTAGGTGCAATATGGATTATTAATTTATTTCCAGGAATAAAATCATAATGAATTACTGCTGGAGTATTATCTAAAGTATTAATTCGGTTCAGTGGATGTTTTACAACTGATTTTCGTAAATAGCCATCAATATAAGCCTGGCTAACCCCAGCATTAATAGCTTGTTCTAAGTCGTAATCAAAGATTAACTCTCGTCCTATTTCTAGTAAAACAACTACTAACCCTGTATCTTGACACAGGGGTATATCCATAGATTGGGCGATATCATGATTTTCGATTATCTTATCAAGTATGCTTCTTGCTAGAGGGTTGTCTTCTTCATTTCTAGCTTTTGCAAAAGAATCTAATATTTCTTTATCAAGGGTTTTAACGGATTCCATCAGCATGCTTTTTACTGATTCAATTATTGTCTTTCGATCAATTCTATACATTTGACCACCTCGCAATATCTATTATATCACTTCTAAAAAGAACTTGGAAAAAAATATTTATATTTCATAATATGTTTACAAATTCCTCATAATT
>NPIE01005989.1_pt1 | contig 18588 bp, 16 predicted proteins | sample 8637661 | NCBI WGS metagenome assembly NPIE01 (sample SAMN07420842, study PRJNA396082) | bioreactor metagenome | isolation source: sample BA12 brine-fed electro-methanogenic bioreactor BA | place: Japan: Kochi | collected 2016-12-09
TGGGATTTTTGCCAAGTGCAGTACTATCCAAACCAATCGACAAAGACTCCCCCTCAAGCACGCAACTGAGCAATACCTGTTTCTTCCCCTCCCCGAAGCACAATGTAGCCCTCACGTCCAGCCACTCGACCAGACGGCGTTTGACCTGAAAGTCGGCCCCTGCCAAATCCAACTCCTCGCGTATCTGCGTGGCAACCGCTCTAATCTCGTTCATCTGCGCATCCGTCAAGGGTGTAGGGTTCACCATTCTCAAGACCTCTTCGCGCTCCTCCTGTAGCCTCTTGATGGTCTGCTCATACCGGTTCTTCCGCTCCAGAAGCCATTCCTTTGGGAAGTCTCCGGAAAGGAAGAGATCCAAGAGTTTGTTCAACTCCTGCTGCTGTTGTGCCAGCAAGTGATCGATCACGCTGATGCGTTGCTGCAACGGACCATCTTCCTCTTCATGGCGTCGTTTCTGCGCCTCCAAACCTTCGAGCAGGTAATCCGGGTCGTCGAGAATGGAAACGATCCAGTTCCAAACGATTTGATCGACGTGGTCCGCTCGGAACGAGGGGATATCGCAATCGTGCGCGTAATGCCCGCGAGAGTTACCGGGACAACGGTAGTACAGGTAAACATCTCCCCCTTTTTTCGCCGAACGGGCCTGACCTCGCATCTTCAAGCCACACTTCCCACAGGTCAAACGCACTCGCATCAGGTACGGGTGCTTTGTATTGCGCGAAGAGTTGCACTTGTTGGCCTCGATCTGGCGTTGGGCCGCCTCCCACGTCTCCCGGTCGATAATCGCTGGAACGGCGACCTCGATTTCTGTCGCTCCATACCGCCAAATTCCCGCGTAAGTCTCATTGCGCAACATGCCGTGGACAGTAACGAAGTTCCACGCGCCCCGCTTGCGCTTTTTTTTCTTAACGTTCCGCTCACACTTGTCAGTGAATGTCAGCACTCCCATCTCGGTAAGCTTGGCAGCTATTTTGACAGACCCCATGGGCCCGTTTTGTCCATCTCCGAACAGACACCAGTGGAATACCATCCGTACGATTTCCGCTTCCTCCTCGTCAATAACCAACTCGAGCTTGGAATCCCTCTGGACCTCTCTGTAGCCGTAAGGCGCATGTCCATGGAACATGACGTTACCCGCCTTGACCCGCTGCCTACGCCCCCGGCTCATTCTCTGGTTGATCTTTTCCCGTTCGTACTCAGCCAGCATCGCCCGGATGTTCTTGTTAAGTCTCCCCTCGGGAGTGTCGGGAAAATCGTATAGCACGTACTCTATCGACACGCCTGCTCGCGCCAGCTCCTGTTCTACAATGAGCTGCTTGGCTAGATCACGCGAGAGACGATCTAGTTCTCGGACAATCAGCACGTCGAACTGCCCCTGGCGAGCCATCTCGAGCAACTCGCTGAGTTTGGGAAGCTCGATATTTGCCCCACTCGCACCCCTATCATCTTCCGCCAGTTCAGCAATACAGAGGTACCCGCGCTCTGCAGCGTGTTCACGCCCCATCTCAAGCTGGCTCTCCAAATTGCGTCCGTCTCTGGCCCGATCATCACCGCTTACCCGTGCATACAAGACCGCTCGCTTCTTCGCCATTCGTTTCAACTCCTTAATCATCTTTGTAATGACGGTGGGGCGCCCTGGCTGGCAGGGCCCCCCACCCTAGTGTTGTACCGCCGCCATGTAGTAGATATCTCGGCCCTTGCCGTGTTTGCGAAGTAGGCCCTGCGTCACCTGATCGGTAAGGCCCCACCGCTCATCGAGCAGAGTCTTCCTTCCGTACCGTGACGTGCGTTTCCAGTACCTCGGCTACAGCGTTCTGGCCTCGCTCTCCGAGTACCTCGGCTTTCTCAGCTTCGTTCAGATACAGCGCATCGCAGATGTCCGCTAACGTGAGTACCAGCGGTGCGGTCAGCACCGTCCACGGCTCCTCAGGACTCATGTCCGCTTGCAGGGTTTCGCGGAAGTGCCGGAGCCGCGCCACCACAGCGCGATGGTGTTGCCTGGCGATCAGACGGTCCAGCCGCTCCAGCAGACTCGGACCGACCTTCACTACATGCATGTTGTTGACAGTCTGCCAATCCATTCTCAAATCCCCTTTCGTGCTATATAATGGGGGTGAGGTTTCCGCTGCTTCCTGGGCATACCGGAGCCTCACCACTGGGCCGGGGCGTCAGTCCCGGCCTCTTTCTTCAGAGACCCAACCGATCCAACTGCGCAGCCAGATCGGGATCTTCCGCCGAGAGCCTCTCTCCCGTCTGGTTGCCGACGCCAACTTCTCCGCTACTGAGCCGAGCTTCCAAGGTTTTCACCGCTTCATATACCACCTCCAGCGTGATCTCCGGGGCGCTGCTGTAAGCCCGCAGCGCTGTGCGAATGGCTTCACTGACATTGGCCTGCCCGTCCAGCCAGGCCAGCAGATCGCTATCGCGTTCTGTGTCCAGACTAAAGGAGCGGCGTACCAGCATGACTATGTCCTTTCCGTGCATACGTTTTCATACGTCGATCTCCCCCGCGTATGAAGCGGTATTACCGCCCCCAGAGGCGGCGGGCCAACTTCCAGTATCCCAGAGCATTGCCATAGACCGGATCGTTCACGATCTGCGTGTGGGGCCAGTGCCGCTGGATGTGGGATCCCAGGAGCAAAGCGCCGCCACCGGTGACGAGCAGCGCGTCGAGGGTGGCCCCGCCATTCCAGAGATGGGAGGCTTCGCTCAGAATTTGACGAGCCAGATCGGCAGCAAGGTCGTCCACCAGGGGGGAGAAGTCGCGGATCGGCTCACCGTAGTAACGCAGCGCCCGCGTCTGGACGGCGCTCGCCAGTTGGTGATCGCGCAGATCGTCGAGACCGGGGTAGTGTTGGGCCAGCCACTGCCGCACCGCCCGCACCAGATTCCAGCCACCGATGTTCACACTGGCGGTTCCCCGCCCCACCTCTGAGAGACGGCTGACGCTTAAAAGGTTGCAGGTCTTGCCGCCGATATCGATGAGGCCTACGGTGGCTTGGGCCAGGTCGGAGCGCTGAATGTGGCCTCGCTCATCGAGAACTTCGGCCAAGAGCGTGCCGAAGGGTTGCGGGATGACCCGCACATTGGCGACGCGGAGCAGTTGTCCCCGACGCCCTTCACGCTGGACGCGGTGTTCCCCAAGCAGACGCTGCTGGACCTGTTCCCGGTCGCTATAGAAGGCGATAGGCAGGCCCGTTACTACTTCGATGTCCACCAGGGTGCCCGAGGTTAACTCAGTGAGGGCGGTGAGAAATAGCGCCAGCCAATCCTCACTCTCGATCCACCGGCGGTCCTCACGGCGGTTGAGAAAGCGTGATTGTTGCACGGCTTCGTCACCGATGAGGACGTGGCTGGGGGAGAGCAGGACGAGGGCTGCTTCACTACCGCCGTTGAGGGCAAAGCGGGCGCGGTCGGGAGTGCCCACCGCCGAGGGAAAGGTGGTGCGGCGCTGCTCGGCGACGGCTTTCGTGGCGTTGTAACCGATGTCGATTCCAGTGTACATATTTCACCTCCAGGAGTGTGGTTGAATGCGATATAAACAAAAACGGCCTACCATGCCGCCGAAAGGCATGGGTAGGCCGTTGGTCACACGTACCATAGAAGCTTGCAAACAACAGAAACGCCGGTTGCAGGCTTCTATGGTATAATGTGAGCAGCCCTACCGCTGGTCCGTTCAGCGGGTGGGTTAGGAGTGCATTGGTGCTACCAACACCGATGCACTCTGCTCTAGAGTTATATGTCGTCTACAGATGAATCCCGCAGACGTTGGGAAGGTTCATCAGGTATATCGGGAGAAACATAGCGGCGAAGAAAGCTCCGGATGACCTGGCTCAACGTCAGATCCTCAGCCCTCGCGCGTTCCAATGCTTGGTCGTATAGGTCTTCCTCGACCCAAACATTCAAACGTTTCTTCTCCATGCGACTCCCTTACTTCTGGTTTACTTCCATTTTACTTCAGGTGTCCGGAAAGTCAAGCCCCAATTATGGTATCGGCAGCGAAGTAGAGCTATATATCTTGTTAACGTGCTGAAACTAAACTTAGGAGATAGGAGCAAGAGCCAAACGGTGTAAATGGAAGCCCAGCCACGAGCGGAGATCGCCGCCTCGCTGGACGAAATCTACCAGATCATCTCCGACGGGGACCTGAATAGCATGAGTAGGAGCCGCCCATCCCCGAAATCTGGCTGCTCCCGCCAGTCCAGCCTGATCGGCATCATAGGCAACCAGAATCGTTGTGTAGGGCAGCAGATGATCCAACCACCGCGCGGGAAACCCGCGCGTCGCTCCACATACCGAGGCGACGTTAACCAGATCACGCAGCATCTGCCAAGCCAGCAGACAATCCTTCTCACCCTCGGTTAACAGAAGAATGGGGGGATGACTACGCAGTTCATTTACGCCGAAAAGCGTGTCATGGGGAGTATCATCCTCTATATTGTTGCGCCGGGGTTGCAGGTATTTGGGAGCGGACGCGGCTTGCCAGCCCACATAGCGTCGGATTTTGATTCCCCAGGGTTGCTCCTTGACAAGATGCGGAATCACAAGCCCTCGGGGGAGATATATCCGTTTTCCCTGTAATCCCCAGCGCCCTGGGACATCATAAAGATCACGGGGGTTCCAGCCGAGACGCCAGATGCGGATAGTCTCGTCATTCAAGCCCCACTTCCGCAGTTCTTGCCGAGGATACGACCTGTCCTCACCGAGTTGCGTCTCGGCATACGTGACGAATTGCAACGCTCGCGCCTGCCAGGCAGGGAGAGGTGGCTCGGCTAACCGGAGAGGCTTTTCTCGTTCCGGTGCTGCCACAGCATCAAGGGGGTGAACGTTTTCTCGTCGCATCGCGCCAGCCTGCGCAGGAGTGAGGACACCCCGTTCAACGAGATAGGCTACGCTGTCCCCAGAGCGACTGCATTGCCGGCACCACCAGCGTCCGGTGCCACTGGAGTGAGCCGGCCAGACGCGAAAGCGATCTCTCCCGCCACAAAAGGGGCAGGGGCCGGCGTATTCACCGCCACAGGTGGCCGCCACTCGCCTCAGTGGCGTGTCGGATTGGATAATTGTTCGCAGATCCTGTAAATCAAGCATCTTGCATCACTCCAGACGATATGGATTTGTGCAACTGTCGAACTGTCCAATTGTCCGATTGTCCAATTGTCTTCACGGCGAGGGGGGCTGTGACAATTGAACTTCCTGGCTTTTAATTGTCCACTCCCCGCCGCCCCCTTCAGGACAATAGACAGTCCAGACAATTACCCTATTCCCCCAGGTAACGATATTCTCGGGATTTGGGCCCGGGTCCCTGCCGCTCTCGGGATTCGACGCTATTGCCCAAAGCGCTCAACACACGCTCAAAGGCCGCCTTGGTCATCCCTAACGGCTTGTAGATATCGCGTCCGCTTACCCATGCCCCCTGCGTCGCCGAAAAGGCGGCGCGGACATCCTGTACGTCGGCGTTGACACTGATACGGCGGATGTGCGCCACGGTGTGGTGCAAGTTTGCGCGCCAGGTTTCGGCAATCAACTGTGCTCGGTAAACGTGAGCCTTATGGATGGTCACCGGCAACCGTTCGCTATCGAATGCGGCCAGAATGGTGGCTACCTTGATCAGGATCGTCCCCAATCTCCCATAGCTCGGATGGAATCGCTGAGAGATAGCACCTTGCACCTCGGGGGCGAGCATATCCCATCCGGTAGCCTTGCTGTAGCGCTCCCACTGGGCCCAAGCATCAGGTTCTATTTGAATGGCGTGACTTTGAAGAGGAGGTGAGATGTGGACGTGCCTGACCCCTTTATCGTCCCCTTCCTCAAACCGCGCCTCCGGCATGGGGAGTAAGTCATATGCCAGAAACTTCAGGCGCTTCACCAGAGAGTCCGGGTAATCCAAAGGTGCCGGCCAGAATTGCCAGCGAGCATTGTGGTCAGTCCCCACAATAGCGAATCTGGCGAAGAGGCCATTTCCCCAGTGCACGTTGTTGTTGAGGTGGCGCACCATGGCGGCGTGGGTCGTCGAACCGTAAATGGTGATGTAAGGTTGGTAGATGTACTCCAGCCCCCGATTGATGGTGTTTCGAGGTTCGTAGGGGCTGGGACAATCGTAGAGATCCAACAACAAGGGGAGTAACTCGCTACTATAGTCCCGGCTGAAGGAATCGATCAACTGTGCGGCCTCGCTCAGCAGCAGACCTCGTTGGGCCGCCAGACTACGACTCTTGAGCCAGGTGGCCTGTACTTGGGGTGCCCAACTGTCGAAGGTAGGGGGCGTGCGTGAGGAGAGCTCCAGCATGAAGGCCTCTGCCGAACTGCGGCTGGGCAGGAGCACGTGATTCAGCCCGGCCTTGTCCAGCAGACCACGCTCAACGTTCTGGGCTGTGCTCTTCCGATCCCGCGTGGATTCACCGATGTAGAGCATGTAAAGATTAGGGTAGATGAAGTTGGTGTGCGTGCTGACGGGCACATGCAAGCGACGCGCAATGGCCTTGCTGCCGATATCCAGAGCCGCGGCTGAGTGGAACGAGCGTGGTGTCAACGGCGAAGCTTGCACGGCAAAGTCGGTATACTCCTCAATCCAACCCCCTACGCTGAGCGCCTCCCGTTCCTGGTGATCGCGTATGCGGGCGTAGGCTGGTAGTTCTGGAACGGGTGAGAACTCGAACTCCTGCACCGGCTGAGACTGTAACATCTTGGATGCGGCACGGGCGAGATGCCGCCGAATCTCCGCGTACGTTTCGCCGGGCGCCTCCAAAACGGCATTCAACGCTGCCGGCCGGAATCCGTTGTGATGGGACAGCCGCCCCTGTGCTTTTCTGAGAATCTCGGCGAAGGGATCCGCCAGATCCTGAGTGGAGAGAGGAGCGCCTTGCAGCCATCTCACCAGCGCCTCGCAGGCGGCAGCATCAGCATCAGTAAGATGAAGGGCGTCATGCATGTTCTACCTCCCGGATTTCAGTTGACAACGCCGAGATTGGTGTCACAATCTCAGCTGTAGGCCCTGTTTCTGGGGCCTGCGCCACCGCCGATGCTGAACCCCGCCCAGGATTCCCGGCATCGGCGGTCTGCTGTGCTTGACGTGCCAGTCGCTCACGGCGCCGGCGAAGCAGGAAAGCGTATACTTGACCCAAAACCTCCACGGCTTCAGGTGTCAGTGAATTGTCCATTAGATCCTCCTTGAACAAGAGATGGGTTACGCTTACCAAAAAGGTGCGCGAGGTAGACCAAGATCGTCGGCGTAGGCAAAAAGTGCAGTGAGCACCCAGCTCAGCGCCTGCTCTGCGTCTTGGACTATATCGGGCGTAGGGACAACCCCATCGCCCGCCATAAGGATTTCGGGATCCAGAATGTTTACTCGCACCTGGAAATGCTGGGGCTCGGCAGCGTTCCAGTTAGCGCTGAGCGCTCGCACAAGAAGCAGACCGCTGTCGGCAAACCCATGGAATTTGAGAAATTTACCCGACACAACCTGCATTCGATGCGTGATGGCAATGGAGTTCCACCGGATGGAACGGGCGCCGCGTAGGATCTCCTGCCGCAACATCTTGCATAGTGCGGGTTGAAGCCGGAGGTATTGTTTGAACAAGTAGAGTGCGGCATGTGGGTATCCGGCGCGGGCCAGGGGGGAAAGCACCGCATCGTGCGCAGCAGCATAGATGATGCCCGCGAGGTCAAAGAGAGTAGGATCAGGAGGCTGGAGGTTACTGCGAGGGATGAGCGCCCCTTCTCGAAAGACACCCCAGAGAGCATCGAGAATCACAACGCTTTCCTGTCCGGTAAAGCGTTGGCGCAGCGCGCGGGGTGTCTGACGCGCCAGCTGTGTGCCGGACGAGTTGGCCGTATCTGCATCCTGGCCCGTTTGATTATCCCCCCGGTCCCCAGTCAACTCGCGCCAGCGGTGAGATTGCGGCGGTTCACCCCAATCGGGCGCAGCTATGAAATCCGGCAGAGGCATGGCAAAGAGACGAAAATGTAACTGCCCGCCAGCGCGTTGGGTCACAACGCGTAAGGCCTGTTCCCAGACCTTCAGGGTCCGCGCATACTCCTGCCCATTGGGGAGATTGAAAAGCACACGAACTGCTGATGACACGGTGCTGCCTGCGGCAGACCTGAAGAAGAGGAGTTTGTTCTGCAGGCTGGTGACGGCCCGTGTTACGCGCTGAGCGGTGAGGATCTGTTCGATCTCGAAGAGAGCGTCTTTACCGTCGAGTAGCGTTACCCGGTTGTCCGGGCGCAGGTAAGGTTTGGCATCGCCGGGGGGAAGGCGTTTCTCGGTCAGAACCGGCAAGTTAGCCTGACGCGCCAGAAGGTGGACATCAAACACCGCAATGGCGTGGGTGATGTCCACTGCCTCGTCAAGGCGGCAGGGATGGGCGTGAGGATACCCGCGCGCACGAAGTAAAGCCGCGCCTGTATCACCCATGCAGTATACTTTGGGTGGCGCACCGCGTTTGCCGGGACGGGGAATGCGGTCGCGGGGATGGAAAAATATCGGAGGCAGGCCTGTCGCGGCCTCAGACATCCGCTGGACTGCCAAGTTGAACTGATCGCGAGATAGATTACTCGCCTTCTGCAGCTGCAACGCGTCGGCACAGCCGACAATGGCGAGCAGCTCCAGAACTTCCCAGTGACGGCCGTCGGGCAGGGCTTCATCGAGAAGGGTCTGCACGGAGGCTATAGTGGTGGAATCCAGGTCTTTCATGATGTTCTCCTTTCACAGAGGTTCTTAAGTTTGACATGATTCTCGGATAGAGAATCGAAGTGACGAGAGCGTGAGGGACTCAAAACCCACCCGCCCACACAATAAATGTCTTCGTGATAACTGTCGTCCTTATATTTAACTGGACTAATTACGCGGGTACCTGAAGTGGTCATTCGAGATCGTCCAGGTCACCGAACAAGGCGTCGAATTCCAGATGCTGTCGGGCAATCACGGCCTTCAGTTCCGCAATCGTGGCCTCGCGCGCAGCGATGGTGCGGTGGGCAGCGGTGAGTGCTAATTTATTCTGGCCAAGGCTGGCTTGCGCGGCTTCCAACTCGCGCTGTAATGCGGCCACCTGTCGTTCGAAAGTGCGCAGGTTGGTCACACTCGCATCCGCCTGCAATGAGCGCAGGGCTCGCTCGTAAATCTCACCGTGCAGTTGAGCGGAGTGGAGTTGCGACTTGAGAGACTCGACCTGCTGTTCTGTGTCGGCGAAAGCCTGCAATGTCTCCCGCAGGGTCTGACCCAGGGAGCGGGCTACGGGGGTTAAGGTTTCTTGCTCTGCCAGCTGGGAGATAGCATTTCTCACCTCAGAGCGCCAGGTAGATGACAGGGGCGCATCGATGAAGCGTATCTCCTCGCTAACCAGCTTCAGAAATCGTTGTGTCCCCTGTCGATAAAGGGTTTCGCGGTCTCCCAAAAAGACAAGACCGGTCATCGGGGGTGCTCCTGGCGGTGAAAAGGATCAGGGACCACCTGATAACCGCGCTGACAGAAGTGCCACGGACCGCCTAAATCCGACCAGGGACCTACAGCTGCGCAGCCACCAAGTTGACCGCGATACGAGAAAAACACGTGTTGGGGTTTCTTTGCTTCAAAGGTCTGTATGCTATCCATCAACATGCTCCTCGTATGATGAGTTGCTCAACGGAATCAGCCGTGCATAAGCAGTGCGAATCAGACGACGAATGATCTCGCTTGGTCTCCGATCTTCCGCCTGCGCTAAAGCTTGCAACTGGGCGCGTTGAGCAGAGGTCAGCCGCACCGAAAAAGGTTGATTTTTCGACTCAGGGTCTTGCATAACTTTACCTCCTCGTGAGAAACGACTTCTATGCGTTGGAATTCTAGAAGAAGCTGGCGAGAGCAGGTGCTCCGGCGACAGTCAGTTCTAGACCGGTATGTACTAGACTTTAGCTCGTTTGTGTCACAGTACGGCGCTCTTACCTCTCTCAAACTTTTGTTTTCCACTTCGTATGTTAAAATGTCCTCCAACGCAGCCCATTGTAATGCAGGGCCAATTTGCACGGCTTTGCATGGCTTTGCACGGAGGGCTTTCGTGCAAAATCTCCGGAGGAAAAGGTGATCAGTAAAACCGAAAAGGAAAGACTATCCAATATCCTGGCTAATCTTCTGCGCCATTTCAACATCTCCAATGCGCATCTAGCAGGTGAAACGGGGATAAGCAATTCAGTTATCACGAGAACGCTAAGCCGGGAAACTCTGATGAGTAAACCTAGCCGATTGAGGCTCGCACAATTCCTTGGGCGTCAGTGTACAAGCGCAGCGGAGCTACGAAGCTTAGCGTTGGAGCTTGGGTGGGACCTAACCGACGAGGAGTTTTACGCAGCGGAATCCTGTTTGACGTTACCCGAAGACGTCGGATTGCACGGTATTCCGTTTTTCTACAAGCAGTACCATGTCTGTCGTGCAGAGCAGATGGCCGGACTCACGCAAACACTGCTCGATACCGCGCGGTCACAGAAAAACGTACTGGTTATACACGGTATGGCCGGTATGGGTAAAACAGAACTGGCACTGAATATGGTGCATAGCCCTGAAGTCCGAAATCGTTTTCCTGGGGGTATCTTCTGGATCAACATGGAGGAGCAAGAAGAGGACTTCCTTTGGGTAAGTCTGGCGGATTTGTTGGGGTTGGAAGTAGTTGTCGATGATATGCGCAGGGATACAAGAGTGTTGGGTCGTTTGAAACGCCGCGTTCTACACGCGTTACCCAGGGACCCTAGTTTGGTCGTTCTAGACGGCATTGAGGTAGCAATTGATGTGGAACCTTGGCTAGGAAGGCCGAACCGGCGCCTCTTAGTAACAACGCAATTGGCCCAGTGGTTGCATCCCAGGATTCACGAGCAGACCAGTATCCATGAGATCGACGTCATGTCTGCAGAGGAATCTTGGGCTCTATTGACCCAAGGCATAAGTGTCAACATCCCCGAAGAGGATCTGCAGAAGTTACTGGTCTTGCTGGGGAAACATCCGCTGGCTCTGGCTATCGTCAATCAGATGGCCCGCAGCGACGCTGGCTTTCATGTCCTGGTCGCACAAATGAAGGAGCCTGTTCTGCCCCATCTCGATCTGGACTGGGGAACCAGGCAATATGGCAGGCCGGACAAATCTCGCAACGTCCAATGGGCTTTTACATTGAGCTATAACCGCCTGGATGCACCCACACAGAAGTTGTTTCGATTCTTTGGAGTGCTGCCGCAGCCTTTCAACATCCAACTGATCGAAGAGATTTCGGGCTTGCGTAACGTAGGCGCCGGTCTGCGTACTATCGTAGGACAAGGATTGCTGAAGATCGAACAGGTGGATAGTTATCGTACCCACCGGTTACTACACGAATATGCGAGAATTTTGGCCGAGCAGAAGGAACCCCAAGATTTTCTCACATGGAAGGAAGGTTTTGCCGCATATTATCTGGATTTGAGTCATGATATTGTTCAACTCTGGAAGTCGGGACAAGAGCGTGAAGCGCTCTCTGAACTGCTGGAGAATGAACAGAATTTCCAGGTGGGATATGCTTATGCGGCAGATTTGCGTCTACAGGAGTGGTTGCTGGGTTATTGGAACAACCTGCACCCTTATCTGGGTTTGACTACGCGGGATACTTCGTTAGTGTCAAGATGGTACCAAATACTGAGGAAGGCTGTTATAGACGAGGATATTATCACCGAGGCCTCGGGTTTTGTAGGACATGCTTACTTCTGTGAGGGAGATGCTCAATCTGCCATCCCCTTGCTCGAGCGGAATCGAGAGTGGCGTTGGGATCGAAAGGAAGAGCGGGAGTGGGTACTGGCGACTATCAACCTCGGGCAGGCCTGGCTGCTGGCTGGTGAGAGAAATAGGGTTTTATCCTTACTGCACGAACAGGATAATGCTTACGAGAGAATCATAAATGGACTACAACCGGGTGATGTCCTGAGGTCAACTGCGTGGCATTTCTTCGGTATGATACGCTCCGTGATCGGGGACTCCTGGGCTGCCAACTATGGTTATCGCAAAGCGCTGGAATCTTTCAATGCGCTTCCAAAAGAACTGCGTAATCTGTGGGGTGAATCCAGGATTTATCTTGATCTGGGGACGAGTTACATCCTATTGGGAAAACACTCTGAGGCAGCCGAGGCGTTCGCCAAAGGTATGAGATCTGCCGAGACAGGGGGATATACACATCTGTGGGGCGCGATGGCCCTACAAAGGGTTGATCTGTTGATAAGAGAGAAGGAGTTGCAAGCGGCTGAAGACTTGTTTCAAGAAGCCAATCGGCGGGCAGGAAATGACACGCGGTTGAAGTGGCAATTCCTACACCTACGGGGGGATCTGGCATGGGCACATCAAAAGGCGCAAGAAGGCGAAAATGCCTATGCCCAAGCCCTAGAGCGAGTAGACGGAACGCTCTGGGAACCTGAGTTATGGTGGAAACTTGCGGGCCACCGTAAGAAAAGTGGGGACCAGGAGGGAAAAGTGAAAGCCTGGCAGAAGACTCGCGAGACCGCACGTAAAACGGGGCACCGGTTCAAGTATCTCCATGCTTCGCTGGCATATGGTGAGTATCTCCTGGAACAGGGCGCAACAGATGAGGGAAGGGCTGTTCTCACCGAGCTCATTTTTCTGGCGGCTGAGGAGGAGCAATTCAGTTTCATAGCAGAAGCAGCCACTCTTCTCGATATGCCTGACGATATAGTCCAGGGGCTCAGAAAACGAGGTATGTCTCACAGTTTTCCGTTTGCGTTTTCCCTTATAGCTGAAAGGGAAGGCATTCCGGTCTCTGTTAGTTTTCTGGAATCGGGTGTCCATGGTGAGAAGAGATGGATTTCTGTCCCCGGCTTCGGGCAACCTGAGGAAATCTGGAGCGGGACGACCCTGCCTGAGTCATATTCTCTCTCTCTTGATGCGTTCGCGGGAGAGAGTTGCAATCTTGACGAAACACAACAAGATTCTTCTGAGAATGAGGGTTGAAGTTTTCACATAGTGTAATACACTAAGATCATACTTTTTCCCACCGATGTCTTGCACGTTGTAGACAGGAACATTCAACCGAACCGCTTTGAGGTGAAGATTAGGGAGGAAGACATCCAAACCCCAGACCGACCACCACGTATGCTTGCGCAAAGCTTCATTCTTACCTTTGACACTCTGAGGAACCCAACCGCTGTGGAGAAGACTCGCTAATGCCAGAACCGCAACGCTATTCCAGTTCCTTTGCCGGGAAGGGTGCGCGGCTGCCGGATATGAAGGCCATCCTCCGCGCGCTGGATGCTGGAGAGACCCTCGAGCAGGTGCGCCAGGCCGTCATCGTAGAGGATAGCCTCGATGCCGGGACGCACAGCAGCCGCGAGACGGTCTGGCACGAGTTCTATCGTCGCTATGTGAGTGGGCGCAGTGAAGCGCACATCGCCGCGCTGGCGCGCATGGTGACGCACTGCGCGACCCCGTTGGCCCAAAACCTGATCCTGCTCTACGAGTATTGCCAGGTGGATGCGCTGCTCTACGATCTGACTGCCGATTGTACTTACTCACTGTACCAGGACGCGCGCACGAGCATCGGCAAGATGGAGGTCAACGAGTGGCTGACCCGGCAAGAGGCGGAACACCCCGAACTGGCCCAGTGGTCGCCGCAGGTGCGCGGGCGATTGGTGCGCGGCTATCTCGCCACCATCCGCGACTTTGGACTGGTGACGGGGACGAAGCAAAAGGAATTCTACAAGCTCTATGTGCCGCGCGAGGCGTTCGTTTACGCGCTCTATCATCAGAAGGAGCGTGGCATCGAAGGGAAAGCGCTGGTGGAATCCCGTGACTGGCGGCTGTTCTTGCTGAGCCAGCCGGAAGTACTTTTCATGTTGGAAGATGCAGCCAAAGGCGGCTTTGTGCATTTCCGCTACGCCGGCGATATTTACGATCTACGCTGCATCTATTCTGACCTGGACGAGGTGGTGCATGTCCTCACTGGCAGATAAATTTGTGGAGCTGGAGCGCTTGCTCCGGCATGACCGAGAAACGCTGGCGCTGCACGCGGGCGTTCCTTTTCTGCTGCTGATCTATGACCCTGTGGAAGAGCGCCGCTGCAATGAAGAGCAGGCGCATCTGCGGGTGAAACTCGAGGATGCTAGCCTGCATGTGCGCGCGATTTCTGTCAGAACCTTCGTCTTCGATCATTACGCCGAGATCGGGCTGCTGGATGCCATGTTTGAGAAGGAACAGCATCAGCCGGAGTCGGTCTACCGTGATATCGCCAAGCACTATCGCCCCACGCTGGTACGGCACATCATCGGGGTTGCCGAAAGCCTCCCTGTTGAAGATACTATCATCTTCCTCACTGATGTCGCACATCTTTATCCCTTTGTGCGCGTAGCGAATCTGCTGGAAGACCTGGAGAACCGTATACAACAACCGCTGGTGGTATTCTATCCCGGCGAGGAACTCGATGGCGAGCTGCGGTTTCTGGGACTGGAAAACGCCGATGGGCCGCATACCAAGTATCGCGCGCGGAGAATTTGAGACAAGGAGCCATGATGACCCAAATCCAAGACCTCTTCGTTTACCCGATTCAACGGGACATTACCACCGTCATCAAGATGGACGATCTACGCGCGCAGGAGATCGAGCAGGAGCTGAGCGAGTACGTCGTTACCGATACGATTGAGACGCTGCTGATCGAGTTCCTGGAGCGTTACGCCGAGACACGGACGGGCCAGACCGACCGCATCGGTGTGTGGATCTCCGGCTTCTTCGGTTCCGGGAAGTCGCACTTTGCCAAGATTCTGAGCTACTTGCTGGAAAACCGGGAAATTGATGGACGGACGGCCTTGGAGCGTTTCCGCTTGCGAGTTGTGGATTCGCCGCGCCGCGCAGATATCGAGCAGCTTCTCCATCAGGTGACGAATTTCATCCAGACGGAAGCCATCGCCTTCCAGATCAAGACTGAGGAAGAGCTGATTGTGGGCGACCTGGAGCACGTGGACGACAAGAAGGACTGGCTTCAGGCCAACCACATCTCCACCATTCTCTATCGCCAATGGCTCAAGCGCCGAGGGTTCAGCACCACATTGTGGGTGGGCCGATTGGAGGAGCAGCTGAGTGAATTGGGAAGCTATGAAGCCTTCACCGCGAAGGTTGCTGAAATAGAGGGCAAGCCCTGGACCGATATGCGCGAGCACGAGATGGTGGTGCGCGATGCCGCCATCCGCGCACTATGCGCCATCATGCCCGACCGTTACCCCACTGGGGAACGCGCCTCTAAAGCCATTGATGATATCCAGACGGACTTGCGGATGGGGCCCTCAATTCTAGCCAAGGAGTTGGTGAAGTGGGTAGATGAGCAGCGGCAGAGTTCCGGCGAGAAAACGCCGCACCTGGTCTTCATCATTGACGAGATGGGACAATTCGTGGGCGATAGCAACCAGAAGCTCTTGGAGTTGCAATCCATTGCCGAGGCCTTTGCTACCCATGGCATGGGAAAGCTATGGCTCGTCGTGACGGCGCAGGAGGCGCTGGAAGAGATCGTGCAAGACGCCATTCGCCGCGAGAACGAATTCGACAAGATCCGCGACCGCTTCAACTTGCGCCTGATGATGACTTCTGAGAACATTGAGACGGTGCTGGAGGAGCGCATCCTCAAGAAGAAGGAGAGCCGGCGGCCCGAACTGGAGGCCCTGTACCAGAACGCGAGCGGCAATCTCGGCGTGGTCTGCACTTTGCAGGGCGCCAATCGCCCGCTGCCACCCGCCGACGCGCGGCGCTTCGTGGCCGATTATCCCTTTCCGCCCTACCAGCTGGCGATTTTACAGCAGATTTTTGCCGCGGTGCGCACACGCAGCAGCGACAAAGAGAAGATCGAAGGCACGGAGCGCAGCCTGATCGGCGTGACACAGGCGGTGCTGAAATCCCCGGCGACGGACTTTGCCAACGCGCCGCTGGGGCGGCTGGTGGCCTTCGACGAGATCTACGATCAGATCGAGGCTGAGCTCCCCAGTATTGACCGCCGCACCATCAATGAGGCCAGAGTGGGCGACGATCCCATGCTCTCGCAGCGCATCCTCAAGGCCCTCTACCTGATCCAGAAGTTGGAATGGGTTCCCTGCACCGTGGGGAACCTTGCCCGCCTGCTGGTCAATCATGTGGATGATCCCGCCCTGCCCTTCAGCATGTTGCACCAGCAGGTAGCGACGACCCTCCAGGTTTTGGATGACGCCAATTACGTCGCCGAGCGCGACGGGCAGTACGAGTTCCTCTCCGGTATCAAGAAAGATATCGAGATGGATATCGCCGCAATTGACGTAACTGTCAACGATCGGCGGCGTGAGGCGAAAAAGTATCTGCGGCTGGTGCTCGATCTGCCGCGCCTGAATTACCAGGGCTTGCGCTGGTTCGATGTGGTTGTACGCGGGGACGATGACGTAATCCGTGACAAGGGCGACGTAACGGTGCAGGTATACTCCCCCATATACGTATCGGCGACCGGGTTGACCCGCGACGAGGTGCAGCAACGCAGCTACGGCGACGAGCGCATGCTCTATTGGTTCCCGGCCCCTGCTGAAACACTAAAGCGTGAACTTAGTAAGTTGATCCAGACGGATGCCGTGATCAGGCATCGTAGCGGGCGGCAGGATAAAAGCACAGAGGAGGAACGCATCCTCTACGAGAAGCAAAACGACGTCAATACGGTCCAGCAGACCATCCAGACCCGGCTGCGGCAGAGCCTGGCCAATGGCGTCATCATCTACGATGGCGAGGTGCGCGAGCTGGCCGGGCGCACGAGCAATCTGAGCACAATTTTTACCCGCGAGGTCTCCGCCGTGATCCCCCACGTCTACACGCGCTTTGAACCGGCGGCGGTGCGGGTCAAAGAAAAGAGCATCGAACTGGTGTTGACCGCCAGGGAATCCCAGCTCGCCGATCTGGAGCCGGAGCTGCAGCTCTTCGACGATGGGGCGCGGCTGAACCGGCACACGCCGGTGCTGAACGAGATGCTGGAGGAACTGCGCCTGCGAACGCGGGCGGGCGATCCCTGCGACGGCAAGACGCTGACGGATTTCTTCGAGAGCGTGCCCTACGGCTGGGATCCCACGCTGGTGCGCGTCGCGCTGGCGGCGATGTTCCGCGCGGGCGTGGTGAGCCTCAAGTACGAGGGGCGCGTCTACACGGATTACAAGGCCACCCGCGCGCGGGAATTGCTCACCAAGGCGCTGGATTTCCGCAAGACCGAGTTCATCTACGATCCGCAGGAGGGCCTGACTCCAACGGAACGCCGGCTGGCACAGCAAGCGATTGACCGCATCTTCCACCGCCGCGAGCCAGACACAGCCGCCCTGATGGCAGCCGCGCTGGAGGAGGAACTGGTAAAGCTTCAACAGGAAAACGAGACGCAGCGCGCGCTTGTGCAGCAGACGGGGCTGCCGTTCAAGTCGCTATTGATGGCAGGACAGGACGTAATTCGGGCCATCCGGGAACAGCCCCAGGCCGACCGGCGGTTGAAGGCGCTCTTGCAGCATGTGGATGATCTGAAAGAACTGCGGGAGTATCAGGCCAAAGTACGGGACTTCATCGCTGCCGGACACCCCGCCGAATATCGTCGCGCTCGCGGGTTGATGGCCGCCGTGACGCGAGGACAGCGCGTCGCGCCGGACCTCGAAACACCGGAGGTGCAGGGGTGGCGGGAGGAATTGCAGGCGATTGTGGATCACTACGAGCTGGTGGAGAAGTGGGGCACCTTCCTTCGGAACCAGCAACCTTTGCTCCGCCGCTATCAGGCCGCCTACGAGCAGTTGCACGCCGAGCGCCAGGCGGCGTATGCGGCGGTGCAGGCGGAAGTGGACGGGCTGGGTCTGCCCACCGAGTCGCTGGCGGATCGCCTCTGCGCCGGGCCGGTGACGTGGAACGCGGAGGGCCTCGCGTGCGCCGCCTGCGGGACGGCGTTGGAGACGCTGTATTACCAGATCCAATCCGCGCCGCAGGAGAGGGGAAGGTTGGTAGCAAGTAGCAAGCGGCAGGTAGCAGGTAGCACGGTAGCCGGTAGCACGGAGCAGGGGGCAGGGAGCGCGGAGCAGGTGGTGGTGTTGCGCCTGGGCGAGCTGATCGCGGTGCGGGAGATTGCCACGCCGGAGGATTTGGAGGCGTTGGTAAGAGAGTTGCGCGCGACGATTGCGGCGCATCTTGAGGCGGGGAAGAAAGTAGTTCTGAGTTAGGGACGTTGACAGCAAAAAGCGGCTCACCCTATGCCCCGATTTCAATCTATCACGGCGCATTTCAGCGCCAGCTAGGTACACTCTCCGAGTGTCCAGGGTCAATAGGCTTTACGATGCCGCTTTCTGTAGAGAATTGTAACACGGTGCAGGCTGATGTCAACGAAAACCGCCCGGAGATGGAATCTCCGGGCTACCAGGCAACGCCTCGTGAACGGGGCTGTCAAGCCGGATTCATCCGGCGCGGCGTTGTAGCACGGGCATTGATGCCCGTGCGAACAAATGGAGAATACCATGACAACCGCTGAGATCCCGGCAACACTAAGGCCCTATTTCCAGGAATACGCCTTCGAGGACTTAGACCCCGACCGCGATGCTTTTCTCGTGATCGAGCGGACATTGGCCTGGGGCGAAGCGCCGGAA
>NPIE01008843.1_pt2 | contig 18586 bp, 16 predicted proteins | sample 8637661 | NCBI WGS metagenome assembly NPIE01 (sample SAMN07420842, study PRJNA396082) | bioreactor metagenome | isolation source: sample BA12 brine-fed electro-methanogenic bioreactor BA | place: Japan: Kochi | collected 2016-12-09
GTGTTTTTTTTCCATAGACGAGCCCGCTGAGCCACACCAAAACGATGCTGTTCGTCGATTACCACCAGGCCAAGATTTTTAAATCTGACACTTTCCTCGATCAAGGCATGGGTGCCGATCAGGATTTGAAGGCTTCCGTCTTCCAGTTGTTCGTGGATGACCTTTCTTTCTGCTTTTGGTGTGGATCCGGTCAGCAGGGCAAAACGAATATTCATTTTTCCCAGGAATTTACCAAAGGTTTCAAAATGTTGTTGTGCCAGGATCTCAGTTGGAGCCATAAAAGATGCCTGAAAGGTATTGTCGAGGGCGATCAGCATACTCAGGATTGCCACCAGGGTTTTGCCGCTTCCTACATCTCCCTGTAGCAGTCGATTCATCTGTTGCCCCGAACCCAGGTCAGCGCGTATTTCTTTGGTTACCTTCTTCTGTGCATCCGTCAGATCGAACGGAAGGAATTGGTGAAAAAATTCATTGAAATGATCTCCGACACTGGAAAACACATGTCCTTTTATTTTTTCCTGTCTGGAAGTTTTCTGTTTGAGCAGGCGGAGTTGTATCAGGAATAGTTCTTCGAATTTCAGCCTTAGCTGAGCTGCTTTCAGCATGCGTTGATCCGCAGGAAAATGTATGTTTATCAGTGCGGTTTCGCGATTGGTCAGGGCGTACTTTCTCATGGTATCGGCTGGCAGGTTCTCGGGGATCATCCCTTTAACCTGCTTTATTAGGTTTCGCATGATCTTAAGAATGCCCTTACTGCCCAGGCCTACCGACTTCAGTTTTTCGGTGGAAGGATAAACAGCCTGCAGGCTTTCGCCCAGGCTCTCATCCTGTTCTGATATTTCTTCTACCTCCGGGTGAGCGATATTAAATTTGTTTTTGAAGATGGATGGTTTCCCGAAGACAAGGTATTCGGTGCCAGGGTCGAAGCGGTCCTGCAACCACTTAAAACCTTTGAACCATACAAGTTCGATCATACCGGAATCATCCACCAGCTGGGCGCTCATCCTGCGTCCTCTTTTTTGGCCCAGTACCTGTACATTGGTGATCCTGCCCTTGAGTTGCACGTAGGCCGTGTCGTTGATGATATCAGATATTTTGAAAAAGCGGCTTTTGTCGATGTAGCGAAAGGGAAAGTGCATAAGCAGCTCGCCAAAGCTCCGTATATTCAGTTCTTTCCTGAGCACCTCGCCTCTTTTGGGCCCTACACCCTTCAGGTATTCTATGGAATTATCAAATATCGACAAGGACATATTCAGAGGGTATAAAACAAAAATAGCAAATTCTTGCGGAGGAGGATAAAAAAAATCCCGTGAGGAAATCACGGGATTTTGTTACTGATTTATTTATTTTTAATATTCCCAGAGGTCATGCTCGAACTCGAACAATTCGTTCTTTACCCGCTCGGATTCGAGTAAAGCGTCAAGTCCTGTAGCATATTCTGAAATTCTCCTGTCATATACGTTTTGTTCTTTGTAGATGAAACTGCTGAACATACGTTTCAGGAATACTTCATCGTAAGTCCTTCTTTCTGCATCATTCCGTCTGTTATAAACTTCTGCTTTTGCAAAAACTGGGCGCGCTTCGGGATAATAGATCCAGAATAGCGGGGTGATTCTTTCTTCCCCTTCTTTTTCAACGATCATTACCGGGCAAATACCAATCACCCTTACCATCATCTGTGACCGTTGTTTGTCGAAATACCAGTCTTCCTTCACCCTGATGCGGAACACATCTGCCGGATCAAATTCAGTGAAGATTACGGTATCGTAGGTGTCGTAAGGCGGATAAGGCCTGGTCAACTGACGATAGATCGAATCTGTTTGACGATTGATGATTTCCTGGTAAGTAAGTGGTACGAGGAACTCATCTGTATTGGAAATATCGTATGCAGTGATGGAACCTTCCTTAAGGGCATCCATGACTACCTGCATAAAACTTCTCCAGTCGTTATGCGGTTCGATCGGGTAATAGAATGGCTGATTGAGTTTTTGCTTCATGTCAATTACCCGCCAGATACGTTTTGACCACATCACATCCGCTTTCCTCAGGGGAGGATAGGGGATGGGTTTTTTGTCGATCATGCCTTCATCAGGAAACAATCCGTCCTGTGGAGGTGTATCCAGTATTTGAGCATTTGCATTTGCACTGAATCCGAGCACAAATCCTAGTAAAAATAATCCGAGAACTAAATTTTTCATATAACCTCCGAATAGGTATTTTTAATTTATCGTTAAGTTAACTGAGTTCAAAGTACGTATTGTCCCGTCGGGTCCTTCGGCCTGGATGTTTTCGAAAAAGAACTTCTGTCCTTTGTTGGCATCCCTGATGATCTGCTGCATTTCTGCAGTAAATCGATTGCCTTGAGCTCTTTTCGGGATCCAGTCACCATTAATGATGGTACCCAAAGTAAACGAGCGTACTGTGAAGTACAATTCAAATTCAAAGTCTTTCATTGCCGGGATAATAGCACCCGCTGCCAGCAAGGTGTTTTTCTCAATCACGCCTTCTTTTTTGCCAGCAATCTCTGCAACCGGGTCGGGAACACGTTTAACACGAAATTCGCGCGATCCAAGATTCATAGTTGTTCCCTGATAATTTGCAGAAGCGCTGACCGTTGCTGAAGTAATCCCCTTGGTCGCCCGGACGATATAATTGTGATCGTCTGCTTCAACCGAAACCAGTTCACATCCTTCGGTAATAACCGGCCGGATGCTTTCATCAGCCATACCGGGAGCGGTGATGGACACTGGGTTGTCAACTCCAATATAAAATACATTCATTTTGGTCGCTGCAACGGTCAATGAAGGAGGTGCAACAATGTATTCCCCATTAAATGGGTAGGATATTTCTCTACCCAGTGGATTTTTAACCTTAATCACACCGGCATAACTTTGAGAACCTATTCTGTTAGCAGCGAATGAAAGAGGCACCATGCCTTTTTCTCCGGTAAGTTGCTGGGCCCTATCTATATAGCTATCTTTCCACTCAGTTACACCCTGCATAACATATACTTCAGGATCTTGCACGGTATCATAAGCAGCCGCAAAAACTGCAGCTTTGTATTCCTCACCTTGCAATACATAAGAACGCTCAGGGATAACTTTAGCAGCAATACTGGTAAACTTGAAGTCAGTGGCATCAATACGTTCGTATAATTTGCTAAGAACGTCAAACTCAGCGTTTCTTACTTCGGCATAAAGTTTATTCAAGATGGTAACATCTGCCGCAAGGATGGTATAATAAAAGTTATGCTGTTCCCAGGATTGTTCTTTGTCATCGGCATCATAATATGGTCCCTCGGTTCTCAATCCCAAACGTATACTGGTATCTGGCTCACCAATAACCGACAACATTTCATCACGATAATCATTTATTTTTTGTTTGAGTATTCCAGCCGGTTTATTTTTGGTAATGGTAGCATCACTGCCAAAAAAGAACTCGGTGGGTGCAGAATACATATCTTTTGTTTCTACATCTTTCAATGGTGTTCTTCTGGCCTCTTCGATACTTTTTATCTTGCCATCGGTATGATCAATCAAAGCATATTTTAAACTATCGATATATTCAAGAAGATTGTTGGTTTGCTGCCTTACATATTTGGCGCTATCATAATAATTTTTAACTTTATCAGGTTGTATATCGTATTGCATCTTAAAATCTGCCATGATCTGGTCGATCTTGTCGGCAAAGTTTTGTTTTGTTTTTTCAACACTCTGATTTACAACCACAAAAGCATCTAGCATCTCTTTTGAAACATTCAGCGCGAGGAGTGCCGTCAGTACCAGGTACATCATGGCAATCATCTTCTGCCGAGGGGTTTCTTTATATCCAGCCATATGTTAATTATGTTTAGTATTCAATTAATTAATAATGAAAAGCTGCTTGTTAAGCATTGTTGTTGGGATTAAAGTTCATTGCAGAAAGCATATTACCATATACTTTGTTCAATGAAGCTACCCTTTCAGTTAACAGGTCAAGCTGGTTCTGATACTGAGCTGTTTTTTCTGAAGATGCACTCATGTTTTCGAGGAAACTGTTCATGGTTTCCTGGAGTTTGGATGCGGATTCAACCTGTTCGTTTGTATTTTGCAGTTGCAATTCATATACAGCATTGAGTGCTGCCAGGTTATCTGAGATCTTCTTCAGTTGATCATTATAGGATTTTCCTTCCAGGGCTGAGAAATCGAGTGCTTCAACAGATTTTGCGATCAGTTCGGCTGATTTTGCGTAATTATCGTTGAGTGCTCCGGCTGATTCTGTTGCACTTTTAACAGTCTGTGCAAATTCCCTGGTGGCATCCATATCTGTCCGGATAACTTCAGAGGCCTGAGAGTAGGCATCGCTAAGTCCGGCAGCGCTATTGGATGCAGATTTGATATTGTTTACATACTCATTGGATGCTTCAGCGTCGGCATTCAGTGCCTGTGAGGTTTTCTTGTAGCTATCGCTGAGTTCATTGATGGACTCTGAGGCATTTTTGACATTCTGTGCATATTCGTTGGTCACCAGTGAAGCATTGGAGATGTCTGCCATTTGGGCAGCATTTTCTCCAAACATCCGCAAACCTTCACCAAAGCGATCAATCACTCTCTGGTCAATATCAGCTTCCCTGAGCATCTGGTCAATTTGCTGGGTGGGTTTGGCCGTGATCTTTTGTGAGTCTTTATCGCCATGATAAAGTCCTGCCAGTTCCGGATAAACGAGGCTCCAATCCGGTTCTACGTATGGAGGTTCGAATGCAGAGAAAAAGAAAATAATTGATTCTGTTCCAAGACCTACGATCAGCATGATATCGGCATAAGGGTAGTGGTTAATTTTGAACAAAGCTCCAAGAATTACCACAGCAGCTCCCCATCCATACAATTTTGCCATGAAGTTTCTAAAACCTCTACTTCTGACTACATTTTTTAATCCCATAGTATTTTTTCTTAAGTTGTTTAATAATGCTTATTTATTTCGTTTAGTTATAAATTCGTGATGCGCGTGAAGGATTGTCGTCCTTGTTCCTGCCGAGGTAAGGCTGGATACAGCGGAAGCCGATGTATGACTTGGAAGTATCCTGGTATTCGTAGGCGCGTGTAGTTACCTGCAGGTAATAATTGATGTCTTTCCATGATCCTCCCCTAACCACTTTACGTTTCATTGCAGGGGGATCGGATTCCTTGGCATTATATGTATAGTTCGGGTTCATGTCCCAGGTTACATCATAAGAAACGGGATCAAAAGCACTGACGGTCCATTCGGCAACATTTCCTGCCATATCATAAAGTCCCCAGTCGTTCGGCGGATAGTGTGCCACGATAACCGTACGCAATCCACCATCGGCGATATAATTTCCGCGCATGGGTTTGAAGTTGGCAAGGAAACATCCTTTTTCATTACGTGTATAAGGACCGCCCCATGGATAAGGACTGAGTGCATAACCACCTCTGGCTGCCCATTCCCATTCAGCTTCGGTCGGAAGCCTGAACTCGGCCAATCCGGGTTCGCCTTTTTGGGCCTTGAGGTAATTGTTGAGCAATTCTGTTCTCCAGACACAGAACGCTCGGGCTTGTGGCCAGTTAACGCCAACAACCGGGTAATGATCATATGCCGGGTGCCAGAAATATCTTTCAGTAAGCGGATCATTGAATGAATATGCATAATCGTGGATCCAGGCAAGCGTATCCGGATACACATTGATCACTTCCTTGCGAACATAAACTGAACGGTCTCTGAGTCCCTGTGGACGGTTGGCAAGGCTGGCATTCCTGTAATCGGCCTCTTCGGAAAAATCCTTTTTAGCAGCCGCTTTCAGATCAACCCAGTAATATTCATAATTGAGTTTGCGGGTATCAATCTCTTTCCTGCGGAAATAGCGTTCATGTTCCGGGAGGTACATTTGCTCAAGCACATCACGCATATCGGGGTCTTCGCTCTGCCACTCAATGTCTTCTTCCCAGTTGAGATAAGGCGGATCGTAGATCTCACCGGTTTTCTCATTCTCTTCGATCAGGTATTCCTCCGGTCTGACCTCTCCCAGCAGTGTTCTGGCTATAGAGTCACGCACCCAATGAACAAACTGACGATATTCGTTGTTTGTGATTTCAGTTTCGTCCATGAAAAAGGCAGAAACAGAAATGGTTTTGGGTTTGTGTGCGTAACCATAGGTGATATCTTCGTCACCCACACCCATGGTATAACTTCCCTGTGGTATAAATACCATACCATATGGATCAGGTTGGTAGAAAGGTTTTGCTTTACGGTTAACACCAACAAGCTCTCCGTTGCCGGAATTGTTGCAACTTGCAAGTATCAGTAAAGCAGCTGTGTAGAAAACTAGTTTTTTCATATTACCGTTCAATTTTATTGTCTTTCTAACGAGTTATGCATTTTTTTATTATCGCGCCAAAATTAAAAAAATATCTGTATTAATTACAAACATTATAAAAATCTCGTGTTTCTGTAAATTTTAATGGCTCTGTCAAACTCGAGTTTGAAACAATAGCCAAGTCTCACTTCATGTGATCCGCCGATCTTATAGTCGCTGGTATTTATATCATAGGAGTAACCGATCATGAATTTCTTGAACAATACTCCCACGATCAGGCCAATGGATTCCTGGGGTCTGAAATTGACCCCGCCCCAGAATTTGTTCTGGTATTCCACGATGGTGCTTACATCAAATTGCATGGTGCCAGGCGTAAGATGTACCATGGCCGAGGGCTTTATCTCATAAGACGGATTGCTGGGCCACACATAATTGTAGCCACCCAGCAGGTAGATCGATCGGTCTGTGGTATATGAAAAGTCAACATCATCCCGAAGACTTTTACCATTGGATTCAAGAACATCAAATGTGGATACACCTATATAATATACATCTGGAACTTCATAATAAAACCCCAGAGCAAAATCGAACAGCATGTCGGAGTCTTCTTCCTCACTTTTGATTGGATCATCTTTATCTACAAAATTCAGTTTTGAAAAATCAATTGACCGGTTTTCAAATTCTATCTGGAAACCGGCCCCAAAATCTCCCCTGCCAAAGCTTGTGATGTAAGTGTAACCAAGATTCACGCTGATGTCCTGCCAGAAGGCAAGTTTCTCCTGCAGAATCGTGAGGCTGAAGGCACCATGAACGAACTTGAATGGAGCATCAGCGGCCAGAAGAAAAGATTCAGGCGCTACATGGGTGCCATCGGCATTCTGGAACCCGGTCCATTGTTGCCGCACTATGCCATTGATACAAATTCCTCCTGTACTGCCTGCTGCACCGGGATTGATTGCGGTCTTTGCGAACATATACTGTGTAAAATGACGGTCCTGTTGTCCGTAAAGCACACTGCTAAACAGCAAGATTCCAAGAAATATTATTATGCTCCTCTGGATCATGAATAAGCTCAGTGTTCCTGATTTTAAAAGGTGGGCTAAGTTAATTATTTTTTCTCTAATCAAGACCTATATCCGTTTTTATTGATTCTAAATACTCCCTGCTTTATAAGTAAGGAGCGCACAGAATATTCTCAATTGAATTGCGCTGTATGTTCTTTGTTGATACAAACGATCCCGTTTAATGATTAATTGTTCTTTATGACAGGAGAATTCATGCACAAGTTGCCCGGAAATGCAATAAATAATTAACAATAAACCCATGGTGGATAAATGAAAAGGATTTACTTTTGCAGCCGTTTTCAAAAAAAATCATGTGTTATGGCCTTTATTCAAAAGGATAAACCATTCAGTAAGAGATGGTTTATGAATTACAGCCTGATTGTTGCCGGATCCTTTATTCTGGCAGCAGGTTTTGTTTTATTCATTACACCTTATAAAATAGTACCGGGTGGGGTCTATGGTATTTCAATTGTGCTTCACTGGATGCTAGGCACACCTGTGGGGCTAATTGCTTTGGCCTTTGATATTCCCCTCACCATCATTGGCATCCGTGTGCTGGGACCACGCTTTGGGATCAAAACGGTATTGGGATTTTTCCTCACAGCCATTTTTGTAGATACCCTCAGCTGGATATATGGCTCTGAGCCTCTGGTTGAGGGAGATGCTCTGTTATCTTCCATTTTTGGCGGGGTTTTTATCGGGCTGGGCCTCGGAATGATCTTTAAGGCCAAGGCTACTTCAGGCGGAACGGATATCGTAGCCATGATGATCAATAAATACACCAGGCTCCCCCTGGGACACCTGATGATCATTGTGGATTCTGCCATTGTACTGGTAGGCCTCATTGCTTTCCAGGACTGGAAGATCCCTTTGTATTCGCTTATTGTAATTTTTGTAACCGGCCGGGTGATTGATATCGTATTGCAAGGGATTAGTTACGACAAGACCCTTTTCATCATTTCCGACAGGCACCAGGAGATCCGGGATAAGATCATCAAAGACCTGAACCGTGGAGGCACTTTCCTGAAAGGAGAGGGGATGTTCAATCATGCAGACAAGACCATCATTTTTACAGTGGTCAACCGCAGGGAGCTGTCTATGTTGCGAGAATTTGTCCACCAGATAGATCCGAAAGCATTCCTTACAGTAATCAATGCCAACGAGATCCTTGGAACGGGCTTTAAGTCATTAAAGGAAAAAGTGATCGAAGACAGTTTGTAATTAACTATTTGAATAAACGGATCACGTCATTCCCATTGGCCCAAATCAAAAGGGCAAACAGGATGACCATACCGGCTACCTGAGCATATTCCATAAATTTATCGCTGGGCTTGCGGCCTGCAATGATCTCGTAGAAAAGGAACATCACATGTCCGCCATCAAGCGCTGGAATGGGCAGCACATTGAGAATGGCCAGCATGATGCTGAGAAATGCAGTCAGGCGCCAGAACTGCTGCCAGTCCCAGGTTGCCGGGAAAATGGACCCGATAGTGATGAATCCTCCGACCGATTCATAAGCTTTTACTTCCGGAGAAAACAAGAGTTTCAATTGCTTCAGGTAGTCTCCTATGCCTTTATAAGCTTTCATCGCCCCGGCCGGAATGGCTTCAAAAAAGTTATAATTCTTTTCCCTGAAAGTGAAATATTCCTTGATATCCTTGCGGTATGCACCAATGGTACCATCTTCTGAAATTTTAACCGGTATCCCGAGTGTATCCGACTTTCTGACAACGGTAATGATGGTAGTTGTATCCTTGTATTTTGGAATTTCCTGTACGAATTCTGAAAAATAAAGGATTTGTTTGTCATTGATCCCAATGATTTTATCATCAACCTGTATTCCAGCTTTTTCAGCCGGAGAATCTTCGGAAAACTTGCTGACTTCAAAAGGGAAACCGACGGAAATGAACTCAGGTGTCTTTTTCTTTACCAGCTTACCCAGCGATCCTTTCGGGATTTCAATATTAAGATCTTCTCCCTTGCGGTTCACCTGTATGGTGCTGGCTTCTTCAAGGATTAGGGTAACAGGCACCTTGCTGAAATCTTCCACTTCCTGACCGTCGATAGACAGGATCTTATCACCATTCCTGAGCCCCATCTCATAGGCAAGAGAGTCAACGGTTATCCCATATTTGTTTGCTTCCGTGGTAGGCAGGTATTGCTCTCCCCAGATAGACAGCATAAAGATGTAGATAACCATGGCCAGGATTACGTTTACAATCACACCGCCAAGCATGATGATCAGTCGTTGCCAGGCCGGTTTTGAGCGAAACTCATACGGCTTTGGTGGCTGCTTCATTTGCTCTTTGTCCATGGATTCGTCAATCATGCCCGAGATCTTGACGTATCCTCCCAGGGGCAACCAGCCCATGCCATATTCGGTCTCTCCCTTTTTAAATTTGAAAATCGAAAACCAGGGATTGAAAAAAAGGTAGAATTTCTCCACTCTGGTTTTAAATATCTTGGCTGCAAGAAAGTGCCCCATCTCATGGAAAACCACCAGAATGGAAAGGCTAAGCAGTAATTGCAGTATTTTGATCAGTATCTCCATAAATGAAATTCTAAATTGATTTTATAAACTCCTGTGCTTTTTTCCTGCTTTCTTTATCCGTATGGATGAGGTCCTCTAACGTTGGATTCTTGATAAATGATACTTCCTTGAGGCATTTTTCAATCACCGGGGAAATATCCAGGAACCCAAGCCTGTCTTTCAGAAAAGCTGAAACAGCTACTTCATTTGCGGCATTCAGAATGCAGGCTTGATTACCACCCGCCTGCAGGACTTCAAAAGCGAGTGCAAGATTACGAAAATTTTTTAAATCAGCTGCTTCAAATGTTAGCTTGGGATAATCCGTAAAGCTGAAACGTTTAAACTCCGAAGCGATTCGTTTGGGATAAGACAGGGCGTATTGAATAGGTAGCTTCATATCGGGCAGTCCCATTTGGGCCTTGAGGGATCCGTCTTCAAACTGCACCAGTGAATGCACGATGGATTGTGGATGAATAATTACTTCGATCTGGTCAGGATTCAGATTGAACAGCCATTTTGCTTCGATCACTTCCAGGCCTTTATTCATCAATGTGGCTGAGTCGATGGTAATCTTACAGCCCATTTCCCAGTTAGGGTGGTTCAGAGCATCCTCTTTGCTGACATTTTGCAGAAAATCTCGGTCTTTGCCTCTGAAGGGTCCCCCGCTGGCTGTAAGGATAATTTTCTCGATCGGATTGAAATCTTCTCCTGCAAGGCATTGAAAAATGGCCGAATGTTCAGAATCGACAGGGATGATTTCAGTATGGTTTTCTATTGCGGTTTCCTGTACCAAAGCGCCTGCTGCCACCAAAGTTTCCTTGTTGGCCAATGCGATCCGCTTCCGGGCTTTGATAGCCTGAAGGGTAGGTTCAACACCGGCAAAACCCATGAGAGCTACCAACACGGTATCGAGACTTTCCATCTCCACGATTTGCTTCAGGGCTTCTTCGCCTGCAAAAACTTTAATTTGGTAAGGGGCCAGGGCTTCATCCACTTTTCTGTAGAGCTCTTTGTTTGAAATAACCACTGCATTGGGCCTGAATTGTATGGCCTGCCTGATGAGGAGGCCAGCATTGTTCTGGGCAGTAAGTATCTCTGCTGTAAATAGATCCGGCCTGGCGGCGATTACTTCCAGGGCTTGTGTACCAATAGAGCCTGTTGAACCAAGAATGGCTATGTGTTTTTTTTGCATGCTCATCAAAATGCGATATAATCTTCGGGATTTACTGGTGTTCCTTTATACCACAATTCAAAATGAAGATGCGGTCCGGTACTCAGTTCACCAGTTTCACCGACAATGGCAATGGGCTCACCCGCTCGGATGTTGGCTCCGACTTTTTTTAAGAGGGCCGAATTGTGCTTGTATATGGATACGAAATTGTTGCGGTGTTGCACCCCGATCACATAGCCGGTCTCTATTGACCAGTCACTAATGATCACCGTTCCATCCAGGATGGATTGGATGGTTTCATCCTTAGCTGAGACAATATCTATCCCGTAATGCTTTTCGGCCAGGTTGAAGGTGTTTGTAATAGTGCCTTTCAGAGGAGTGTAAAAACTCAGATTGGAAGAACTCAGACTGTTATATTCATCATCATTTTCATAAATGTACAGGCTGTACCTGTTCTGCCGTTCGTAACTTGCCCTGAAAAGAGAATCTTTTCTTGAATTCCTGAGCTGTATGGTGTCGTAATTAAGTAACTGTTTGTTTTCAACATAACCCGAATCAAAGTAATCATTCCCACTGATGATGTTTCGAATGGATTCGATATAAAGATTTTTTCTCTCGGCATCCTGTCTGAGGGAGTCGGCCTTGATCTCAAGTTGATAGACCCGTTTGGGCAGTTCAGGATCCATGTAACCGGGGATGAACTCTCTCAAGGGGGTAAATGAGATGATCACGGTGGTGAGCAGGATCAAAACGATGCTCAGCGTACCGGAGAAAACAAAAACATTGAGGCGGGATAACCTGAATGAAACGCGCTCTTCATAGGTTTCATCATTGAATATTACCAGTCTGTATTTATTCTTCAGTTTCTGGTACCACCTGGTTTTTTCTTTCCTTTTTTTTCTGGCCATTTGTGTCCCTAAATTCGGCATCAAAGATATAAAATTGAATGCTTACCAGGAGCCTCTTTTAAGCTTTGCCATCTTTTATTTAGAAATTCGGAAAATTTAAAATATTTTTGCGTTTAATTAGTTTAATATCCTAACAAAACAATTGATTGGGTGAATTTTAATACGAAAATCCGCGTTTCAGGCATATTCCTCTTTGTGTCCGTTTTTATTTTCATCTCGTGTTCCACTAAAAAGAACACCTTTACCAGAAGAGTATACCATAATCTCACCTCTCATTATAATGCTTACTGGAATGGAAATGAGAGTTTCAAAGCTGGCGTTATGGAGTTGGAATCCAAACTGCATGATGACTTCAATAAAATACTCCCGGTATATTTATATGGTAATAAGAATGAAGCACAATCGGTGAACCCGGCCATGGACAAAGCCATAGAGAAAGCCTCATTGGTTATCCAGCAGCACTCAATGAAATTTGGCGGCAAAGAATATGTTCGCTGGATCGACGATTCTTACCTGCTTATCGGGAAGGCTTACTTTTACAAACAGGAGTATATCAGCGCCCGCAGGACTTTCAAATATGTTATTGATGAATATCCTGAAAATGAAATAAAATATTCAAGTATGCTCTGGCTGGCCAAGACCTATAACCAGATGGAAGAATATGAAAAGTCGGAGCCCCTACTGATGTCCATTTACGACCTGCAAGACAAAACCCAGATTCCTTTTAAAGTTACCAAGGAATTACCCATGGTTCTTGCCAATATGTATATTCTTCAGGAAGATTATGCCAAAGCCATCCGTTATTTGTATCGTGGCATCGAACTGAATAACGACAGGGATACCAAGACACGCCTGATGTTCATCATGGCGCAGATACAACAGCACCTCGACAACCTGGCCGAAGCATCCAAGTTTTATTTGAAAGTGATCAAAAGAAACCCCCCATATGATATGGCATTCCAGGCCAAGATCAACCTGGCCCAATCCTATGAATCAGAATCGGGCAATAAAGAACAGATCGTGAAGACCCTGAATAAGATGCTGAAAGATATCAAGAACAAAGAGTACCGCGATCAAATTTATTATGCCCTGGCCGATGTGGCCCTGAAAGATGGTAATGATACCCTTGGAATCCACTTTCTCAAGCTATCGGTCGCAACAAGTGAAACGAACAATTATCAAAAAGCCACCTCTTCCCTAAGACTGGCGGATATTCTGTTTGAGATACCAGATTACCAGCTGTCGGAGGCTTATTATGATACCGCTGTAAGTTCTCTCCCACAGGATTATCCAAATTACAAAGAGATCAAGGCCAAGTCACTCGTACTTTCAGACCTGGTTAAAAATCTGACTATCATTCAGTTGCAGGACAGCTTGCAAAACCTGGCCCGAATGCCTGAAGAAGAAAGGCTGGTAGTAATTGATGCCATCATTGAGGATTATATTGAAGAGGAGAAAAGGAAGATGGAGGAGGAACTTTTTCGTCAGGAAAATGCTCTTGCTCAGGAAAACTCTTTTGCATCCCCGGGTGGAACAGGCTCATGGTATTTTTACAACAATGCACTCAAAAGCCAGGGTTTCAATGAATTTAAGCAACGCTGGGGAAGCCGGAAACTGGAGGACCTCTGGCGGCTTGTCAACAAACAGATGCTGTCTTTCGGTGGGGAGGAACTCTATGTTTCCGATACATTGCAGGGTGATTCTGCAAGGATGGTTTCAAGTAATCCAAGGGAGAGGGATTATTACCTGAAAGATATTCCGGTTACAGAAGAGGATTTTGTTGCTTCGGATGAAAAGATGATCGAAGCTTATTTCAACCTTGGAAGGGCCTACAAGGAAGGATTGAATAATTATCCCAAGGCCATTGAGGCCTATGAAATCCTGGTAAGCCGGTTTCCGGATAATGAATTCCTGCTCAAGGCCTATTATGACCTGTACAAAATCTATCAGCAGCTGGGTGATTCGGCCAGAATGGAGAACTACAAAAGCCTTATTCTGAATGACTTTCCCGACAGCGATTATGCAAAGGTCATCATCAACCCCAATTACTTTAAAGAGCTAAGCGAAAAAGAAAATGAAGCGGAGAGATTGTACGAAAGGACATACAATGCCCATCTGAGGGATCAGTATTTCCTGGTAATCAATTACAGCGATCGCGCCATTGGTCAGTATCCCGATTCAGAGCTGATACCCAAGTTCCTGTACCTTAGGGCATTGTCCGTCGGAAGGATAGAGGTTAAGGATTCGCTTGTTGCCCAATTGCAGTTTATTGTCAGTACCTACCCGAAAAGTGATGTGAAGCCGCTTGCTGAAAGCATGTTGAAGCAGCTTACTACCGGAAAGGCAGCAGTGACCGCAGAACAGGAGGAAGAAGAGTTCCCATATAGTTATGCGCCCAACGAATCACAATTTGTTGCATTTACAGTGAACAGCGACAGTGTGAATGTCCCGGCATTGAAGATCCGTCTCTCCGACTTCAATACCAAATACTTCAGTCTGCGGAAACTAAAGGTGAACAGCATCGTACTGGGACCGAAAAAGCAGATCATCACAGTCGGCAATTTCGGCAATAAGGACGATGCAATGAATTATTATGAACTGATCAAAAAGGATGAGTATGTAATATCAAACCTGAATCCCGAAAATTATAATTTATTTGTAATTTCGGCGGGTAACTACCCGGTTTTTTATAAATCTAAGGACACGGAACAGTACATGAAATTTTTTGTAAAGTACTATTTGAATAAATAAAATTGAAACTCAGGAAGTCAAAAAGCATGGCAAAATCAAACGGAACAGAGAACACAGCTGTCAATTTAATTGGCATTGGTACCACCATACAGGGCGATATTAAATCTGATGGTGATTTCAGGATTGACGGTGCGCTGATCGGCTCGATCGAATCAAAAGGTAAGATCGTTGTGGGGAACAGCGGCAAAGTGGAAGGAGAGATCAAATGCAAGAATGCCGATGTTTCTGGCAAAGTATCTGCACAGATTTATGTGGAGCAGCTGCTTTCGCTTAAAGCAACAGCTGATTTTTCCGGGGACCTGAAAACCGGGAAACTTGCCATTGAACCGGGTGCAAAATTCACGGGTTCCTGTGAAATGAATTCAGGGAGTGGCCCCATGACCCAAAAAGTGAGTAATGAAAAAGAAAAAGGAGGATCAAGGTAAAAAACTACTCGAGAATTATGCTCGATATACCAGCATCGCCTTCCAAATGATCGTGATCATCTTAATCGGGGTCTTCGGGGGAGTCAAGCTGGATGAATGGGTCGAGTGGAGTTTTCCTGTTTTTACCGTGATACTTTCCATACTGTCTGTAATTTTATCCATCTATTATGTAACACGTGATCTGATCAAATGGAAAAAATAAACCTCGACATTAAAAAATTTCTCATACAATTATTTTACCTGAGCCTTGGGCTGGGAATTCTTGGTTTTTTTTATGCCTGGTTAGTGCCCGACGCATTTTATACCCCGGCCCTGCCAATTTTGTATCCATTCTTTTATGGGATTACTGCAGTGATTTATTACATTATCTACAGGGCATCGCAAAGCGATTCCCCCCGTTTTATCAATTATTATATGATCATCACTGTATTGAAGCTTTTGCTCTTTGTTGTGATCATTGTGATTTATGCCCTTCTCAAGCGAGAGAATGCCATTCCGTTTTTTATTATTTTCTTTGTGTTTTATCTGGTGTACACCTCCTTTGAAGTCGTGTACTTCCTGAGGACTTTAAAGGATAAGAAAGAAAAGAATGCAAAGGAAAAGAACATGGAATGAAGCATTATTCTACACTTTTATTGAGCCTGTTCCTGATATTAGTTATTCAGATGTCCAATGGTCAGTCTGTTTCTCTTCAAAAGGATAATAAACTGAACCCCTCCTATATTCGTGATTATAAAGATTTGATCACAGCCCGGACGTATTTATTATACGAAGGAATCGGTTTTTCAATCAATCCTTCCCAAACAGATATCAATATCAATTACCTCCCCAACATACACACAAAGATTGGTCTGGCAGCTTTTTACAAATGGTTTGGAATCGGGTTGGCCGTTCGGAATCCATTTTATATTCGCGACAGCCAAGAAAAGGGAAAATCCACCATCATCGATCTGCGGGTAAATGCCTATGGCCGTTCTGTTGCAGCTGAGATTTCTTATCAGGATTACAATGGCTTTTACCTTTCCAACTCCGGTCAGATCATCCCGGGATGGAAACCGGGGGATGTATATTATCAGCGACCGGACATAGAAGTCGAGGCTTTCAGTATACTGCTTTATTATCTTTTTAACAGTCGCAAGCATTCCATTCGGGCAGCGTACATTCAGAATGAACAACAATTGAAGAGTAGTGGAGCGCTGGTGCTCGTACCTTCCTTTATGTATACCAAATTACATGCTGATTCCGCCTTGATCCCCTCCGTATTTTCTGGAGGGGGGGGCATATTGCCAAAAGAAAATATAATTAAAGGAGTTTTCTACAATTATGGTGTATCAGTCGGTTACTCTTATACCTTTGTTTTCTTTAAGAATTTTTACCTGAACGTATCACTGATTCCCGGGTTGTTTCTGCAGACTTCGGAATATTCGAGTGATGCCGGCACCCTTGAAAATCAAGAACTTGCCCTTCTGTGGCTCGGCAGGGGCGCCCTGGGATACAGCAATAAAAAGTTCTTTGCCGGAGCTGGCGGGGTTTTTGGATACAATACAACCCCGCTTCCTATTGGGAATACAAACTTTCATGTGGATATGAACCAGTTGCGGATCTGGGCCGGTATGCGCTTCGGAATCAAGAAATAAGCATTAATTCCATATATCGAACAAAAGATTTGTAAATTTGTTATGCTTACAAATTTTTAGCAAAATGATATTTATTACCCGCAGGGAAAGATTCAATGCCGCACACCGTCTGTTTAGAGAAGATTATTCGGATGAAAAAAATCTGGAGATATTCGGACAATGCTCCAATCCGAACTGGCATGGACACAATTACGAATTATTTGTGACAGTAAAAGGGGAGGTGAATCCTGAAACGGGTTTCCTGGTTAACCTGAAGGACCTGAGCAGGATCATCCGTGAAAAAGTCATCAACAAGCTGGATCATAAAAACATCAACCTTGAAGTTGACTTTATGCAGGGAAAGTTTGCATCAACAGAGAACCTGGCAATTGCAATCTTTCATGAACTGAAGGCCTCGCTTGCAGAACTGGGTGCTGAGCTGCATGCAGTGAAAGTATATGAATCAGAAAATAATTTTGTAGAATATTTCGGTTAAATCAAGAAATAATGAGCGACGAAAAAGAAAAGATATATGCACGCACCTACTATACCAGCGATAATGGTGAGCTGGATTATCAGCGCATCGAAAGCCATAATCCAGATAAGATCCGCAAGCTGGGTGAGCATTACCGTGGCATCCTCGACCTGCTCGGCGAGGATGTGAAAAGGGAAGGCTTGCTTGATACGCCCGAAAGGGTTGCCAAAGCCATGCAATTCCTAACACACGGCTATGACATTGATCCGGTAAAGATCCTGGAATCGGCCAAGTTCCGTGAGGATTACCGCGAAATGGTGATCGTAAAAGATATCGAGATCTATTCAATGTGCGAACATCACATGATCCCCTTTATCGGCAAGGCCCATGTTGCATATATTCCCAACAAATACATTACAGGGCTTAGCAAGATCGCCCGCGTGGTGGAAGCCTATGCACGCAGGCTACAGGTGCAGGAGAGGCTTACCATGCAGATCAAAGATGCCATCAACAAAACATTGCAACCCCTGGGGGTAGCTGTTGTGATCGAAGCCCAGCATCTCTGTATGGTGATGCGCGGGGTGCAGAAACAGAATTCGGTAACCACTACCTCCGATTTCACCGGTGCTTTCAAGAAAGAGGAAACAAGGGCCGAATTTATTCATCTAGTAGGATCAAGACTACATTAGGGAATACTAATTAAATTTGCACTTCGTTATCTAAGAAAATTTTTAACATGGATCAATTGTCAAGAAATCGGGATTACGAACTGGAAATCCCCAAGGAAAAAGAAGCCTCAGTGGTAAGCACCTTTATGGCAAATGTTTTTCTCTGGATGTTTATGGCGCTTGCGATTACCGGGTTGACTGCCTACTGGGTGTCGACCAGTACAGAAATGCTCAGCATGATCTATCATCCCGAAACGGGTGCCCCAACCATACTGGGATGGATCGTGTTCCTGTCACCACTTGGTTTTGTCTTGCTGATGTCAGCAGGATTCCATAAGCTCTCGGCCAATACCTTGACTTTATTGTTTATTGTATTCGCCCTGCTGCTTGGTATGAGCCTCAGTTCGATCTTTATTGTTTACACGGCTGCCAGCTTAACCAAAACTTTTTTTATTACAGCTGGGATGTTCGGTTTCATGGCCGTTGTGGGTTATACCACCAAAACGGATCTTACGCGTTTCGGCTCCCTGATGATGATGGGACTTTTCGGGATCATCATTGCCATGATCGTGAACTTCTTCCTGAACAGCGCCGCACTGGATTACATCATCAGTGTGATCGGTGTGTTGATCTTTACCGGGCTCACAGCCTATGATGTGCAGATGTTG
>NPIE01010881.1_pt1 | contig 18572 bp, 13 predicted proteins | sample 8637661 | NCBI WGS metagenome assembly NPIE01 (sample SAMN07420842, study PRJNA396082) | bioreactor metagenome | isolation source: sample BA12 brine-fed electro-methanogenic bioreactor BA | place: Japan: Kochi | collected 2016-12-09
GCGATCTGCTCGGGCGACCAGCGGTCACACAGGCGTTGGGCCACATAGGCCATGAGCGGCCGACAGCCGGTCTTGGGGCGTCGCAGGTGGTTTCGTCGTCGGATATTGGCGTGGGTTTGGGCCGTCCCTGGATCGTATCGTCCGGTGGGACCGGCATTGCGTTTGAACTCGCGGCTGATGGTGCTGCGGTGCCGGCCCAGACAGCGGGCGGTCTCGGCCTGGCTGTAGCCTTGCCACTGCATTCGATAAATGACATTTCGCTCGTCCATGGTAAGATGATGGTATGACATCGCGAGTGCTCCGTAGTGCGAAGTTCTTGACAAACTCCAAGCTATCGGATTCAGCTCGCGATATCTCTTCTATACCCGTGTTGCACTTAACATGTGAATTCGCGGACAAAGGTAGCCTCGCATCCGGCTTCCATATTCCTCCAACTGATCTCCGTCCAAGATAGATCCCAAGGACCAGAAATCAAATGACGTCAACTCCGTCCACCAGGACGGACTATCCGGATAGTCGGGACTACTTGTCAGGTCCGCAACTTCATCTCCTGTGATGCCCTCCCATACCTCCAACAGGATCGTACCTGTCCCGTCGGCCTTGACCGCACGTCCCGGCACGGCAACAGCCAAGATGACCATTAGAGCTCTCATGATACACCGCACATTTTGTCTTCTCTTCTTGCACATTCGAATTCCCTTTCATGAATCGTTGTCCTGTCGCCTGATGTCCCTGGGTTACCAACCCAAGCTCGTCCACATGCTTTTGCTCATTTCATTGGCTCTCCTTTCTTCCCGCCGGGGGATCGTGAGCAGAGTTCTCTGCTCAGCGTCTACCCCGCACTCGATGCGCGTGCAGTAGCGGCATTTCGTCCGGTTGATCTACCTGCCTTCCCCCATGCTCATCCTCTTCAGCCCGTCGGACGTTCCTTACATCCCCTGGAGCCTCTCGATAATATCTCTCGCCGCTGCAATCAGGGCATCTGCCGCTTCTTCCAAGATCTTCTTGCCGCGCTGGGCCTGAATCTCATTGATAAATGCGTTGAGAACATTGCTTGCCGCACCAGTGTTCTCCTCTGCCATCTTCTTCGCAGCGTTCACCAACTTGGACACCAAACTGTTCTCAATGCCTTTGGGAAGATCCAAGGCCATGACCAAGTCCATGCTGAGTGGCTGAAGAGAACAGTCACAACCCATTCGCCAGCCGTCGGGGCAGGCCCACGGAAGACGGTCCTGATTGGCGTAGTCGTCCGGGCCTTCGACGGTCCAGATGGGGTAAGGAAGATCCACAGTGCTGTCGCAATTTAGGTCAGGTGCTGTCCAGTCGCTCCAATAGTTTCCGCCGATCGGCTTATCCATATTGAAGAGATTGCCTGTGCCCCCATGGTCAACGACTTGGTAAGGCGTTCCCAAGTGGTTGTCAATGAAGTTGTTGTTATAGATGGTGTTGTTGTTGGAAATCTCGATCTGAAGCCCAAAGCCGCCATTCGAACTGATGGTATTGCCGGTGATGACGTTGTCATCAGCAGGTGCCTGACCCGGATCGGGACCGGGCTCAATGTCTGCAAGGCTGATTCCAGTAATGGAATTGTTCGACACGGTGTTGTCCCTCACCGTGTTGCCACTGCAACCGATGATTCTAATGCCGAACGTGTTGCCCAACGACTCCCCGAAGACTCCAGCGCCAATCAGGTTATCCACAATCTCGTGGCTTCCTGTCTCGCCACTGGCGAAGATTTCGATTGCGGCACCACTGTGGGAACAAATAACGTTGCCCGGTCCGATGGTCGTGTTGGTCACGCCTTCACCCAGGAGGATACCGTGATCGCCATTCCCCAGAGCGGCAGTGCCGGCAACGTCCGTCCCGATGTAGTTGCCCTGTATTGTGTTCCCTGTGCAGGAGGGCAACAGAAGTTGAATGCCCATATGACCGTTGCCCGAGATGACATTGCGGGCAGCCGGTAAAGGACCTCCGATCATGTTGCCGGGCGAGTCCCAGATGCGGATACCATGATCGTAGTTGCCCACGTCTACGCGGCCCGTGACATCCGTGCCTATGTAGTTGCCTTCGATGAGATTCCCACCCCCTTCGTGTACGTGGATGGCCGCGTCTCCGAAGCGATTGATGACCAGGCCGCGTATCGTGCTATTGCCGACAAGCCAGATGTTCAAGCCGGTATCCCCGACGTTCGTGCCGTCAAGTTCGATAAGCAACGTCGCCGGATCGGTATACGTAGCAGGTGCCGTGCCCGGTTGAGTGTTCCCGTCAATCGTAACCGGGTCAGTGATCAGGGGCAGTGCTGAAAGCGGTCGTATGGTGTGCGGTCCTGCGCCGGAGATGTTGAAGGCAATCAGATCCGGCCCCGGGTTGGCATTGGCCAATGCGATGGCTTCTCGCAAGGAGCCAGGGCCGCTGTCGTTCGTAGTGGTTACCGTGTACGTAGCTCCATAGAAAACAGTAGCCTGTACTGCCAGCGATACACATACGATCAAGACTATCCTTCTCGCTTCCATATTGTAGACTCCTTTCTTCATCGGTTTGTACATCCGTTGTTCTAATGTGTTGCTCCGCGATCACTCAGACACTTCTTTCTCGGCCACGATGTATTCAACCAGCACGATCAGGTCCTCGACGTCAACGATGCCATCGCCGAATGGGGTCGGGCCGATATCGCAGAGTGAGTCGTCGGCGCCCCAGTTGTCGACCATGAGGCATATGTCCGCATCGTCCACGAGCCCGTCCCCATTGAGGTCCACCGCCGACTCGACAGGAGCCCGCCACAGATCGTAGGAGCCATGACCACCCGTGCGGTCCGAGTGGAAGTAGACAAATCCATCGGGCACAAGGAATGCGCAGCGATCGTCAGCCGTGCTGTTGATCGTGGGACCAAGATTCACCGGTTCCTGCCAGGCATCGGAGATGGTGGTCCGTCTGGCAATCCAGAAGTCATGTCCCCCGACGCCACCCGCCCTGCCTGAACTGAATAGCAGAACGCAGCCACCCGACATCATATGCGCGCCGAAATCCCACTGGGCTGTATTGATGGTGGGGCCCAGATTCACGGCCTCCGTCCACGGATCGGAGACGGTCGGTCGAGTCGAGGCCCAGATGTCGAGGTCCCAGGTCCCGCCGGGCCGATCCGAGGTCAGATAGAGGGTCAGCCCGCCACCGGTGATCTGGCTGCCGTCCTCGAAACCCGCGCTGTTGACGCTGGCGCCGAGATTGACCGGCTCGCCCCACGGCTCGTCGGCACTCGCCCGCGTCGTCACGTACGTATCCGCCTCGCCGAGTCCACCGGGGCGATCGGAAGCAAAGATCAGCGATAGGCCATCGGGTGAGATGTTGGGAGCGGCATCCCACGCGTCGGTATTGATCCGCGATCCAAGATTCACAGGTTCACTCCACGCATCCGCCAGCGTCTCACGGGTCGCGACCCAGACGTCCACGTCTCCGAAACCGCCGGTTCGATCGGATTCAAAGAACATGGTCAGTCCGTCAGCGGTGAAAACCGGGCAGCCCTCGATGGCTTCCGTGTTGATCGGCAGGCCAACATTGACCGGTTCGCCAAAGGTGAAGCCTGCCCGGGCGTTCCCACCCATCAGCATCTCCACGATCGCTGCCAACAGCACGACCCTGATCTTCACACCACTCAATCGCTTCATCTCACACCTCACTTTCGACCCGCTTGGGCCGCTAGAATAGGTTGTGCGGAATCCACCGCGGACCATCCGCGCGGACCCGCAAATACTTCTTTTTACAACACGCGAACCCACAATCACGGTCTCACCGCGCGGTTGTAGATTCGGATGTCGTCGATCAGGCCAGTCCAGAAGGTGCCGGGCGTCTGGTCTTTGTCGCAGCCAATGTACAGGCCACCGGTGCAGGGCGCCAGGGTGAGTTGCGTATCTTCCGCCACTAGCATGCCGTCGACATACAGCGCCCGCGTCGCGCCGTCGCGGACGAACGCGATGCGATGCCAGTTGCCGTCGGTGATCAAGACATCGGCAACCAGCGGCGCGGGCTGACGGCTGACAGCGGGTGCCAGCGCCGTCATCAGGGCGCCGTCGGAGGCATCGGCCATGAGCCAGTTCTGCCCGCCTGCTTGCGACACGATCACTTGGCCGGGCGCACCGCCCTGGACCCAGGCCAGGATGCTGAAGGAGCCGTCCGCTGGATTCAGTACTTCCGGCGTCTCCAGACAGGTGTCGACGCCGTTGAACTCAAGGCCACCACCAACGGCCCCGCCCTCCGGATGCCATATCGCAGCCCCAAGGATGGTCGCGTCGTTCGCATAGCCGCTGTCATGTGCGACATCGCCTTCCGCCTCATCGAGCGCCCAGTGCGCCACAAGGGTGGGATCATCCACAGGCTCGCCGATGTACTCCGCCAGGACCCGCAAGTCCTGTACATCCACAACCCCGTCCCCCCAGGCCATCGGACCGATGTCGCACAGCGAATCGTCCGTCCCCCAGCGATCCGCCATCACAAGAATCTCTGCCTGATCGACCTTGCCGTCGCCGTCAAAGTCGACGATGCGGATGATGGGTGCCTCCCAGAGGTCGTCACTTCCATAACCTCCGGGCCGAACGGGGCCCCAGTCGCAGAAGTAAATCCGACTACCATCGGCGAAAATGTTTGGGCAGTTTTCCGCGTATTGCGAATTGAGCGGCGGCCCGGGATTCGCTGGCGACTCCCAGACATCCTCTCTTGTCTGCCGCCTCGTCAACCATATGTCTGGCCCTCCCTGCCCGCCTGAAGGGAGAGCACCTGCAGCGTGACTGGAAAACAGAAGTACCAACCCATCCGCAGATATAGAAGGATACGCTTCGCTTGCAGATGTGTTGATTGCCGAGCTAAGTTTGACAGGCGTTCCCCATGAACCACCTTTCGTCACGCGCTTCGTGATAAATAGGTCGGCGCCACTCGCCCCAGAGTAGGTGCGTGCAAAAACCATCTCTAACTCATCGGCTGTCATCGTCACTGAAAGTTCATGGGCCCCACTATTCACGGGGGGCCCAATGTTCTCCGCGAGGCCCCAGGGACTCGTAACCGTCGGTCTCCTGCTCACCCATATATCGCAACCTCCGTGTCCATCCGATCGCTTGGAATAATAGTACAACTCAAGTCCGCTAGGAGAAATGGTTGGAGCCCCGTCCTCGGCAGCACTATTGATTTCCGCTCCGAGAGGTACTGGCTCTTCCCAGTCGCCGCCCTGAGTTTCACGCCTCGACATCCATAGATTCCACTGATCCAACTTCGGGATGGGCCGGGTGGAACCAAAGTACAACTCCAGCCCGTCAGCGGATATCGCCGGACACCATTCAACATGCGAACTATTGATCGTAGGGCCCAGATTCGTTGGTTCACCGAAGGTGAAATCTCCTTTAGCGAGTCCCGCGGCGACTAAGAAGTACCCCAGCGCTGTGAGCCATAAGGCCTTTGCATTCACATCGTAACCAATGGCCTTCTTCATTGTTCTGTCCTCCCAACGAATTCAATATGCCCCCTTTGTAAGGTCAGGGAAACGCACGAATCTTGCGGCGAAGCTCACGGCCGTACGGCGCGGTTGTAGATTCGGATGTCGTCGATCAGGCCCGTGAAGAAAGTGCCGGGGGTCTGGTCTTTGTCGCAGCCGATGTACAGGCCGCCGGTGCAGGGTGCCAGGGTGAGTTGCGTATCTTCCGCCACCAGCATCCCGTCGACATACAGTGCCCGTGTCGCGCCGTCGCGCACAAAAGCGATGCGATGCCAGTTGCCGTCGGTGATCGAGACATCTCCAATCAGCGGCGCAGGCTGACGGCTGACAGCGGGCGCCAGCGCCGTCATCAGGGCGCCGTCGGAGACATCGGCCATGAGCCAGTTCTGCCCGCCTACTTGCGACACGATCACTTGGGCTGGCGCGCCGCCCTGGATCCAGGCAAAAACGCTAAACGCCCCATCGCCCGGATCAAAGACATACGGCGTCTCGACATGATCATCGACGCCGTCCAACCGAAGGGCCCCTTCAGCGTGCCCACCGGTTGGCTCCCAGACAGGATCGCCCTGAAGGATACCGTGGCAGTCAAGGATGCTATCGTAGGCGGCATTTCCCTCTGTCTCATCCAGTTTCCAGTGGGCAATCAGGGTCGCATCATATGATTCTTGGCCCCAATAACTCATTAGGACTCGCAGATCGACGTCATCGACGAGACCGTCGCCAAAGGGAGCAGGACCGATATCGCAGAGCGGATTCGCCTGACCCCAGTTCTCGATCAGTGTGACCAGATCTCCAATTTCGACCATACTGTCACCATTCAAGTCAACGAGAGGAATGATCGGTACCTGCCAGATGTTGAATCCACCTGAAGGGGCTCCCCCTCGCATTGAACTGAAATACAGAAAGTCGGCATCAGGCGAGAGCCGGGGCTGACAATCCCGAGCGCCCGAATTCAATGGCCGACCAAGGTTCACCGGGGGCTCCCAGGGATCTAAGATGCTCTTGCGCCGGGACATCCACATGTCGGTTTGACCCAATCCACCTGGACGAATGGAATGCGACGTCTCAGGGTAATCGGAGAACAAGAGAACCAAACCACCAGGGGACAGGCACGGAAGAGAATCAAATGCTGCACTGTTCACTACGGGTCCAAGGTTCTCTGGCGTACCCCAGTTGTCTTCAATGGTTGGACGTCTAGCAACCCAGATATCGTGATTCCCGTACCCGCCGGGTCGACTCGAAGCGAAATATAGCTCCAAACCATCCGCTGTGATCCAGGGTGAAAGGTCAGCAGCGGAAGTATTGACCGCAGCGCCGAGATTCTCTGGCGGACCCCATGAATCGAATCGCGTTGGCCGTCTAGAAACCCACAGATCGTAACTTCCATGGCCGCCGGGCCGGTCGGAGGCGAAATAGAGTTCCAGATCGTCACTTGATAAGCAGGCAAAACCTTCGACACTGCTCGTATTGAGCGGAGGGCCCAGTTTTACGGGAGCCGACCAGAGATCATTCGTCGTAGCTCGCGTGGAGATGAATAAATTCCAATCGCCCATCGTATTTCCGCCGATTGGCTTCTCGAGATAGAGTTCCAGACCGTCATTTGAAATGCAATCAAACCAGGGGTCACCGCCGCTATTGATCGTTGCCTCAAGAGCTACGGGCAGGCCGAAAGTGAAGTCGGCGCTCGCTATGCCGCCGGCACACGAAATGGCTACTGTGATGGCCAACCACACTGCGAGCCTATTACCATCGTTTCTGCGCCTCATGATCGTGTCCTCCAAGAAGGTCTCGGTGCTGCAATTATCTGTTGCTCTTGTTGCTCTCATTGCTCTGTCCTCCCAGCGAATTCAGTATGCCCCCCTCTGTAACCTCAGGAAAAATCGAGAATCTTGCGCGGAATCTGGGAGTTTCTGCGGAATTTGTGAGAAAACTTGGTCTGCGGGGGTGCCAATCCGTGCTCGGCAGGCGGGCAAAGTCTTGCGGCGGCAGCGGTTATGTCGTAGATTGGCGTATCGAATCGTTGAGACGCCCTGTCGAGGGATTCGGCCCGGCGGCCTGGCTGTCCGGGCGTGTACCGATTGGGCCCTTTCGAAGTGCGGCTGGCAGGGAGAAACAAAAATGGCACGCCGCGACGATACGAGCATCGGGGGCACAGGCGGAGCCTTTCTCACCACGCACTGGTCGCTGATCGATGGGGTCCGTTCCGGCCGACACGCCCGCCAGCGGGCGCTGATCGGCCTGCTGATGAACCGTTATTGGAAGCCCGTCTACTGCTACATCCGCCGCAAGGGATACGACAACGAGAACGCCAAGGACCTGACGCAGGGCTTTTTCCACGAGGTCGTCCTCGGGCGGCACCTGATCGAGAGAGCGGATGCAGCCAGGGGGCGGTTTCGGTCCTTCCTGTTGATGGCTTTGGATCGCTACCTGGCCAATACGCGGCAGATGGAGACCGCCTGCAAACGCAGTCCCCAGGGCAGGCTCGTGCCGCTGGAGGCGGTCGAACCATGCGAGCTGCCGGCGGATATCACCGCATCCAGCGCCGAGGAGACCTTCCATTACGCCTGGATCTCGACCCTGCTCGAGCGTGTGCTCGAACAGGTGGAAACCAAGTGCCTCGAAGACGGCAAGGCTGTCCATTGGGCCCTCTTCCGGGACCGTGTGCTGGACCCGATCACCGAAGGGACAGCCCCCCTGCCACTCAAGGAGATCTGTGCCCGGCACGGCATTGAGAGCGAGTCCAGGGCCTCGAACATGATCGTCACCGTCAAGCGGCGTCTGCGGACCGTTCTGCGCCAGCATCTCCGCGATTCCGTGGTTTCAGACGACCATCTGGCGGGCGAAATCGAAGAAATTCGCAGATTCTTCCCGGAATTCGCGCAAGAAACCGAATAGTTCCGGAAGAATAGGATAGGGACAGACCCGCTGCCCTGTATCGTCGATGGAGGTCTCGACAGCATGGGTGAGCAACGACGCAGAAAGATCTTCGGCCTGGAGCGCGAGCAGTTGGCCCGCCTGTTCTCGGTAGGCATGGGCAATGACGCCGATCCGAGGGCAGAGGAATCCGCCTCGCCCGGTCCCGGCGACGAAGCCGAGGCCGCCGAGTCGACGAGCTTCACCGCCTCGCTGGAGTCATCGCTGGAACAGATCGGCCAGTCGATCGGTCCCTATCGTCTCGTTCGCGTACTCGGCGAAGGAGGCATGGGCGTGGTCTACCTGGCCGAGCAGGAGCATCCGATCCGCCGACAGGTCGCGCTGAAGGTGATCAAGCCGGGAATGGATACCAAGCGGGTGATCCGCCGCTTCCAGGCCGAACGCCAGACCCTGGCCCGCCTCGACCACCCGAACATCGCTCACGTCTACGAAGCCGGCACGACGGACCAGGGCCGTCCCTATTTCGTGATGGAACGGGTCCAGGGCGTTTCGATCACCGCATACTGCGACAGCAATAATCTCAGCACGAAGGACCGCCTGGAGCTGTTCATCCAGGTCTGTCATGCCGTGCAGCACGCCCACCAGAAGGGGATTATCCATCGCGACTTGAAGCCGTCCAATGTGCTCGTTACCCTCGTGGACGGTGCCGCGGTCCCCAAAATCATCGATTTCGGGATCTCCAAGGCCATGGACCAGCACCTGGCGGAGAAGACGCTCTTCACACGCCATGGCCACCTCACCGGCACGCCCGTCTACATGAGTCCCGAGCAGGCGGAATTGAACGACCTGGACATTGATACCCGCTCGGATATCTATTCGCTGGGAGTGCTGCTGTATGAACTGCTGACCGGGATCACGCCGTTCAGTCAGGAAGAGCTTCGCCGGGCCGGCTACCTTGAGATCCAGCGGGTCATCCGGGAACAGGTGCCCGCCAAGCCCTCCACGAAACTCGCCACGCTCGGCCACACGTTGACGGACATCGCCCAGCGTCGCAGTTCCACGCCCGAGATGCTCAGGAAAACCCTTCGCGGCGATCTGGATTGGATTGTCATGAAGTCGCTGGAAAAAGATCGGCGTCAGCGATACGAGACCGCCGACGCGCTGGGCGTCGATGTGCAGCGGCACCTCAATCATGAACCGGTTATTGCCCGGGGCCCGAGTACATCGTATCGAATCCAGAAATTCCTCCGGCGTCACCGCTCCCAAGTCGTAGCCGTCGTGGTGCTGGCGGTGCTTGCCGCGACAGGAGCAGGCATCCTTGCCTCATGGAACCGGGCGCGTCGCCAGCTTGCCGAGTCGGAGGACTTCCGACATCAGAGCCTATTGTCGCAGGCCCGCGGGCAGTATGCGCAGGGGGACCGCCAAGCGGCCTTAGAGACGGCCGCCTCCCTTCTCGATAGTCGGCACGTTGGCCCCGCAGCGCGACTTCTGTATGCCAACCTCCTGGTCGAAGGGCAACTGCCGCAAGAGGCCATGGCGATGTTGGAAGAGTTGCTCACGGAACGCCGAGATATTGCCGCTGCGGCCCATGCGCTACTGGCCCGTCTCCTCTGGGAGAGCCAGTCGTCGAACGCCGAGAAACAGCAGGAAATCGATGAGCACCACCGACAGGCCAAGGCCCTGTTCGCGAAGACCGCCGACGCCGAAGCCTACTTCCTGCAGGCGATGACGGCCGTCACGATAAAAGAACAGCTTGACGCCCTCGACCGCGCCCTGGAACTGAACTTTGGCCACTATGAGTCGCATCGCCTGCGGGCCTTCCTCTATTATGCCTCCGCCCAGTACGAGAAGATGAAGCACGATGCGGTGGCGATGATGGCGCTGCGTCCCCGCGACCCGCTGGGCTACTCCCTGCAGGGCCTGGCCTGGCAGAAGTTGGGCCGCCTGCCGGAGGCACTGTTGGCGTACGACCATGCGACGGCGCACATGTCCACGGCGGACGCTCGGCATTTGGAAGTGCAGGAGCGCCGGTGTGAGATCTTCCTGCGGATGGGCCAGTATGAGCGTGCCCTGACCGAAGCCCGGCAGGCGCTGAAGCAAGCGCCCCATGCGACCGCCCTACAGGCGACGATCTTCTGCGCATTGACGGCTTTGGGATGCTTTGACCAAGCCGGCGATCTGATGCAGAGCATCGTAGCCACCGCCGGTGAGAGCGATGCCGACGATCGAGTCCGCCGATGGTCCATGAAATACGTCCTGGACACCCTGGCGGCCGGCAGTCGGTGGTATCCGCCAGACGGTCCGCCCGCTGGACCCGCCTTCTTCTACGTGCTCGAAGCCGACGCGATGTATCGTAGTCTCTGCCCGAAGGCGCGCCCGCTGATTCCCGACAGCTTCTGCCCCTGTTGGTCGCCTGACGGCACGAAGATCGCCTACGCCCAGGGGCTTCCCGGCTACAGCGGCATCGCGGTCTACGATCTGGCGTCGGGGCAGATCACCCCGCTGGTCGCTCCAGGCAAGGACCCAAGCTGGTCGCCCGATGGCCGGTATATCGCCTTTGTTCGCGATGCGCAGATTCTCCGTCTTCCAGAGCTGGCGACAAACCGCACCAAGGAAAAGAGTAGAAGCGGTGCCCGCAGCATGGGCGAGGAACTATGGGTGATACAGGCCGACGGTACGGGCCTGCGACGCCTGGCACGTCATGGGCGTTTTCCCTCCTGGAGCGCCGATCCCCAACGGCTGTGCTACTACTCTTCAGAGGATGGCATCCTGTACTCGCTCTCCATTGAGGACGCCCAGGCGCAACCGGTGCCGGTTTATGCTTCTCGTGGAGTTCCTCCAGCCCTCTCCCCTCAGGGCGACTGCGTAGCGTGTGTCACAGGTGACATCGCAAGACCCGCCGCGTTGCGGATCGAGGACCTGACCAGCCAGTCCCGTATCGCGGGATGGTTCACGCCACTGGAACTGCAGGCGAGATGTATCTGGTCTCCGGATGGACGCGAGATCATTCTCAGGGGCCTGCGGAGACTCCGGGGCCGTAGCGACCTCTGGATCTACGATCTCGCGAAAAGAGAGGGGGTGAAAGTCCTCCGTGGCAAATTCGGCGGCGCCTCCCGATCACCGGATCGGACGCGATTGCTCGTTTCTCTGGATCTGCCCTATTGGGAGACCTGGATAGCGGACCTCGACCCCAACCTCTCCATCGCACAATCGCTGGAACCCGTTCAGAGCCTCGAAGAGCACTGTCTGGAATCCATCGCCATCTGCACGCGGGAACTGGAGGCGGTGCCGGAGTCCTATGTCGACCTTTGGACCCGGGCCATCGCAGCCTTGTGGATCGCACATCCCCAAGCTTCCGTCTATCTCCAAGAGGTGAAGCTCGCACTGGACCAACGACTCGTCAGTCCCTATGGCTACCATATGCAGGCACGGCATATCCTCGCCTATCCTGAGCTTTGGGAACGGCTTGGCGATTGGGCCTGGCTCGTGGCCCGCAAGGCCGGGGAGCACCACCCGGGATATGCGACCAGACTCGTTGCGGGCTTGGAGCATCGCGGCGCACATGAGCGTGCGGACCAGTTGCGACGATTGGCCGAGGCGAACACTCCAGTGGGCAGTTGCCGGCACGAGAAGGGATCGGATACCTACCTGGTGGTGGGCGGTGGCGCGGGCTTCTGGGGCACGATAGACGAATTCCACTTCGCCCATAAGAGGCTCATCGGCGACGGCTCGATCACGGCCAGAATGGAGACTCTCGAAGGGACCTCCGAACGGGCCCGGGCCGGCATTATGATCCGGACCGGCCTCGATCCAAAGGATCCATTCGCCGCGGTTGTCACGCCCGGCACCGGCGTCCGCTTTGCCACCCGCTTGTTGCTCGGCCATCCGACCATCGAGGACGACCATCTGGAATCTGCGGAACAGAAAACCGTGCAGGCGCCGGTGTGGCTCAGGATGGAACGCAAAGGGAACCAATTCAGTGCTTTCTACTCATCCGACGGGAAGACCTGGACCCGGATGGTTTGGAGTCCGCAGACGATCGTCATGCCCGCCAGCGTTTACATCGGCCTGGCTGTCACGTCACGCGACAACAACAGGACCGCCGAGGCCCGTTTCTCTCATGTCACCACTGCCGGCGAGGTCAGTCCGCCCGGTCCCTTCACCAGATCCCAGGACATCCGTCCCGAAGCACCGGCGTCGCCGGATGCGACCGTTGCCAACGATTGCAATGACAAATGAACGGGCCCTGGCATTCAAGGCTGAGCCGCGTCGCCCCGACCGGGCCCGTGCAGATGCGCAGACTATCGCTGACTTTCTCCACCATGATGTTCGTTCCTCCGCAGGCCGAGCTGCAGCCGATGAAGCGACGATAAGTTCCGTTCTCGACACAGCGACGCTCGAATTACCACATCGCTTTGGCGAGCGGCCTTTGGCGGCAGCGTCCATGTACGAGACCCTGGCCACCCGCCACGATTTCGGCGTTCTCCTTCAGCGAGACCCCACAACATCTCGTTCATGAGCATGGCATCGGTCGGATCGATCGCCATCCAGGCCGCGCCAAAGGCGATGCCCGGTTTCTGGGAAACCATAACGCCGCCCGGCGCATCCTACTTGACCCAGCAGGCCACGCGAGTCGGTCCGGCTTGGCTAGACGAACCATTGCCGTAATCCAAGAAGAAGAAGAAGAAGAAGAAGAAGCATCGTCCATCTGATGAAAGGCCTGGTGCAAACTCGGAATCTGCGGTCCTGGTGGTGGCTCCGCTGCCCTGTTCGATGATGGCTTTGGCCGATGATCGATGCGGTGCAGGCCTTGGGCCAGGCGGACGACAAAGGGGCCCGTGCCGCGTTGGCAAGGGCCCCGAAGTACCCTGACACTCTGGACCGCCGTTCATGGAACTACTCTGTCGCAGGCTTGCCGAAGGCGACGTCGTCGACGTAGACCATCCCCGTGCCGCCGGCAGCCGGAGCGGTCGCAGTACCGATGCCGATCACCATCTTCTCGACACCGCTGAGATTGACGCCCGACAGATCGCTGTACGGGATCATCCATCTCTGCCACGATGGACGAACCGTAATGGCTGCATCCTCGTTCGTTACCGTGACGCTCTTGCCCGCGGCATCCCCGATCCTGACGTACATCGGCTCGGCCGAGTTGCCTTGAGGTTGCGCCGCGCCGATCTCTGCCGTCTGCCAGTCGCCGGTAACATTGCCGGTGACCGAGAGGTTCGAAAATTCAGACGCGGTCACGGTCGCGGCGTCGTGACTGGTCAGCGCCAGACCGATGTAGACGTTGCCGTTCATCGGAATATTGACCGGGGTGGTCGCAGTGATGTCCACCCAGTTGATGCCATCGGCCGACTGCTGGGCGGTGAACATGTCGCCCGCACGGGTCAGCTTCACCCAGCGCGGCATCTCGATATCAGCTACGTCCGTATTGGCGCTGGCCTGACCGGCGACCGGACGGCGTTGGAACGAGACGCCGTGGGCTGGTTCGGGCGTCACCGCGACGAACGCATGCGCCGAACCCGGGTCGAGCGTCTCGCGGATCATCACGCCCGCTTTGGCCCACTCGTTGCTGCGGACGATGCTGTCGACGCGCACCACGATCGAGCCGTCGCCAGTGAGACTCTTGTAGGCGTAACGGAACTGATCGGAGGTATCCCAGATATCGGTGCCAACGGCACTCATGATGATGCTGCCGTCGGCGGTCTCGGCAAACGCCGGGGCCTGACCACGGACGTAGAGCACCAGGGTGTCAGCGCCGTTCGTTTGCCAGTTCCGGGCAGTCTCGAACGTCCGCTCAGCCTCCGAATAGAACGGTGAGGCCGAATTATCATATTGAAGCGGCATCGATTGCGAGCCGCCGTGGACGATCGTCCTCTCGGCAAAAGGTGCGTCAAAATAGCCAACGGTTGAGCCGGTGTTGTTGACCCAGCCATCGATCCAGGTGTCGAAGATAGCTGTGCCCGCGTCGATATCGTCGTTATAGGTTTCGAAGCCATCGATCAGGGCGTATTCCTGCATCGAAAAGTTCCAGACGTCTCCGGCCCAGGCGGGTGTTTCTTCGATCTCATTGACCTCGATGATCTGCCAGTAGTAGGTACCGCCGAATTCCAGATCCTCCGGCATGTAGCTGGCCTGATCCACGGTCGCCGCCAGCGCCAGCGCGTTGGGATCGGTCCCCAGGTATACCTCGTGCGAAACCGCCTCGCGACCGGCGCGCCAGTTCAGGGTCGTCGCCGGATCGACGTCGGCTGCCCCATCCGCCGGTTGCGGCTCGCGGGCCTGGGCGGGGATATGCAGAAAGCGCACTTCGCTAAGCCCGTACTGGCCCATCATGCCCCAACCGCTGTTAATGGTCAGACGCACGTATTTGGCGGGCACGCCGCCGAAATCGACGGTGGAGTTGGCCTCGTAGGTATCCTTTGCCGTCCCCTGGTTCAATTGCACATCCCCCAGGGCCATCCAGTCGCTGCCGTCTTCGGAGTACGCAACGGTCACGTCTTTCACACCAAAGCCCAGCAGCAACTCGAACTGGACATTGTAGTTCCAGACGAGCATCTGGTGGAGTTTGTAAACACGACCGAATTCGTATTCCATCTGTAGCGGTTCCTCCGCAGGCGCATTGGCTACCCACATATCCCCGGCGGCTGTGGAGTGCTGATCGGCGTCGTTGAGACCCGAGCCGTCGACGGTCCGCTCAGGCGTGGACACCTGGTCGGAAATCCCGTTGCTGGCCGCCGTGACGTTCTCGATCCGATACGCAAGCGGCTCAGAGGTAAAACTCCAAACCTGACCCTTGAAGATCGTGTTGTCCGGCGGCGTGTTGACCTCGTCGATCCGCCAGTAGTAGGTCGTCTCGAAATCGAGTACGCCAGGCGGGTCGTACGTTGTCGCCGTCTGACCCTGGCTGACCAGGACACCCATCGGATTGCTCCGACTGGCGTTGTTGACATCATCGAACGAGGTACCGAGATACAGATCGTGCGTCGCGGCAGACTCTCCAGCAGTCCACGCCAGAACGACGTCGCGCGCGATATCGACTGCCTCGTTCTCCGGTTGCGGATCGGCGGCCAGTTCCGGCGGCACACCGCCCAACATGACCAACTGGATCTCCTCCTCGGTTAGCGCGCGGCTGTACACGCGCGCGTCGTCGACGGTGCCCGTGAAGTACTGTGTGGCCGCCAGCGCGTGTCGACCGAGCTTCAGCGTATTGCTGTCGGCGTTAGGCGGGCCGCTCGGCGCATCGTTACTCGTGATCAACTCTCCGTTCTTGTAGGAAGTGAAGACTTCGCCGTCATAACTCGCGGCCAGATGGTACCAGGTGTCGGCCTCCAGCGTTCCGAAACTCGCGGCGTGCCAGCCTCCCGCATTCATGGCGGCGGTTCCGCGGAAGGTTTCGTTGCTATGGTTCCAACTGATCTGATAGTTGTTTTCACGGTGCAACGGTCCGCTGGGCGCGTCGCTCGAAGGGGCAGCCGGACTCATGGCCCACACTCCAAAGGTATAGGTCGCCAGATTCTCAGCGTTGCCGGTATCGACATGGTCGTCTCCGTCGAGTTCCAGCGCACCACAGAGCCAACCCACGACCCACTGCGGATCCCCTTCGAGCGTGCCATCGTTGCCACGGGATGACGCATCGACGGCCATCAGGCCGCTCCCGTCGTCCAGCTTCCACCAGCCCACCAGGCCCGGATCGCTATTGGCATCAAATCCGTAAGCGGGGCCCAGTGTGACCAGGAGTAGTAGCACAGCCAACAAGACAAGGTAGACCGGTTTCTTGCGCATGACATTCCTCCTTCACAAATGCAGAGATGCGTTGACAACACCCCCCCCCTTTGTCGCGAGAGCGGGTCTCGCGCGGACAAGGCTGCCCATCCGAGATGCGCTGTTTGGCATCATCATAGATCCTCGTGGACGTGACTCTGCCAATCATACCCGAATAGAGGGGTCGATGTCAAAACAACGTGCCATCAATTTGGGGGGCCGGTATGTATGACGCACTCGAAAGAGATATCCTTTGCATTGACTCGACGCGGGGGACGGTTGAACCGATACACCAGAGCACTGGGAAGCTGCCGCCGGCAAAGTCTCGCTTCCTCTCCCTCCGCAGGCAGTGGGCTTCTCTTTTGTCGTTCACAGCGGGCCTGTCGCTCTATGGGACTTGGCCGGGAGTACCAGGACCGTTACAATGACCCTTTGTCAAACAGGCATCTTCCGTGATCGCCCTGCCCGAGAGAACGGTCCGGCCTAAGGCCCCTGGGAGAAAGGCTACAAGCATGTTGAACCGGTGCGTGGTCGTCGTGAAAGCCAAATTAGCCATGCAGAAATGGCTACAGTCCCTGCCGGACCGCATCAATTTAACTCTGGATGAGATCAATCAGGACAGTACCGTGTATTTGCTGCCGGACTATGAGTGAGACGAGGAGCAGAGGCAGTTGCTTCGACGGTATTTCGATCCGATCTTCGAGGAGCAACTGGCCAGCTGGTGGCAGGACGAAACGGCCTGGCCCTCCGGCCGCGACCTCAAACTGTTCGATACCTGGTTTGATGTCGAGTTCCATTCTGTGGTGCTAAACCTTGTGGATGGACCATTGACCTACGAGGAATGAGTCTCCCGGACTCAAGCTCGCCACGTGCACGCTGAGTTTGCTTCTGGCAGCAGACAATACTTCGGTCTGGTCCACCAGAAACAGAAGGCCCTCACCCTACCGTTCTCTTCAGAGAGTCGTCGGTCAACAAGTGCTACGCCCTCCGAAATTCAATGGGAATTCCGATCAGCGACCGTACGGGGCAGACAGACGTGGTCAGACTGCCCCGCCCTGCCTGGCCGTTACACCTGCATTCGCGCATTCGGACACGCCCACACCACTTCCAGGATCGCCTTTCGCAGTTCAGGGCGGTCTCGGATGAGCCCCACGAGCACGTTAACAAGCTCCTCTGTAGATGCCTCGCTGTAGCGAGGCGTCTCCATTTCTTCTTTCATTTTCTCACGCCCCTTCACATCCATGTTGACCATGGCTGCACAGCTTGCCTGCTGACGGCGCCTGACGGTTCGGGACCAAATCAACACATCCTCCGTTCGCCCGCACTCCCGTAATCGCTCCTGGAGTCGTGCTGGGCAAGCTTGGCCTCATGGATGGGCCGAGCTTGTCACCCTGCGTCTTTTGACCGCCATGGAGAAATCATCAGCAAGGCAGCAGCTTGTATATCCGCATGCGCGCAGGTTGCGCAATAATGGGGTTGCAGAAAGACACGATGCTAAGGAGAACGCCATGAGAACACACGAGTGTCACCTGAAGACCGGGATACGGGCAACACCCGAGTTTGCCAAGAAGGGCCTCGCAACCCACGCGGTCAACGTAGGAACGAAGTGCGGCCACGGCTGTTTGTACTGCAGCACCGGGACAGTTCTTCGTACACATCCATCTTTCAAGGCATTCGGCGAGAACCCTTTCGGCTTCGGCTATGCAATCGTCGATCCAAACACGCCAGAGCGAGTGGCACGGGATGCGCAACGGATCCGGAAGCGGGGCCTGGCGCAACTGTGCACGTTCAGTGACGCCTGGGCCCCCGAAGCCCAGGAACATCGGCTGGGGCGCCGCTGTCTGGAAGCGATCCTGTCACAGACGGACTGGACGGTCCAGGTTCTCACGAAGAACGCCGCGGTCCGAGACGATTTCGATTTCATTCAGGAGAATCGCGACCGCGTCCTGGTTGGCCTGAGCATCACTGGCGCCCTATCCAAAGCCGGCCCGGTCCAGATCCTCGAGCCCAATGCCTCTTCCATCCAGGACCGGATGCTCGCGGTGGTCGAAACCGCCGCTCGGGGACTGAGAACGTATGCCATGCTCTGCCCTCTGCTGCCGGGGATTGCCAACGCCCCCGCCGACATCGAGCGGTTCGTCAAGTTAGCAGTCGATTGTCGTGCGGAGGAGATCTTCGTCGAGCCCATGAATCCTCGCGGACCGGGCCTGCGACTCTGCCAGGAGGCTCTGGAGGAGAATGGGTACCAAGCCGAAGCCGAGGCGATCGGAAGGATTCGCCGGAGGACCACTTGGTCGGATTACGTGACGGAACTGATCGCCAATGTGCAGCAGGCAGTGCAAAAGCACGCAGATATCTCGAAGCTGCGGTTTGTGCTCTATCCCTCGGGGCTGCGATCGGAGGACAGAGCAAGAATCGAGCGGGATGATGCAGGAGTGGTGTGGTTGAGGTGAAG
>NPIE01000551.1_pt2 | contig 18537 bp, 18 predicted proteins | sample 8637661 | NCBI WGS metagenome assembly NPIE01 (sample SAMN07420842, study PRJNA396082) | bioreactor metagenome | isolation source: sample BA12 brine-fed electro-methanogenic bioreactor BA | place: Japan: Kochi | collected 2016-12-09
TTTCATCCCTCCATCTTGTTTTTTACTGTCGCAATCTTACTGTACCACTGCAAGACGACTTGTCAAGCCCCTGGTAAATAGTCTCAATTGTTCTACAATCCTTTATCTATTTATTGTGTACAGTTCTGGTAAGACTTTTATAAGCACTTTACTGTACTCTATGAAAACACATATACCGGGTATGTGTAACACTTACTATATACTGTGCTATAGATACTGTAGTAGCCTATATCTAGACTATATCTTATTACAGGATAGTATAGGGTGAAGTATACCATATCCATTTCATCTTTACTTAATACTATACTAAAGTACAGTACTACTACATAAGTATACTACAGTATAGATTAATATAGTTTAATTACTCTATATATAGAGAGATACTATAGTTCACTGTACCAGAGTGTAGTTTATTTATATATACCCTGGTATATATACTTTATAGAGTATTTTACTGTACTGTACTAGAGACCACAGGTATTTTACTGTACTCCAGCAGGTAAGTCAGGTATATTTACCAGACTGGTATTGTAGTTTTGTAGGGTACCCCTAGATCCCCCAAATTACTCCTCCAGCGCACAACAATACCCATACACGCTACACAATAAAAATTTTGCAGTTATAAGCAGGTTTTGTGTGGTATAATCGACCTGTAGCGGTAATTTAGTTTCATCACAAGAAACGCTTTACTGTATACCAGACCTTCATAGACGCTCTGTATTGAAAGAAGTTACTCGAAGGGGTACAAATATACCTGTTTCACAAAGAGGATAGCTTAGAGAGCGGGAAAAGTGGCTTAAAAGCAAAATCAGGGGTAGCCTTTGAGGTGTATTTGGGATTGCCGATGAAAGAGGGTGTGTTTTGACAGCGTAGAGTAAGTTGCTATTATATTTACTTAAGGGGGGATAATAACTGACTTGTAGAGAGTGTTTATGGTTCAATGCAGTGTCGGGTAAGTGTGAAGCACCTGTACCTCAGTGGGTACCTGCAAGTGTTTGGAGTAACGCTAGTGGAGTAGGGAATAATTATGCTGATTACTGTACTTTGTTCAGGACAGGGGAGGTAAAAGATGAGTGAGCCTAATGTCAGGAAACATAAGCTCTCCGGGAGATTGAATAAAAACACCAAGCAGAAACCCAAACATGAACTTTGGGTTGAATTGGAGGTGTCTAAGGATGCCAAAAGGTTACGAGAAGATGAGAGATAAATTTATTAAAGAGGGGTTATCAAAAGAGGCTGCACAGAAGAAAGCGGCACGTATCTGGAACAGTCAGCACCCGAATAGCCCTGTAGGCAAGGGTGAAAAGAAAAAGGGGAGGTGACCCGGATGATCCTTGAAGGACCCGTATGGAGTCAGATACTTAAGGCTGTCCTGGCTTTGACTTTTATAGGCGCATTTTTCGCTTTTATGAAATATCGCAAGGATGGTGAATGGTTCTGGAAGAAAAGACAGTAAACCACATGGAATACGTAATTCAGATGCCGGAGCATGTGCAAAAGTACTTCGACTACTACTATGCTCTCGGCCCTAAAAGAAGTATCAACAAAGTCCACAAGGATATGGGCGGAGTATCCTATCCCACTATACTGAACTGGTCTAAAAAATATAACTGGGACGCACGTATAGCGAGGGAGCTTAACAACATCGTCACCCCTGATGGTGAAATAGTCCAGCAGATAGACTCCAGCTCCCTTAACAGGCAAACGCTTAAAACCATAGACAACATCATCAAAAGCATTCAGAAGCGCCCGGAGAAGACCGAAAAAGACGCTGCTTCGCTGTATAAGCTCATAGACCTGAGGGCTAAAATCGCAGAAAAGATAGACGAAGCCGAAGAAAAGGACCGCCTGAAAGCCGCAAGGGACTTTGTCGAGAAGATGGTAGTCCAGCTGGAGGAAGAGCTTGAGGAAATTAACGTGGTTAAAGCCTAAGCTGAAGGCCAAGTATTTTTATCTTAAACTCTTCAAGCAAATACGGGAGCTCGACAATGACCGCCTGGCCATAGAGGCTATAAGAGCCCTTTGTCGCAGTGACCTCTTCTTTCTTTTGGTCTATGTCCTCGGGAGAAAGGATATAGACAAGCCTCCAAGAGCCAGTTTCAACCAGGATTGGGGCTTTGAGCGTTGCAGGGAAGTGCAGGACGAACCTAACGGGTACCTTGACCTATGGGCACGCGAACACTACAAAAGCTCCATAATTACCTTCGGATTAACCATCCAGGAAATATTAAACAACCCCGATATAACCATAGCGATATTCTCCCACAAGCGTGAGATAGCGCAAGGCTTCCTGCAACAGATAAAACGTGAACTGGAATCCAACGAATTCCTCAAACAACTGTTCCCTGATGTGCTTTATGAGAACCCTAAGAGAGATTCCCCTAAATGGACAAACGACGCCATACTCGTCAAGCGTGAGAAAAACCCCAAAGAAGCCACCGTGGAAGCGTGGGGGTTGGTCGATAACCAACCTACCAGCAGGCACTTTGACCTTATGGTATACGACGACGTCGTGACACGTGAAAGCGTAAGCACGACGGAAATGGTGGAAAAGACCACTTCAGCATGGGCCGACTCGCTCAACCTGTCGAAGGCGGGGGGTAAAATACGCTACATAGGCACAAGGTGGGCACTGATGGATACGTACAGGGAAATCATCAAAAGGTCAGCTGCGAAACCGAGGGTATACCCCGGAGTGCTCCCTGACGGGACACCTGTCTACTGGGACAGAAAAGAGCTTGCGAAAAAGAAAGAGACCATGGGTCCGCATACGTTTGCATGCCAGATCCTTCTTAATCCGTCGGCGGCCGTAGAATCGTCCTTCAGACTCGAATGGCTCAAATTCTGGGATCCCGACCCGGTTACCGGAAACTACAACACAGAGGGACTTAATGTATACATTGTCGTAGATCCTGCTGGGACGAAGAAAAAGGACCGGGACTACACAGTGATGATTGTCTTCGGCGTAGGGTCCGACGAAGTGTACCGCGTCATAGATATGGTCAGGGACAAGCTGAACCTTGAAGAGCGAACAAGCACACTTTTCTCGCTGGTGAAAAAATATCGGCCTATTCTTGTGGGATACGAACAATACTCCATGCAGGCGGATATAGAACACATCCAGTATGTCCAGAACAAGGTGAATTTCGTATTCAACATCATCCCGCTAAGCCTCAAGGTAGCAAAAGCAGAACGTATAGCGTGGCTTATCTCGCCCTTCAAGGAAGGACGTGTATTGCTTCCGAGGTCGATAATCAAGCGCAACTGGGAAGGTATCGAAGTAGATGTCGTAAAACAATTCATCGAGGAAGAATACTCTGTCTACCTGCCTAATATTCAAATGCATGACGATATGCTTGACTGCATGGCTAATATGTTCCATCCTGACCTTGGCGTAAGTCCGCCAATAGAGTATACTGACATACAACATGAAGTCATAAATAACTTTGACCCTTTCCAAAATGAATTGTATCTGGTATAATCACGTGTAATTAAAGCGATATTAGAAGAGGGGGTAATATATATGAGTCTTGGGCCCGTACTTCCATGGTTGACCGGTGCTGCGGCGGTAGCCTCTACCGTTTCGGCTCTCAATCCTCCGAGTGCTCCGAAGCCGCCTTCAGCCGAAGAGATAGCCAGACAACAGCAAAAGATTCAGGAGAAAGCGACACTCTCCCCGGAGATGACTCAGACAGAGGCTTCGATAGAAAGTATCGAAGCACAGAGGAGAGCCGCTATACAGGAGGCACGCAGGAGAGGCGGATATATGTCGACTCTTTTGACACCGGGCGGAGGTCTGATGGGAGGAGCTACTGTTTCCAGGAAGACCCTGTTGGGGGCGTAGGTGGTGGAAGATCGATCCTTCAAGTTGATTATTGAACGATACGAGAACCTGAAGAATTACCGTATCCCGTGGATGACTCACTGGGATGATGTCTCCAGATACATTATCCCGGTGGAAAATATTTACCCAAAAGCACGTGGCGGGAAAAGGCATACGAACATTTACGACTCCACGGCTACCAGAGCCCTGTACAGGCTCGCAGCCACGCTCCATTCAATGCTTACCAATCCATCCCAGCGATGGCTTTCACTGAAGATACAACCGTGGGAACTGGCGCAATATAACGAAGTCCAGAAATGGGTACAGTCGTGTGAGGATATATGCCTGGAAGCTATAAATTCCAGCAACTTCCACATGAAAGCCCAGGAATTCTATCTTAGCCTTATAGCCTTCGGGACTGCGATACTGTTTCTAGACAGCAACGAAGACCCTAACCAACCAGATGTCGTGTTCCACTGCCTTCCTGTATCGCAATGTGTTATCGCAGAAAACGAGCATGGATTTATCGATGTATTGTTCAGGGAATTCTCGCTGTCTGCAAGGAACGTAGCCAGACAGTTTGGAGAAAAAGCATGTAACAAGGCGATACTTGATAAGGCTGAAAAAACACCGGATGAAGAAATTAAAATATTGCATGCGATATTCCCGAAAGACGATTATAATAAATTCAACAAGCTGGATAAACCTTATGCCTCTGTATGGCTTGCTCTCGACTGGAAACACGTATTGAAAGAGGCCGGTTATTACGAGTTCCCGGCTTTCGTGACCAGATGGGCTACAGCCCCTGGAGAGATATTCGGACGTGGTCCGGGCATGGAAGCGTTGCCGGACGTAAAGACCATAAACAGCATGACGAAATCCGTACTGGAGGCTTCTTCTAAAATCATCAATCCTCCGCTTGACGTGGAATTCAAGTCGTACCTGACAGAATTGAACGCCACTCCGGGGGCCATCAACACAAGGGCCAAGGGTGCGGAAAGAATTCAACCGCTGTACGTAGTGGACGGCCAAACAATACCTATCACTGAACACCTTATAACCGGCGTAAAACAGTCAATCAACGAGACATTCTACTATGACGCGATATCGCTGGTCAGGGCGGACAGGATGACCGCTACGGAAGTCATGCAGCGCGTTGAAGAGAATATAAGGGTGCTGGGGCCTACTTATTCACGGCTTGTGCATGAATACCTGGAACCCTTGACGAAGAGGGTGATAGGCATTATGGCAAGAAAGAACAAACTGCCTGAAATGCCATCGATACTTCAAAGGTATGGAGGCCCCGTCAAGGTGGAATTCATGTCTCCCATGAGCAGGGCGCAAAGAATGAGCGATGTCGCCGCAATACAGAGAGCACTTTCGTTCGTATCCGTACTTGCTCAGGTGAATCCTGAAATGCTCGATGTGTTCGACTTCGATGAGACGGCTAGGCATGTTGCGGATATAACAGGCGTCCCGGCCAGGCTTCTGAGGAACAGGGATGACGTGGAAGCCATAAGGCAGGCCAGGGCGCAGATGCAAATGATGCAGCAACAGATGCAGTTGATGAAAGACGCTGCCGAGGTGGGGAAAACCGCTTCGCAGATAGAGATGTGAGGGTAGCTGAATGAAAAAAGATCTTGAGGACCTGAAACACGAATACCAGATGGTATTTATGAGCAAGGAAGGCGGTGATGTGTTAAAGGACTTGAAGTCAGTGTGTTATTATGGATTCTCGCCTTATGTGCATGATTCCATGAGGGAGACAGACAGGCGGATAGCGAAGCAGGAGGTATTTCAGTACATAGCGGATATGCTGGGTGAGGAGACGTTCAAAAAATTACAGACGGAGGTTTTGAATAATGACTGAAGATTTCGGTCCCGAATACGGGGCACCCGAAACAGAAACACAGGAACAGACTACTACCGAAGCTGCGTCCTCTCAAGAGGAGACCGGAGCTTGGTGGGAGAGCTTGCCTGACGACCTCAAATCTGAACCTACCGTGCAGAGGTATAAAAGCACGGAGGATGCAATAAGAGGTTTGGTCAATGCCAATAAGCTGATAGGCAAAAAAAGAATTGCCATGCCGACTCCCGATGCTCCGAAAGAGGAGTGGGATGAATTCTATCGGGCTATCGGCAGGCCGGAAAGCCCTGATGGGTACAAGATCAACATAGAAGACGCTGATGAGGATATATTGAATGAATTCAAGAGATTGGCCCATGAAAAGGGATTCACTCAACAGCAGATAGAAGGTATCGAAAAATTCTGGGAAGGGTTCCGGCAAAAAACCGCCGAGAAAGTAGAACAGCAGATTGAGCAATTGAAGGAAACGGCATTGGCCGAGCTTCAGAAAGAATGGGGCAGCAATTTCGATTCGGAGATTGAAACAGCAAGAAAAGCCGTCGAAACGCTATGTGACGATGAACAAAAACAACTATTGAATGCAGGGCTTGGCAACGACCCGAGGGTCATACGCTTGTTCAACCGTATAGGCAAGATGCTTGGTGAGGACAAGCTGTCTTCAGTAACAGGCAAAGGCGGATTTACCATAGACGCCAAGAGCGAGCTCGCAAAACTGAAGAACGACCCCAAGTTTGTAAAGGCCCTGCAAGACCCGATGAACCCCGAACACGACGAAGCTGTGAAGAAGTTCAAGCGACTCCACGAAATAGCGTTTGGCGAATAGATAGTCGGGTACCCGTAAGGTCCGGCGCACCGGTTTTTATCAGGTCCCTGCAAAGGGATACCCTGTAAGTGTAACGAAATATTAATCAAAGGGAGCTGATAAAAATGTCCATGCAGATTACGACTGCAATGGTGCAGGAATATAAGTCGGGCATAGAAATTCTTTACCAGCAGAAACGAAGCAAACTTCGTGAAGCTGTAAGGGTAGAGCCCGTTGAAGGTAAGTACGCTTTCTTCGACCAGATAGCGTCGGTGGAAGCGAAGAACAAAACGACCAGGCATGCTGACCTGGAAGTTGTAAGCACGCCGCACAAAAGGCGTCGTGTTGCGCCGGTAGACAAATACGTAGCCGACTATATCGATCAGGAGGATTTGTACAAAATCCTCAACAACCCCACCAATGCCTATGCGATGAACTTTGCGATGGCGTTGAATAGGGCTATCGATAAGGAGATAATTTCGGCTGCGCTTGGACCTGCGTATACCGGTGAAACCGGTTCAGAGATCGTGCCGTTTGATACTTCAAACATGACTGTTGCTGCTGATGTAGGCAGTACTAGTGCAACCGGAATGAATCTGGACAAGCTTCGTGCGGCCAAGGAAATACTGGATGAAAACGAAGCACCGGACGATGAACGGTATATAGTCATCGCTCCGAAGCAGTTGATGGAGCTTCTGGCTACTACGGAAGTCACTTCGGCTGACTATAACACCGTGAAAGCTCTTGTAGCCGGTGACCTTGACACGTTCCTTGGATTCAAGTTTATCAAGAGCAACAAGCTGAGTGTCAATGCTAGTACATACCGAGAATGTTTGTTCTGGCACAAAAATGCCATGCTCCTCGGTATCGGCCGGGAGATAGGTGCTTCGATAGACCCTGTTCCTCAGAAAGGTCAGTCCCTGCTCATTCAGGCATGGCTTGGAATGGGAGCGACCCGGATGCAGGAAGAGGGCGTCGGCAAGATTCTGTGTGCCGAGTCATAGGGGAGGTGTAAACAATGGCTGATGTAAAGGGTAAAAACAGAACTATAATCGAAGAAAGGAAATACCTCGACCCCGGCACATGGAATGCAAGGGCCAAGGTGTCCTTCGACGAGTACGAAGCTGCCGGGCTTGAGGCTGCCAGCACCATCACGATGATGACCATACCTAAAGGAGCTAAGATCGTAGGCGGAAAGGTCTACTTCGATGCTCTTGGGACTGGTACAGCTATCGATGTAGGTATAGCTGGTGATCCAGACAAGTATCTGTATGGTGAGGTTACCGCATCTCCAGGGAGTGCCGACATAGGTGATGTGGACACGCTGTTTAAGACGCTTGAAGATGATGAGACGCTGATTGTAACAACTACCGGAGCTACTACCGGGACCATCAAGCTGATGGTCATGTACGTGCTGGAATAACCTTAAAAGGCGGGGCTTCTGCCCCGCCTTTATTCAAGGTGGTGTTTTAAGTGGCAGAGCCTGTCTCTATATGCAACAGGGCTTTAATGTTTCTCGGTGTGAATAATATCATCTCTTTACAGGACGATACCAAGGAAGCCAGGGCGTGTTCCATGGTGTTTTATGAGTGCTTTTGGGAGTTCCTCGGTGAGGCCGACTGGTCTTTCGCTACAAAGACAAGGAAACTGACCGCTACAGGCGAAGCACCCGATGATACAGACTACACCTATGAATTCGAGTTGCCCACTGACTTCTTGAGGGCGCTTCAGAATACAGGCGAAACGGTAAAGGAAACCGTAAAATGGGAGCTTGTCGGTAACAAGATATATGCCAACGAGAATCCTATAACGTTGACCTATATTCACGGCACTATAACGGTTATGGATATGCAGGCCAAGGCAAGAGCGGCATTGGCCTATCTTATAGCTTCCCAGATTGCTATAAGCCTTACCGGTAATCCTCAACTGGCAACACTTGCTTATGAGCTTTACCAAAAGACTCTGATAGACGTATTGGCCGCAGATGCGAGGACTAAAAAGTTCCAGCCGGAAATAAGAATACCGTTTACGGAAACAAGGTGGTAATATGCGGATAATAGACCACTTTATGACCAACTTCACAGCAGGTGAGTTATCCCCTAACATGATGGGAAGAACCGATGTAGAGCGATACTACAACGGTTGTTTTACCCTTGAGAATTTCATCGTCCTCCCACAAGGTGGTCTTATCAGGCGTCCGGGAACAAGGTTTGTCTCTGCAGTAAAAGATAGTTCAAAAAAGACACGGCTTATCCCCTTTATTTTCTCAAACGAGCAGAGTTATATACTGGAGTTCGGAGACCATTACATGCGTGTCTGTGCAAACGGCGGGCATGTAGTACGAACTATCGAAACTACAGATGCATGGGTCAACAGTACCGAGTACAAGACTTATGACTATGTACATAACGGTGACCTGATCTATAGATGTATTCAGGCCCATACGGCAGATAACTCCAACAGTCCGGGTTCTGGCGTGGACTGGGAAACCTATTGGATTCAGGATGATATATACGAGATATATACCCCCTATGCCGATTATGATTTAGACCTGATTAAATATGCGCAATCAGCAGACGTATTGTTTCTCGTACATCCCGACTATCCTCCGCAAAAGCTGTCAAGGTACTGGCATGATGACTGGACTATCGAGGACCTTGAACCGAAATATGGGCCCTTCCTCGATGAAAATGTCAGCGAAGATCATTTGACTGTATCCAATACAGATGGAAAGAGAGGTTCCACCTGTACGGTTACCGCTTCAAGCGCACTGTTCTCTTCCGATGATATAGGCAGATGGATAAAGATACGATACACCGTAGAAGCAGAAAGTCTTTCTTCGGGACAGCAGACTGGCTCAGGCTCGCCATGGAGTTCAAGTTCATGGGAATGCGAAGGCGAATGGGAATTCAGGGCGACATTTTCCGGCACTACCGGCAAGTTATGGTATTTGCAGTTTTCCATCGACGGCGGGACTACATGGAAGAATTACTATGCAATAGATGACAGGATCAACACCACTATAGAGGGCAGTGCTGAACCGGAGGAATTAGGTGCTCAAGGCGGAGCTCCTGTCAAATTCAGGATACATACTGACGATGCTACAAGTCAGATAACATGGAATTTTAGGGTGAAACGTTCTTTTAAGAACGGCTTTATAAAGATAACGGATTATACATCATCAACAGTTGTTACCGGTACATTAATGAGTTCTCTCGACTGGATCGGCTTACCGGCATACAGCTGGGCTCTCGGAGCATGGAGTTACACCACCGGGTTCCCGAGAGGGATTACATTCCTCGACGGCAGGCTTTGGTTTGGCGGAACCTATACGGCTCCGAACAGAATATGGGCGTCCAAGTCCGATGCTTATGATAACTTCGATGCAGGCGAGGGGAATGCCGATGATTCGTTGGACATACAGCCTATCGCCAGCGAAGTAAATACTGTTGTATGGATGGTTTCCAAGGGTAACCTGATCCTTGGTACTGCCGGTGATGAATGGATATTTGACGGGAGTAATATCACCCCCGACAACCCGCCTGGATTAAGGCGTGAGACCAACTTCGGAAGCGAGGATACCCAAGCTGTCGTAGCCAACGGTTATGCGGTGTTCATTCAATATGGAGGGAAGATACTTAGGAACATTCAGTACGACTGGGCGAGCGATACTTACTATGCCTTCGATTTGACCGTAATGAGCGACCATATAACCGGCAAGGGCATAAGGGGACTTGCTTATCTCAAATCGCCGTGGTCATCGGTATGGACCATAAGGGAAGATGGTCAGTTGCTGGGCTTGACATATACTCCTGAACACAAGGTTTTTGCCTGGAGCAGGCATGTAATGTCGACCAAGGCAGGGCAGAGTGAAGTAGAAAGCGTGGCAGCCATACCGAACCAGCTTTGGGTTGTAGTGAAAAGAACAATAAACGGTGAAACGAAGCGATATATAGAATATATCGAGGAATGGGATGGAACACTTAAAAACTCGGTATTCATGGATTGTGCAGCGCAGTATTACGGAGAGCCTGTAAACGAGATACACGGCCTGTCCTACCTGGAAGGGGAGACTGTAACAATAATCGCCGATGGGAAATATGCAGGAAACAAAACTGTTGTAAATGGAGCCATAAGCCTTGATACCGAAGCAAGCAATGTCTGGATAGGACTCAATTACACGAGCAAGTTAAAAACTATTAATGCAGAGCACGCCACGCCGCCGGATACCACTCACGGTACAATCAGGCGGACGGTGCATGTGATTCCGAGACTCGTGAATACGGTAGGAGGGTATATAGGTTTCAATGAAGCGGACGTAAAGAGGATACAGTACATAAGCAAGGCAGGGAAACCGTTGGTCGTGACCCCCGAGATGTTCACCGGGGACACGCCGCCGATGCTCGTAGATGCTCCATCTGATTACGGTCAGTATATCACCGTTTTGCAGAACGAACCTTACCCAATGAATATAACATCGCTGATTTTGAGGCTGGTGCTGGCGGAATGATTAAATTCGTCCAGTACAAGCCGGAGCATTTAAGGCAAACAGGATACGACCCGGATATAATGATGTTAAATGATGAAAACATGCCAGCCTATAGCGCGATAAAAGACGGCAAGGTGATAGCTTGTGGCGGAGTCAGAACATCGACTGGAGGACTTGCTGAAGCATGGTTCATTCATGGAGACGGTTTTGAACAAAATTACATTCATGTATGCAAGAAAATTAAGAGATTGTTGAATGAACTTGTAGAGAAGTCCGGAGCGAAGGCGATAACCGCCACTTATGATATAGACAATGAAATACACAAGCGGTTTATCGAATGGATGGGGTTTACGAAACCGATAGGGATTTACTACCACCTGGACGGCGTCTATAAGGGGAAAACATTTATGGTGGTGATGAAACCATGAGCGAAGTAGCGGTAGCTTTGCAGGCAGTTTCGTCTATCGCACAGGGCGTGGCTCAATACAGGGCAGGACAGGCGCAGGCTGAATCCGCAAAGGCGCAGGCTTCGGCTCTTGAATACAATGCCGAAGTAAGCGCAAAGGAAGCTGAAGCAGTCAGACAGAGGTTTTCTTATGAAGCGGCCCTGATACGTCAGGCCGGTAAAAGGTTGCTTTCTGAGCAGAAGGCTGCATATGCCTCCCGGGGGTATGCTACCGCTACAGGCACTCCTTTGCATACCGTTGCGGAAACCGCCAGAAAGATAGAGACAGACAGGCTCATGAAGCTGTATCAGGGTGACGTGGAAGCCGAAAAACAATATTCGGCTGCCGCACTTGAAAAGACCAAGGCTCAGTCTTTGAGAAGCTCAGCTGGTTATTACAGGGATGTAGGCCGTACCGGTGGATTATTGACTACCGCTACCGGATTGGGACAGACATATGTGACAGGTATAGATTTGGGATTGTTTGAGAATCCGTTCAAGAGTGCAGACAAGAAGAAGGAACAGGATAAAAGGAAAGGTGTAGTCATAACTCCAACGTTTTCGGTATACGAGCCTCCATCTTTAATCAGCGGGAAACAGAAGTGAGGCGATTTTAGTGCCTAGAAGAAAAATTCCTACTTATCAACCGCAAGAGTTGCCACCCGCAAGTAGTGGTGAAGTAAGGACGCCCTATGTGTTTGATGAAGGTGCAAGGGCCAGGATGTATGGTGCTCAAACACTTGAGGAAGCAGGCAAGCGTGCCTATTGGCTTTCGAGGGATCTTGCCAAGAAAGCGAAAGAAGAGGTAGAGCGCAGGCAGGCTATAGAATTCGCTTATGCCAAGGCACAGCTTATAAAGGCGATTGGTGAAGCCAAGATACAGCTGGAAAATGAAGAGATAGAAAATATACCGATACAGTGGGAGAAGTCAAAACAAAAAGTCTATACCACTGTCCGGTCAAATATAGAAGACATGGAAGTGCTGGAGGAATTCGACAAGTACTGGGAATTAGCCTCTGCGCAACATGATATAGATGTAGCGGCCTTTATAGCCAACAGGAAAAACGACAGGGCCCTTGCCCAGTGGACTGATGCCCTCGATACAGCGGCTTCAAACGGAGATGTGGAGGAAATAAAACAGCTGGAGACAATAGCTCCTACGTGGATCGCTGAAACCAAAAAACAGACTCTTGTAAGAGCGGCTGAAGAGGATGCCATCTTCAACAGGGAACGTGTTCTTATAATGCAAGACCCTGTCCAGTATGAAATACCTGAAGACCTGTCGCCTGAATTGCAGGCCAAATTGGTACGTGAGCGTGAGTATTTCAAGAATCGTTACGAGGAGGAATTCCGGACACGTCAAAAGGACCTGCTTGGTGACTTGCACGCTCAATATTACGCGACAGGGCGTATACCGATAACCCACCCGGAGATAGAACGGTTGTACGAAAACGGGGAAATTGACGAAAGTATGCGGATAACGATGCATAACTGGGTAGGAGCACTTGAAACTAGTCTGGCCAAACAGACTGTACCGCTCTCTCCGGAGCAAATAGCCAGTATCAGGCAGATGGCTATTTCATATGTTCTCGATCCTACCGTACATACTGCTGATGCTGCTATATTGATAGATTATCTGAAAAGTGCCGGAGATAAGAGCGTTGCAGATATCCTTGACGGGATGTTAAAGACAAGAGAATCGTTTGTTTCAAAACTCAGAGAAGGCACATTGGAAAAGAAATTAGGGGATATTAAACTTATCGATGCTAGTGAAATTTACAAAAGCTCCGAGAAATATGTCAAAAAACTTATCTCCAAAGGTGTCATAGATGAATCGCTAAGACTACCTATCCTGGAGGACTTTGTAGAGATACTTGCGTTGTGGCAAAGTCACAGGCCATTGCCGGGGAAAGAGCAGTTTGATTTACAGGAATCTTTTATGAACGTGATAAACAAGTATGCTACGGGAGAAAACAGGATATTCGATGTGAACAGGGACAACCATGGAACCTTAGTCAAGTATACATCGGATTTGTACAAATCCCTGGATTTGGAAAGCCCCCAAAGACTTGCAGAGATTTCGCTGAACATAGGGATTCCGACAGGGGACTTTGAAGAAGAACAAATAGGGACAGTGGACAGGATAATGCAAAAATTGTTGAACATGCTCGGGAAGTAGATGGCAGGTGCTTGTTATGGGATTAGTAGGAAGCCCGAGAGAATTAATTGAAAAACATCTTGGCCCAGACAGGACTCTTGGTGAAGACATAAATAACGTCTTCCCGTCCTTGGCGGAATCAAGGGAGCCTGTTCCCAGCAAAGAGTCGAGAAAATATATCTCTGGTTATGGAGGCCCTGTTGTAGAGGCTTATGCATTTCAGGACTCCATGATGACCTATGACCACTTGTCTGCCTTGTTCCCTAACATCAAAGACAATCTTGAGGAATTGAAAAACAAGAACATATCGCCTGATTACGCAATGCGTATCATGAGAGGCGTTATCATGGACGCCCGGGCTTCAGGTGTAAGTGACTTCGACATACAGGAAAAATTCGGCATAACACCGGAAGCCTTAGCCATGGTCAAAACTGATATCAAAGCACGTAAAGACGACCTGTATCAAGAGTTAGGTATTGATGAAAACAAGATGTCAAGAGCTTTCTATTATGCCGAGTATTTTGGCATAGACGACCCGCAGCTTGTGTTTCGTAACTTCGACGAATATGACAAAAAATACAACAGTATCCCGAAAGAAGACCGGGCCAAACGGGCCAAGAATCCGATGATAGTAGCCGAGCAAGATGCTTATGAGGACTGGGTCAAGCGTAACAAGCTCTCGACGGAGCAAGAGGAATTTATAAACAGCATAAAAACTTACGCCGAGCAGGACAAGTTTTACAACATTGTCGTGGTTCCGTTCTTTACAAACGCCTTCAGGATGCTGGATGCGATAGAAGGTACTATCACTTCCCGCCATCAGACGGAATGGAACCTGATGGCCGAAGCTCTTGAAACGGCAGACGAAGACAAACTCGAATGGGCTTTGAAAATGGTTTCCGGGGCAGGTCATTCGGTGGCTTCCTTTGTGCTTGTTCATGCAGGAATAAGGGCCGCCATGATTGGTGCAGGGAGCCTCCTGGGGCCTATAGGGATGGCGTTGGGAGCCGCACTGTCTTTAGCCGTACCGGTCGTCCTCGAAACGCTCATGGACTCAAGGGAAGTATACAGAGAAGTCTATAAAAGAACCAACAACAGCGATTTTGCAATGAGGGTAGCCAGGACTCACTTTTTCATTGAAGCTCCGGTTACAGCCGCTACTGGCAAACTGGGCGTATTCGCCGAGCGTGGAGGACAGACGTTCTTGTCCAGGTTCTGGAAGAGTGCCCTTGCTGAAGGTATACAGGAAGCGGCACAGGAAGATATAACTACGGCATTCGCTCATGATGTTCCCTTTACCGACAAGGAAGCCCTAAAGAGCGCAATGATAGCTTTCGCCGTTTCTGTTCCGACAGCGGGTCTTGTCGGTGCTGTCAGTACCGGTAGAGGACGTCCTGCAATGGCTAAAGATGTAACGGAAACGACTACCGCCCCTTCAAGTAGGTTGGACATGAAAACCCCTTCGGAAATACAGGCTGAACTGGATGGATATGGCACTCAGGCCATGACAAGAATGGTTGAACCTGCCCTGAGGGATGCATATAAAGGGGAGACACCAGCGGCACAGGATATTACCGCAGATGTAAAGCAGAACCTTGAGTTTGCCAATGAAATAGAAAGCCTTGGAGAAGTGTCAATAGAGAATATAGCTGACAAGCTAAGCTCCAAAGAATATGTAAAGGCTGTCCAAAAAGACCTTGATGATCTTGGTATTGATATGACTATAGACTCGAAAACCTTGAAGCAGGAAGCGATGAATTACCTGACCAATCCGGAGAAGATGAATCCTGTCTTCAAAAAAATCTTCGACCTTCAGATATTCGGCTCGAAGAAAAGTCCTTTCGAGAATTTCGCCCTTGCCGAAATCAGGCAGATTGAAAAGAAAAGAGCCCGCAGCGATGTTTTGAAGTCCATACAAAAACAGCGGGAAGAAGCCGTAAAGCTGGGCGAAAAGGACAAAATCAAGGAACTTGACAACAAGATAAAAAAGATATTTGACCAGTTGCTTGCGCTGAAGCGTATAGACAAACTCACAAACACGATTAATAAAAACGCAACCGCAATAAGCAAGATGACCAGGGAGAACGTTAAAGCCACGTTACATCCCAAGGTAGCGATACCGCTTAACGAGGTGCTTCGTGGCTTCAAGAAAACGAAGAGCAAGTCGGCGGATTCCACTACAAAGGCAAAAGCTTTGGATGAAGCCTTGGAAGCGATGGCCAAGTTAAAGGAATTCGACCGGATGACGTTCGCCGGTGTGGATGAAGCTAAAGTCAGAACAGCGATACAAAAAAGCAATCTGGATATGTTGACTTTCGGCGAGCTGGAGGAGTTTTCCAGATTTGTCGTAGCTGCCAAAAAGATAGGGTCTAATGCCTTGAAGCAGGTTACTGGCACTGTAGACATAAAAGCGCAGAAGATTTCAGAGGATACTTATAAGAGAATCGACGTCCGGTTTTCCAGACAGATTATCGAGACCGGACTGAAAAACATGCTCAAAAAGGGTGGCATGAAACAGAAAACGCTGGTCGAAAAGGTATCTCAAACGACCGGCGAAAAGGTTACATTCAAGGATATCGTAAATGCTGTCATGAATCCCGACGCTTCTGAAAAGAGCAAGTTGGTACATGAAGCCACCAAACAGGCTCTAAGCATGGGAGAGGGTGTAGACCTTAAAGGCAGGGCTATCTCTTATGCCAAGGGACCCGGCAAAATGTCATCCGTGGTCAAGGCATATCTGAATTCAACGTTAAACTTTATGCGGCTGGGAGAATATCTTACGGGTTCCAACAAGTCCATGCTGGCTGAGCTTATGGGCGATTCCATGATAGAAGCCAATGGACAATACAATCTTGAAGTAAACGAAAGAACGAGATGGCTCCAGAATAAAGTAAAGGAATTCTTTGGTAGTGTCTCTTATCTGCAAAAGAGGGTAACAATCGACGGCAAGACGTTTACGAAAAACAATCTGTTTAGCATTTATGCCTATGCAAGGCAGGCAAGAGGATACGAGGCACTCACAAGAGACAACGGCTATTCAGAAGCCTTCATAGACAAGGCTATAAGCAGCCTCAGCACCAAGGACAGGCAATTCGTAGACATGATAGTCAAGGACTTGGAAGCGCAATACGATGCTCTTGCCGAAGCCGTATTGGTAAGAACAGGCAGATTGCTTTCAAGGGAAAACTTCTATTTCAGGCTGGCGAGGTTGGCTGGTAAAACCACCATTGAAGGGACGGCTAGCGAGGACTTCGCCACGCAGTTTTTGAGAATTGAGGGCCCGGCAAGGCGTTCCATAGAAAAACAGAGAACGACTGACCCGGAGCCTAAATCTGCACTGTCGCTGGACTTTGCGGGTATATGGTCGACCACTATCGATCAACAGGCAAGGATAAAGGCTTTCAGCGAGCCTATAGGGCTTATGAGGCGTATTTTTAATGACAATGATTTACTCAATCGTATCGAAGCCGTCCATGGCAAAGGCTCAATAGAGGCCATTAACAGATATATAGATGTAGCACTTAACCCGCTGACCATGTACAGTCATGATGCTTTCGCCAGGACAATCAGAACGCTCCGGCATGCCAAAGCGTTGAATGTGCTAGTCCTTAACGGAGTCTCGATATTGAGACAGTTTCCATCAATCACACTGGCCTTGGCTCATTCCAATGCTAATGGCGTGGCGAGGGCCCTCAACAGGTTTGTGGCGGATCCGATAGGGACATGGAAACGTATCAACATGATGTCTCCTACTGTCAGGTTCAGGACATTTAACATCGTATCAAGAGAAGCTCGTTCGCAGATAAGGCATGCCGAAAGCGAAGTCAGACGAACTATAGCCAGGCTTGAGTACCTTAGCATGTCGCCGCAAGGTTTTATAGACAGCGTTGCGGTAAATCTGGGGTGGTTGAGTTGCTACGAAACAGCCTTAAGCAAAGGGATGGATGAAAAGTCAGCCCGGATGTATGCCGACAAGGTCATAGTCAAAACACAGCCGCAAGGGGAAGCTGTATACTTGAACAGGATGCGTACCGGTAAGGGCTTCGGTGGCGAGATTATGAGGGGGATCCTGCTTTTTACAAACCAGCTGACACAGAATTTCAATGTCGCCATCAATGATATACCAAATTCCATCAGGGACGGAGATTATGGATTAGCTATCAAACAAGCCTCAGCACTTGCGGTATCTTCCGCTTTTATAGTTGCATTGGCCGGGGCAATAGATGACGCTGCAGAATTTGGACAGGAGTTTATTCTCAATCTCATAAAGATGATGCCTTTCATAGGCAAATCAATAGAGATGGGTGCGAAGTCTACTTATTATGGCGGGACGATCCCCGGTACGGAGCTTTTTGAAAGTACCGGCACAATTCTGAAGGCTGTCGGCGAGGGTGATGTTGCAAAGATGCTGGAAGGTCTGCATAAATTAATCATGACCAGTGCGCCTATACCTGCTGTTGCTATCAAGCGGGGGTTGAAATTCTCCGAAACCGGGGAATTGGCAGACTTGATAGGATACAAAAAGTGAGGAGGCTGTCTAATGATATTGCCCGCACATTATGATGATTTTGAACCTGTTATAATAGGATATTCATGGGATACCAGTTTCATCTACAAGATAAGTGATGAGCCTGTTGACTTTACGGGATATTCTATGGAGATGCGGATATTTGACAGTTTTGAAGACGATGTCCCTATCATTACCTTATCAAGTGAGAGAAATGAAATAGAATTAAGCGAGAATGGTGAAGTCTTGATAAAGATGACTCCAGAGCAGACTGCTACTATCCCACAAGGTGGTAAATTCTACATTGTGGATATGATGTTTCCCGGTGGGACTCCCAAATATCAGATACTCGTAGGCAGGCTACGTGTAATAGAAAAGGGATAACGTTATGGGAGAAACAATCGTAATAATTGCTCAAACTGGGACACAACCGATTATAACTCCCA
>NPIE01018051.1_pt1 | contig 18534 bp, 15 predicted proteins | sample 8637661 | NCBI WGS metagenome assembly NPIE01 (sample SAMN07420842, study PRJNA396082) | bioreactor metagenome | isolation source: sample BA12 brine-fed electro-methanogenic bioreactor BA | place: Japan: Kochi | collected 2016-12-09
CCTGCGGGAGAGTGATTGCTTTTCGCGGAACGGTAATAGTCGCACCAATCCCTTATCACACAGACCCAGCACAGGGGTGCCCGGGCCTTGCAGGTATCTCTTCCGTGAAGGTTGGCAGCCATTGAAAAGCGGGTCTGTTTTTCCAGCGGAATAATCTCCCGGAGCTCACGCTCCACCTGATCCGGATTTGTTTTGACGGTCATGCCGATCCGCCGGACCACTCTGCCGAAGTGGGTGTCCACAATTATCGCCGGCCTTCCGAAACAGCTTCCCATAATAACATTTGCCCCCTTCCTGCCAAGCCCCGGCAGGCTCAGGAGATCATCCATCGAGGAAGGTATTTCGGAAGAAAAGCGCCCGCACAGCGCCGCCGCAGTTCCGATTATGTGACGTGCCTTTACCCGGTAAAAGCCGGTCGACCTTATAATCTCTTCCACCTCCCCCGGATCGGCGGCGGCAAGATCGGCGGGAAGAGGATACCGCCCGAAAAGAAGCGGCGTAACCCTGTTTACCTGCGCATCGGTGGTCTGGGAGGAGAGAATTACCGCAATAAGCAGCTGGTAGCAGCTCCCGTGCTCCAGGAGCGTCCTTGCCTCCGGATAAGCCGACAGGAGAGTCTCCATAGCCTTTAAGTTCTGTTCCATACGGTCCATCGGGCAAGATTAGCACAGCTCCGCCAATTGGCCAACGGCTTGACCCTGCCACCTTCCATCGCTATACTGTCCCTCGTTCTTCGGGATGTAGCCTAGTGGCTAAGGCGCCTGCTTTGGGAGCAGGAGATCGCCAGTTCGAGTCTGGCCATCCCGATCGATCGCGCGCCCATAGCTCAGCTGGATAGAGCAACGGCCTTCTAAGCCGTAGGTCAGAGGTTCGAACCCTCTTGGGCGTAAATGTAAAAGGTCCCGACAAGGGTCGGGCTTTCAATTATTGCATCCACCTCCCGCTTCGCTTACACTTCAGACCATGAACACCCCCATCGCTGTTCTCAGTCTGTTCAGGTATGAAGGATTAAAGCCGAAGTTCTGGGCTTTTACGATGATGCAGTTCGCCCACGCTTACTTGAAGGATATCGACGGGCTGCGGTTCTACCGGCTCCTGGGAACCGGTGCCGGGAACGGATTCCACTGGTCTTCGGATTTCTCAACCTATGCCCTTCTGACGGTCTGGGACATCGAAGCCGATGCAGATACCTTCATAGCAGAAACCGGACTGTACGCTCAGTATCGTGAGAAATCATCGGAACAGTTCACAGTCTTCATGGTCCCTGTCCGGTCACACGGTATGTGGTCGGGGCAAAATCCGTTTATTCCCGTGGAAACCGCCGAATCACAGGGAAAACAGAATGACGGCATAACCGCTGTCATAACCAGAGCCACCATTGCAAACAGACAGCTCCTGCGTTTCTGGAAATATGTGCCGGGGACCAGCGGCTCCCTGGACCGCTTCGACGGCTTGATCTATGCAAAAGGTGTCGGCGAATGGCCGATCAAGCAAATGGCTACCTTCAGTCTGTGGGAGAATCTGCAGTCGATGCAGGCCTTTGCCTACAGGAACGAAGACCACCGGATCGCCATACAGAAGACCAGGGAGCTTAACTGGTACAATGAAGAGCTGTTCGCCCGCTTCAGACCCTTTAAATCTGAAGGGACCTGGGGCGGAAAAAAGCTGCTGCCTTTTTAGCCGGATCCTTCGGGGCGGGCAATGACTGTCATCAGTCCCGCCGGAATCCAGCGCTTGAGCATAAATACGGGGGCAGTCAAGAGCATACCTGCCATGAAACCAATGAATTTATCTTCCATGGACCGGCTCCAGTCTATGCCCTTTTTCTCCTGCCGGCCCATCCAGAACAGCGGATAGGGATCGAGGGTCCCGAAGGGGTATATCCGTTCCACTCTCCACCCGCTGGCGGTCAGCAGGCGGCGCAGGGTGACGGGACTGTAGACCGCCGTATGCCGGGGGGTATGGTAGCCCTCCCAGTGCGGCCCCTGCAGGGCCCGCGTCCAGGAGTCGTAGTTCGGAACTTCTATGGCCAGACGTCCCCGGGGAGCAGTCATTCGCCGCATCTTTTCCAGGCTTGCCCGGGGATCGTAATCATGCTCCAGGTAGTGCCACATGGTGATGAGATCGAAGAGCCGGTCATCCGGGAGATCCCTGAACTCGGCCACCTCAAGCTCGAGGTTCCGGTACAGCTCCGGTTCTTGACGCCAGCCCTCATCGCTGAAGTCGATGCCCTTCGCCCTGCATCCGGTTTTTTCATTGAGCAGCTTCAAAAAACTCGGCTTCCCGCAGCCTACGTCAAGGACCCGGCTGTCCGGACCGATCAAGGCGGCTTTTCGGGCGATAGCTGCCCGCCTCCGGTCGGTTTTCGCAAGATTCATCGCCACCAGGGGTGCGTACCTGCCCCATGCGGAGGGACCGCGAAAAGGCAGATAATGCCCGCTGTAATACATATCCAGATATTCGGGCTTCACCCGCGGATTCAGCTGGATCAGACCGCAGAAGCCGCAGCGGACAAAGGTAAACAGCTCAGTCTCCCCGTGCATCTGGGCCCCCATCTCTGCGAAGTGCCTCAGATCCCCGGATCCGCAGGAGAGGCAGGCCGAGATCGTTTCCATCTTATTATTCGGCGCCATGTTCGACATACCCGAAAGCCTAATGTATTATATTATTCACCGCAAAATCTTCCGGTTCTTACCTATTATCAGTATCATTCATGTCCGGCATTTCCCCGATCATCAAAGCATCGCCGGGACCCTGTACAAGGGGAGGCGGAACGGACAAGAAGAAATGCATAATTATACAGTTTATTGACATATACTTGCATATCACTTATTCTGGGTTTCGGCTGGATTCCACCGCCGGTTCGAACAATCAAGAACGGGGAGAAAAATAATGCTCTATATTCAGTTTGCCCTCTATCTGGCCCTGATGCTGGGGGTGGGGACCTATTACATGAAGCGCACAAGCAGCAACAATGAGTTTATCATCGGGGGCAGGACCCTGGGACCGTTTACCACCGCAATCTCGGCCGGTGCCTCGGATATGTCCAGCTGGCTGCTCCTGGGTCTTCCCGGAGCGGTCTTTGTTTCCGGTCTGGTGGAAGGTATCTGGATTTCGTTGGGGCTTCTTATCGGTGCCTACTTCAACTGGCTGCTTGTGGCTGGGAAGCTTCGGATCATGACGGAGAAACTGAATGCGGTTACTCTACCTTCTTTTATATCGAAGCGGTTTGAAGATGAATCGGGTGTCCTGAAGAGTGTATCCACCCTGGTCATTTTGATCTTTTTTACCCTCTACGTGGCCTCGGGCCTGAAGGGGGGCACCCTCCTCTTTGCCCACACCTTCGGAGCCACCGAGCGCACCGCTCTGGCAATAACCACTCTGGTAGTTGTCTCCTATACATTCCTTGGGGGATACCTGGCTGTGTGCTGGACCGACCTTATTCAGGGTCTGCTTATGCTGGCAGCGCTGATCTTCTGTGCTCTGCTTGGTTTTTTTGCCATCAACGGTTCCGGAGCTGATATTGCCGCCGCAAATCCCTCTGCTTTCAAATTCAGTACCGGAATTATCACCGCAGCCAGCCTTATGGCCTGGGGTTTCGGCTACTTCGGTCAGCCGCACATTCTGGCACGGTTTATCGGTATTAAAGATGCGGGATCGGTTAAGCGTGCCCGGCGGGTTGGAATCAGCTGGATGGCCCTCTGCCTCGTTCTGGCTACCTTAATCGGAATTATCGGAATCGGCTATAATTCAATTTTTCCTCTGGAAGGGGTGACCGGTGACGGAGGAAACAGCGAACGGATTTTTCTGGCCCTGAGCAGTACCCTGTTTCATCCCCTCTTCAGCGGCTTTGTTCTTGCGGCGGTGCTGGCGGCGGTAATGTCCACTGCCGATTCCCAGCTGCTGGTACTCTCCTCCTCCCTGACCTCGGATATTCCCTTCTTTGCAAAAATGGATGAGAAGAAGAAGGCATGGGTAAGCCGCTTCGGTGTTCTGGGTTTCGCCCTCCTGGCCTTCCTTATCAGCAGCCGGGACGGGGGTACCATCCTGGCCATGGTCGGCTACGCCTGGGGCGGATTCGGCGCCGCCTTCGGTCCCGTTATCATCCTCTCCCTCACCTGGCGGGGAATGACCAAGTGGGGAGCTCTGGCCGGAATGATTGTCGGCTCTGCAGTAATTTACGTTGTAAAAAACTTCATCTCCATTGAAGGGGAGTACTTCTACGAACTCCTGCCCGGTTTCATCCTGGCTTTCCTTGCGGTCCTTCTGGTAAGTCTGTTCACTAAAAAGCCTTCGGAGAAAGTGCTGAGGGTTTTTGATGAAACTGAAAGACTGATTAAGGAGAGCTGAGGCGAAGCTCTGCAGATTCTCATATTAAACAAGCGATCCCGGCCTGAAAAAGAGCAATGGTACAGGAGTAAAGACCTTACCATTGCTCTTGCATCAAAGGAGTCCTGTTTCCTCAGACAAAGCGCCCTTTTAATGTCTTCTTCATCCAGTAGATAATGGAAACCACCCGTACGAAACAGGGCATATTCCATGAAGAGGACTGAGGATACACATACTCCGGGAATAATTATTCTACCGTATATACTTCTTCAGCTTCTCCAGTGCGGGGATTCTATGAGGATACATCAGCCCGTGATCAAAACCGGCGCACTGGCGCAGCATTCCCTTTGAGTGGCTGAAGGTATCAAAGCCCGCCTTACCGTGGTAGCTGCCCATGCCGCTGGAACCGACCCCCCCAAAGGGGAGCTTATGGCTTGCCACATGCAGCAGGCTTGTGTTGATGCCTCCGCCGCCGAAGGAAAGCGCCCGGGTCACCTTTTTGACAAGAGCCTTGTTCCGTGCGAATACGTAAAGCGCCAGGGGATTCGGCAGCTGCTCCACCTTTTGCATCGCCTCTTCAAGACTCTCATAGGAGAGCACCGGCAGCAGCGGACCGAAGATCTCCTCCTGCATGACCGTATTCTCCCAGGAGGATGGATGGAGAAGCGTCGGGCCAATATATCTGGTGCTGCGGTCGCTATCACCGCCAAAGCAGACGGAAGCACCGTCAAGAAGGGAGTGGAGACGGTCAAAATGACGGTGATTTATAATTCGGCCGTACTGACCGCTTTCGGCGGGATTGTCCCCGTAGAACTCGCGGATTGCCTTCTTCAGTTCCTCAAGAAACTCCGACTCTACAAGGCGATCAACCAGCACATAATCCGGAGCCACACAGGTCTGACCCGCATTGTTGAACTTACCGTAGGCAATCCGCCGGGCCGCTATGGGGATGTTGGCCGACGCATCCACAAAAGCCGGGCTTTTTCCTCCCAGTTCGAGAGTCAGAGGAGTAAGGTGAGCCGAGGCCGCCTCCATAACCTTTCTGCCTACCGGGACACTGCCGGTAAAGAAGAGATAGTCGAAGCTCTGATCGATCAGCGACGCGGCAGTATCCGCACCCCCCTCCACCACCGCCGCATACTCCGGAGGAAAGGCATCTTCGATAATTCGCCGGCTTACCCCGGCAGTGGCCGGTGCCAGCTCCGAAGGCTTTGCCACCACACAGTTTCCCGCCGCAAGAGCTTCCACCAGGGGGGCAAACAAAAGCTGGAAGGGATAGTTCCAGGGGGCAATAATAAGTACCGAGCCATAGGGTTCCGGAACAAGGGAGGCTGTTCCGGGAAGAAGATACACCTCCGGTAAAAACCGCTTCGGTCGCATCCACCTTTTCAGGTTCTTCAAAACAGAACGGATTTCGGTATAGATAAACCCGACCTCGTTGGTATATGCCTCTTCGGCCGACTTGCCGAGGTCGGCTGCCAGGGCATCCAGAAGATTCTGTTCTTCCTTTTTGATGCTTTCAAGGAGCGATAAAAGCATATCCCGGCGGTATTCGAAACTGCGGGTCGCACCGGTACGGAAAAACAGCCGCTGCTGTTCACGGATCCGTTCAGGAGTACCAGCATCTCTATTTTTTTTATAACTCATGGAAACACCCCTTATTTTTATACCAAGCAGTCACTCTTCCAACGGTCTTCCTGTCAAGGTAATACGTACCATTATTTCAGGCAAGAAAGGCATATCCGAAAGCTTCCGTCACCTATTGTACATCATTACTTCGGGAAGAATCGGGCGCCTGATTTTACATCTCCCGCCTGTTTTTATACATTATGTAACATGGAACCTGTAAATTCGGAAAATATACATGATGAAAGTGAGTTTTATGTAATGGAAGCTGATTCCGTCCTGGAAAAACTGAAAACATCCGGGGATGGACTCTCATCGGAAGAGGTGAAAAACCGGCTCAAACGCTTCGGAAACAACATAATCCGCGGCAAAGAGCAGAAGAGCCTCTTCCGAATCTTTCTTGAGCAGGTGAATAACCCTGTTATTTATCTCCTCACCGCCGCAACGGCAATTTCCTTTTCCTTCGGCGATGTTCCGGAGGGAATTGCAATTATCGTCGTTATTGTTCTGAACACCCTCATAGGATTCTTCATGGAGATGCAGGCGCGCACCTCCATGGAGGCGCTCCAGAGCATGGACAGACTTACCATTACGGGGCTTCGCGGGGGCAAGGTGGAGGAGCTGGATGCGGAGCGCCTTGTTCCGGGTGATATCATTCTTCCCGAGGCGGGTGACATTATTCCCGCCGATGCCCGGATACTCGAAGCTGCGGAGCTTAGGGTGGATGAATCCCCCCTGACCGGCGAATCGGTTCCCGTAAACAAGAACACCGAAGCGGTAAGCGGGAGCGCGGCCCTCGGAGACCGCACCTGCATGCTTTACAAGGGAACATCGGTAACGGGAGGAAACGGGAAAGCGGTGGTCACCGCCACCGGCATGGAGACGGAAATCGGAACCATCTCCAGAATGGTCTCGGAGGCGGAAAAGGAATCAATCCCCCTTAACCGGAAACTGAACCGGCTTACCAGAAGCCTTATCTGGTTTATCGGACTGTTGGCGGGAGCTTTTTTTATTGCAGGCTGGCTATCGGGAAAGGAGTGGTACACAATGCTCCAGACCGCTATTGCCTGGACAATCGCGGCCATTCCGGAAGGGCTGCCCATTGTCGCAAGCATCGCCCTGGCCCGGGGGATGCTCCGCCTTGCAAAGCAGAAGGTGATTATCAAAAAGCTTGCCGCCGTGGAGACCCTTGGTGAAACGACCGTTATCTTTACCGATAAAACCGGAACGCTGACCGAAAACAGACTGACCGTTACCTCCTTTACGGTGCCGGAAAGAAATGAGCCCCTTGAGGTAACTTATGATAAAGACTCCGTACGCATTGAAGGTCTCGAAGATTATTCCGACCTTAGCTCTCTTTCGCAGATATTCTCCATTTCCCGGCTGTGCAGCAATGCGCTTATAGCGTCCGACGGTACCGAAGACGGTGACCCTCTGGAGCTGAGTCTTCTCCGCCTGACCCGCTCCCTGGATGAGAACAAGGCGGCAGCCCTGGCGAATCTGACTCGCATAAACGAGGACCCCTTCGATTCAAAGTCCAAATTCATGGCAACCGTCCACCGCCTGGAAGATGGAACTTTTTATGCAGCAGGCAAGGGTGCCGCATCGGTAGTTCTGGAGCGGTCGGCAAAAATCATTAGGAATGGCCGGCCCGTCGATTTTTCGGAGGAGGAAAAACGGCAGTGGAAAGAGATGGACGATTCGATATCCGGAAACGGGCTTAAATCCCTTGCATTCTGTTTCAAGGAAGCAGGAGAGGAGACTTCCGAACTTCACTCCGAAGATTTTATGCATGATATGGTGTTCGCAGGGCTTGCCGGCTTTATCGATCCCCCCCGGAAGGATATCCGGGAACCTATCGAAATGTGTCATACCGCGGGTATCCGACCGGTAATGGTTACAGGAGACCATCCGGGTACCGCGAAAAACATAGCGCTTCAGGTGGGGCTTGTGAAGCCGGATGATGATGCTCCGGTAATGACCGGAAGCGAGTTGTCCTCTCTGGAAGATGAACCGGAAAAGCCCGCAGATAAGCTGGCCTCCGCATCGGTCTTTGCCAGGGTTGATCCCGGGCAGAAACTGGAGATTGTGGAAGCGTATCAGAATGCGGGAGAAATATGCGCCATGACCGGCGACGGTATAAATGATGCTCCGGCTCTGAAAAAAGCGGATATTGGTATTGCCATGGGCAAAAGGGGAACCCAGACGGCAAGCGAGGTTGCCGATATGGTTCTTCAGGATGACAGCTTTGCATCCATCATTACGGCCGTGGAACAGGGCCGAATAATCTTCGCCAATATCCGGAAGTTTGTCATGTATCAGCTCTCGTATCATCTGGCAGAAATACTGCTTATTGCCGTTATCAGTTTCGCCTTTTTTGAGCTTCCCCTCCTCCCCCTCCAGCTTCTGTTCCTCAATTTGTTGAGCGATGTGTTTCCCGCCCTGGCCCTGGGGGTCGGCAAGGGAACCGATAACGTAATGAAGCAGCCTCCCAAGGATCCGTCCGAACCGATCATCGACAAAGGAAGCTGGTTTACCACGGCATTCTACGGCATCGTCATGGCCGCCTGTGTAATCGGCGCATATCTGGTGTCTTATCTGGTGCTTGAACTGCCGCCGGAGCAGTGCAATGACATAGCCTTCTTTTCACTTGCCTTTACCCAGCTTCTCCATGTGTTCAACATGCGCGACCCGGAGGAACCGGTTTTCAACAACCAGATAACGCGGAACAAATATATCTGGATGGCCCTCGCGCTCTGTTCCGCTGTGCTGGCCGCGGCGTATCTCATTCCGGGAATCAGAAGTGTTCTCTCCTTTCAGAACCCCGGAAAAACAGGATGGCTGCTCATAGCCGCGGTTCCTCTCCTGAACCTTTTGATCATTCAGCTGTTCAAGAGGGTGCGGCTTTCCGGTACTTTCTTATGATTGCGGGCGGCTCCCCTCCCGCCGCCTGAAGGCGCCGTGAGGGGCCGGGCTTTACGCTGCAACGGCTTAATCCCGGCTTTTGTTTCCGGCTGCCTCCGGGCCGCCGGAAAGCCGGGAGCCGTTTCCGCTTCAATCCCTGCCGCGGAGCTCTTACTCACCGTACATTTCCGTAATGAGGAGCCGCAGCTTCAAGGCGTCCCCGGCGGTAATTGTACCGGCCTTACGAACAAGACGGTGTATGCTGATGGTACGGATCTGATCCACGGCGATCTCCGCCGGAGAATCCTCGCAGATCGTCCGGATTCTGCTGCGCCACCGGGGATGGAGTTTCGTTGTCAGGGGACATACAAGCACCGTTTCAAGGCGGGTATTCATATCGTTTTTGCTTACAACCACCACCGGCCGGATTTTTTGTATCTCATGACCGATTGTCGGATTAAGGTCTGCAAAAAAGATATCGTACCGCCGCACAGACGCCCTCATCCGTCCAGGCCTTCGTCGGCAATAATGTCAAAGTCACTCCAGTCCTCGGCTTCCGCAGCCATTTCGGCATAGGTTTCCTCCCAGGAGTATTGGCCTCCCCGTTCCGGAGCCTTGATAAGTACGCCTTCCTCACGAACCTCAAGAACCAGATCATCATCAAAATGATACAGATCGATAAGCTTCTTCGGAAGCCGCAGTCCCCGGGAATTACCTATGGCAATAAGTTTAGTCTTCATGTAATTACTGTAATTACACATATTCGCTTTGTCAAGTAAATAATCGGATTCTTCTACCTGAACAAAAAATCCGGATCGTAGATAAGCCCAGCCTCGTTGCGGCCGGATATAATTCCTTCATAATCCTGCAGGCTGATATAGACTGGAGAATAGTCCCGGTCATACCCCTCCAGCTGCCGGACAAATGATCTGAGATGATTGTGGGAGCCCTTGAGGAGATTCTGATACACCACTTTCACATCATCGTTTCCGCTTTCCGAAAGAAGTTTCTGCAGGTCCTCGATGTCGAGATCTTCGATCAGCGCTCCGACTTCCAGAGCGGCCTGGTACGATGCCAGACCCTGCTCAGTCAATTCGGTGTAGAGCCGATTAAACTCCTCACGGGCGCAGGTTCCTCGATAGGAGGCGGATTCGTCCGCCACGGGATCCTTGAGTCCATAGCGCTCAATGAGCAGTTCCATCGCGTCCATATGGGTCTCCTCACTGTTTGCAATGTTTAAAAAGAGGGGAATGTTCCACTTTTCGTACAGGGTCAGATAGACATCTCTTGCAAGTTTTTCCTCTTCCCGCATAAGGAGAATCCCTTCTGCTTCCCCACTGCTCAAGGTGCCCGGTTCCATATTCCCGATTGCGGTTTCCATGCCGGGTCCGTTTCTCTGAGCAAAAAGCGGACTTACCGACAATGCTGTCAGAACCGCGATTGCTGCCATTACCATTCCTGTGCTCTTTTTCTTTATCCTCATCTCATTTCCTCCCGGCGGCATATTGCAATGCCTGTTTTCAATGTCATGTGCTTAATATGGCCGGGGAATGTGAATGAGGTGTGAGGTAGATATATATTTACATATATAATAAACGCTCAGCAATGGTATACGGAAAAGAAAGATGTCGAAACATGAGATACCGCGGATCAGAACTCCGGGAATCCAAGTACATGCAATGGTACTCTTTTGCCTGCCTGGTATTGTGGGGTACTCCCGATTCCCTGTTCCGTGCCCTTCTGCTGAAAGAGCACAATTTTTTTATCGTATTCGATTCCCTTAAACTGGCTGCGCCCCTTGCCCTTTCCCCCTACCTCAAGGACATATGATGATTCACTGCCGTCCGCACCTTTCCCGTCAAGGATGAAGTCGGGTGTTTTTTGGCCGCGATTTGTCTTGAGGTATGAAAAACTTCTGCGATGCTGCAGCATGGCAAGGGCAAAAAAGTCTTCTCTCAGCTCGCCCGTACATTCTTCGTACCCTCGGAACAAGAGCCTGTAAGGCAGTTCCATGAAGATTTTAGGTTCTTTCAGAACATTCGTTCCTTTCGGAAAAACAATGAACAGCAGAAAGCACTGCTCCAGTAAACTGAGATACTTTTCCGCCTTGTATTTGGTGATGCCGATGTTCCTGGCAACCGAACTGTAGTTTATTCCGTCGACCGGTGATTTTCCGATAAAGGAAACTACTTTTTCGATGTTCGTCACATCTTCCATCGTAATGCTACGGTCATAGTTCGGAATATCGCCGCGGATTATTTTCTCTTTAATTGCATGAAACTGCTCTAAACTGCCTCCCGGTTCCAGGAGAAAGGGATACAGTCTCCCTTGAAGGTATTCTTCGAAATATGGAAACAGACGCAGGTGTGAGAAAGGGATTGTTCCCTGAAGCACCTGCTCCAGGGAGAGTGCTTCAACATCAATGTCGTGCCGGAAGTAGATGTACTCACGAAGTGAAAATGGAGCAAGACGTATCATCTGCACCCTTCTCGAAAGATCCCAGCTGGAAGTATACAGAGAAAGCGATACGGAACTGGTAAACCAGATATGAACTCTCAGAAAATCGTAGAGCTCTTTAAGCAGTGCCGCATATTCCGGCACAAAGTGGATTTCGTCGATAAAAAAGCGTTTAACACCCATTGTCTTGTGTAGATACGTGATAATCTCTTTCAGGGAATCATCATTCCCGAGAGTATCGGCGGAAATATAGATTGAGTCCGAATAAGATGCCCGGATCTGACGCAGGAGAACCGTCTTACCTGTTCCCCGCGGACCGATCAAAGCAATAAAGGGCCGCCCTTCCGTATACGAGAGGCGCTTAAATACAAACCGGCGTTTCTCGTATGAAGAAACATAGTCAACAGCCTGACGATCCAATTCCAGGATTCCAGAAATATCCATACATAAGCATACCTCTATAGTTACATCTAGTCAAATGGTTTTCCTTTTTGATATGCATTTTAGTCAATATTTTACCTAAATGCACTTTATCTGCTCTTGTGCGCCCCGGGCCGGAGGGACCGCCGGAGGCGGGTGCGGAGCACCGGAGCGCGGCGGTCACGCATTCCGGCCTCCCTGCGGTCTGCCGCGGAGACAGATTGGCCGGACCAGTGACCGGGCCCCGCGCGCAGTCCCGGAGCGTCCGGTTCCTGCCGCCCGCGGCAGGGGCGCCCGGAGGGGCCATCAGAAAAAACAGGTGCCATTTCGGGGACACCGGCTTCAGGCAAAAATTAGTTGACAAATTGTACTAGTACAATTACAATTGTATTAGATGAACAGTACAATGCGTGATAAAGGTATTGAACTATCACTGGATGAGTCGACGGGGGTGCCTCTCTACCGCCAGATAATCCGGCAGATAGAAAACGCCATCCTTTCCGGAAAGCTGAAGCCCGGCGACCGGCTGCCGACCATCAGATCCCTGGCAGTGGAACTTAAGATAAATCCCAACACGATAGCCAGGGCCTACAGCGAGATGGAGCTGCTGGGTATTGTCGCCACCCAGGTCGGAAGCGGGACCTATGTCCCAGACGTACAGGCGGAGCGGGAGGACGGACGTCTGTCGGAAAAGATCGAGGAGACGGTGGCCGGTTTTATCCGTGAGATGTCGGCCCTGGGCCTGGACAGGGAAGAGACAATTGATCTGATACGGAATTTTGAGGAGGAAGGGTAATGCTGACAATAAAACGGGCGGGAAAAGAGACCGGGGTAAAAAAACCGGGAAGGCGGGAGCGACGGGAACGCCGAAGCGATTTCGCGATAAATGCCGCGGGGATCGGACTTCTGGCCGTGATTGCCGGGGCGGGTATTGCCCTGCGCCTTGCCCTCGGTCCGGCGCCGACGGCGGCGGATTTCGGCATAATGCTGGGAACACCGGTGCTTACGGTGGGTGTCATGACGCTTTTTCCCCGCTGGACGGCGGCGGTGAAGCTGCTCATTATCCTGGGGGCGGCTTTTGCGGCGCTCTACCTGCGTGATAAGGGTTTTCTCTTCGCCTTCTCCGCTGCGGCGGCCCTTGCGGCCCCGGCGGTACAGAAGATGGAGGAATGGGAGCGGGCCATTGTCCTGCGCTTCGGCAAGTTTTTCCGGGTCCGGGGGCCGGGGCTCTTTCTGATCCTCCCCTTTGCCGACAGGGTGGCGAAGAAGGTCGATCTGCGTATAAAGGTTACGGATTTCAGCGCCGAGACCACCCTCACCCGGGACTCGGTGACCATAACGGTGGACGCCCTCTGCTTCTGGCTTGTCTGGGATGCGGAGAAGGCGGTCTGCGAGGTCCAGGACTATGTGGATGCGGTTACCCTTTCGTCGAAGACCGCCCTGCGCAGTGCCATAAGCAGAAATGACCTTTCCATGTTTCTGGAGCACGGGGATGTGATTGAGCAGCAGATACGGGAGGTTGTCGACCGGAAAACCACCGAATGGGGAATTACCATCCAGAATATCGAAATTACGGATATACAGATTCCCGAGGGGCTCCAGGATTCCCTGAGCCGGCTTGCGCAGATGGAACGCGAAAAGAAGGGCCGGGTGCTTCTGGCGGAGGCGGAGATCGAGATAGCGGCAAAACTGGTCGAGGCCGCGGCGGTCTACGACGGCAACGATACGGCCCTGAACCTGAAGAGCCTGTCTATTCTGAATGAGGGGCTGAAGGCGGGCAACTCCATGATGCTTGTGCCCAATTCGATTACCGAGGAGCTTAAGTCCAAGGACCTGTTCGGGCTGCAGGCCCTGAACGAAACCAGGCGGGCAGCCCGGGACGGGGAGGACAAAGATGGCAGTCGTTAAAACCGATGGTCTGGTGAAGGATTATCACCTGAACGGCCTGACGGTCAATGCCCTGCGGGGAGTAAGCCTGGACTTCGAAAAGGGAGAGTTCACGGCCATAGCGGGTCCCTCGGGGAGCGGTAAATCCACCTTTCTGCACCTGGTGGGATGCCTGGATGTTCCCTCACAGGGAAGCATCTCCATTGAAGAGAGGAAGGTGGCGGACCTTTCAACAAAGTCGCTGGCCCTCCTCCGGCGGGCAAAGATCGGCTTTATTTTCCAGGCCTACAACCTTATTCCCGTTCTGACCGCCCTTGAGAATGTCTCTCTCCCGCTTATTCTCCTGGGAACCGGAGCATCGAAGGCCCGGGAGTTATCCGTCGCGGCTCTTGCGGAGGTGGGACTTGAGGGGATGGAGGAGCGCAGGCCGAAGGAGATGTCCGGGGGACAGCAGCAGCGGGTGGCCATTGCCCGCGCCCTGGTAAAGAAGCCGGCCCTCATACTGGCGGACGAGCCGACGGCAAACCTGGATTCAAAAACGGGAAAGGAAATACTCGACCTTATGCTGGAGCTGAACAGAAAAGAGGGAAGCACCTTTATCTTTTCAACCCACGATCCCATGGTTATGGAGTATGCAAGACGCCTGGTCCATCTGAAGGACGGCATGGTGGAAGAGGAGATACGGCGATGAAGCTGAGCGAGGCGGCGGCCATCGGGAGCATGGCGTTCCGGAACCTCTCCCGCCATAAGGTGAAAACAGTAATAACAAGCATTGCTGTGGCCATAAGCGTTGCCCTGTTCATCGCCATGGACGGCTGGATTCTGGGTATGAATCTGGATTCGCGCCGCAACATCGTCTCCTACGAGACGGGAGCCGCCAAGGTCCAGTCCGCCGCCTACTTTGATAAAAAGGATCAGCTGCCCATGTACGAGGCCTTCCGGGACTGGGAAGAATATGCCCGGGTCCTTGAAGAGGCAGGATACGCCGCCGCCCCCCGCTTCGTATTTTCGGGGACCCTCTACTCCCGCTCCGGTTCGGCCCCCATGGTCTTTAACGGGGTTGACCCCGAACTGGAGGGGAAGGTCCTCCGCTACGCGGACTATCTGGAAGCGGGGCGCTTTCCGCGCCCGGGATCGATGGAGATTGCCGTCGGTACCCTGGCGGCGGAAAAACTGCGCATCGGGATTCCCGCCCGGATCGGCCGGGAGGAGTTCGGACGCGATCTGCTTCCGGCGGCACGAAACGATGAGGAGGCGGCCTTCATAAGAGGTCTCTACTCCGAACCGCCCCGGGAGGCGGAGGACCGGCGGCTGCGTCTGGCCGATCCCCTGCCGGCCCTGGAGCGCAACCGGCTGTGGGACATTCTCGCATCATCGGGCCGGATGGATGTGCGTCTTTCGACGGTCGTCGACCTTAAGGCCGCACCCGAAATTATCCGCGGCGGCCGCTTTGAGGAGGACCTCCTCCCCCTTCTCTCCGGGGCGGGCCGGAAAAGTGTCCTTGAGGTCTACGAAAAGGACCCCTTTCTGGGGGACTACGTGCTCTCCACCGACAGCGGAGAGGCGGCGGATGCTGCGCTTGCGGCCATGCTCGCGGTCGGTTATGCCGGGGCGGTCCGCCATGTTAACCAGCTTATGGCCCTCCGGGTTACGGGGGTTGTCAACTCTCCAAACCCGAAGACCAACGGAAATGTTGCTTATATTCCCCTCGGCGCCCTTCAGGGCGATACGGGGCTTATGCTTGAGGGAGAGGTAACGGAACTCCTGGTGCGGACGGCCGGGGCCGGCGATGCCTCCCTTCCCGGACCGACCGAGAGCCCGGAACAGATACGGACCGCGCTGGAGGAAGGCCTTGCGGCGGAGGGCTCATCCCTCCCCGGAGGGATCGGGGTCTACGGCTGGGAACGATACGTGGAGGACTACCTTGCCGCCGCTGCCGGCGATAATGTTTCAACGCGCATCATGATCGGCCTGCTGTTTCTCCTCTCCTTTATCGGCATTGCCAACACCATGCTCATGGCCATTCTGGAACGGACAAAGGAGATAGGAATGCTGCGTGCCCTGGGCATGACAAACGGACAGCTGACGGCCGCCTACACCTTTGAGGCAGCCCTGGTGGGACTTATCGGTTCGCTTATCGGAATAGGCCTGGGATGTCTTATCAACATCCCCATGGTCAGCCGCGGCATCGATTATTCCGCCGTGGTGCAGGAGATGAACGGTGATTACGGATACCGCATAGTCGCTCTCTTCCGGTCGGCGTGGAACCCTCCGGTTATCGCGGGAACGGGTATCATGGCGATTCTTATCTCGGCCGTCACAGCCCTGCCTCCGATCCTGCGTACCCTCAGGAAACCGGTAACCGAAAGCCTGCGCTTTGAGTGAAGGAGCATAGTATGGAATATCTTGAGACCAACCGGGGCGGATTTTTCTCCCTCGTAACGATAGCCTTCCGCAACATCTGGCGGAACGGAAGACGGACCGCACTGTGCATAAGCGCGGTGGCCATCGCGGTTTTTTTCAACATCTTCATGCAGGCCTGGATTGTGGGCATGTATGACAGTATCGAAGATGTTGTGCGCACCTTTGAAACGGGCCACATCAATGTGGTGACGGAGGAGTACGAGGAGGATAAGGAGTATACGCCCGTTCAGTTCCCTGTTGCCGGAGGACGGAGCATCCGGGAGCTGGAGACGGAGCTTATGGAGATTCCCGGAGTTAGAGCCGTTCTGCCGAGAATAAGCACATACGCGAGCCTTTTCGACAGCACCGTCAAACATGCCCTTCTCTGGGGTATCGACGCGGAGGCGGAGCTTGAGGTCAACAACTTCAACCTGACAAAGCGGGATGACGGGATGGCCGAGGGACGGTTCCCCGCCACAGGGGCAAATGAATGCGCCGTGGGCTTCGAGTTCGCGCGGAAAACAGGACTCGGAATCGGCGATACGGTTCCCCTCAAAACGGTCTCCGCCCAGTTTTCCGACAAATACTGGAATCCCGAGATAGTCGGCATCTTCGACTTCGACTACGCCAAATATGATGAGGATGTGATACTGGTCTCCATCGACCGTCTCCGGCGCATCCTGGTTCTGGATGAGGGCAGCCAGCAGCTTTTCATCTATACCGAAGACCCGGAGGCCGCGGCACCGGTGAGGGATGCGGTGGCGGATATGCTTGGAGAGGGACACGTGGTAAGGGTATGGACCGATAACTACTGGGTTGCCTGGCTGCGGCAGAGCGTATTTCTGTATGTAATTATCTTTGCCGTTTTTCAGATTGTGGCCAGCTTCCTGATAATAAATACGGTGCTCATGATTATTCATGAGCGTATAAAAGAGATCGGCATGATGGGCGCCCTGGGACTTACAAGGGGGGAGATTGTCATGGTCTTTTTTCTGGAGGCGGTGTTCCTCAGCGTCCTGGGTGCGGCGATCGGCAGCATGGTCGGGGGCGTTGTTACCCTCCTGGCCTCCTGGTTTCCCATCGACATGAACGCCTTTACCGGAGGCGGTATGAAAGAGATGCCGGTCTCGGGCACCCTTTTCATCACCTTCTCTCCGCTTATTCTTCTGCAGGGTTTTCTCTTCGGGGTAACGGTCTCTGCAATCTGTACCCTGATTCCCTCTCTGCGCAGCGCTTTCATCAAACCGGTTGAAGCCCTCCGGCGATAGTCCGAGGCATAAAGGAGTATGGAATGAAACGAATAATTATTATCGCACTTGCAGCCGTTTTCCTCTGCGTTACGAACATCTCCGCCCAGGTTTCTCCCGATGCCGCAGAGCTTCTGGCCCGGGTGGACGATAACGAGGTGTACGACAGCATTATCTACGAGGGAAGAATGATAATCGAATACCAGGGGAAGCGCTTCGTAAAGGAGATGAAGGCCTGGGGGCGGGAGAACGAGGATTCATTCGTGGAATTTGTCAATCCCGAAGACCGGGGAACAAAATACCTGAAACGCGGGGGGCGGCTCTACGTCTACTCTCCGGACAGCGAGGAGGTAATGCTGATTTCCGGTCACCTCCTGAAGGAATCCATGATGGGCTCCGACCTCTCCTACGAGGACACCATCGAAAACGACACCCTCTCGGCCCGCTATAAGCCGACCCTGGAGGGATCTGAAGAAATCGACGGCACCGGAGCCTGGGTTCTGAACCTGGAGGCCAGGAAAAGAACCGAAAGCTACCCCCGCCGGAAGCTCTGGATCGACAAGGAAACGGGTGATGTCCTGCGTTTTGAACTCTACGCGCTCTCCGGAGCCAGGCTTAAGGAGTACCGTCTTATCCGGGTAGAAGAGATCGACGGCCGCCGTTTTCCCGTGGAGTCGGAGATGCGTGATCTCCTGCGCAGGGACAGCCGCACCCTTTTTATCATGGATGATGTAAAACTGGACGTGCCCGTGCCCGATTCCATCTTCAGTATGAGGAACCTGGAACGATGAAAGGCCAGACCCGGAAAATACTGCCTGCCGCTGCGCTGCTGCTGACGGCTTTCCTGGCGGCCATGTTTCCGCTCTACGCCGATGAGCCCATTATATCGGGAAACATCAGCAGCAGTGCCGAGGCGGCCCTTGACTTTGCAGACCCTGCAAATTTTCTTTACGGCTTTGAACAGTACGCAAACCTGCGTCTCCGGGCCGATGCGGGAGAATCCGGACGCATCTATGCGGCGGTTAACCTTATTGCCGCTTCGGGATCGAAGGCCGCCCTCCTCCCGGACGCTCAGGATGCGGAGGCGCAGGGCGGAAACTATGCCGCGGCCCTGGAGTTGGAACGGCTGTACCTGCGCATTGCGGGAGAATACACCGATACGGACCTCGGACTGATGAGGATTGCCTTCGGCTACGGTCAGGCCTTCAGGCCGACCGACTTCCTCAACCCGCCCAATCCCCTCCTGCCCGATGCCCGTTCC
>NPIE01002229.1_pt1 | contig 18529 bp, 16 predicted proteins | sample 8637661 | NCBI WGS metagenome assembly NPIE01 (sample SAMN07420842, study PRJNA396082) | bioreactor metagenome | isolation source: sample BA12 brine-fed electro-methanogenic bioreactor BA | place: Japan: Kochi | collected 2016-12-09
TGCGTGTGGCTCGCGCTTAAGTACGTCGCTCTGTAGGGTAAACCAAGCGTTGTGAAATCAGTTTTTAGTTTTCTGCAGACCGGGCCGTCGTCCTGCAGATTAGATGTAGCGTTGTTAAATTGGGTTTTCCGGTCTGCAGGCCGAGAAAAAACATCTTAATGCGGCAAACTGGTTTGGGGCAAAAACGATAGAACCAAAAACAGAAAGAGCTGACACGGACTTGCGTCCGTGTGTGTAAGAAGGCGATGTCGGAAGATATGGCGGGAAATATGGTATTTGCAGGTGAAGCGGAACGAACGTGGCTTCAGGAACTGGCTTCGGCATGGTCGGTCAGGCTTGGTTTCAGAAAAAGCCTCGGGGCAGACATGTTCGCCCGTATAACCATAAGTTCCGACGGCGATGCATGGGTGGAGATGCTCGAAGGCTTTGATCCGGAGGAATATTACCGCCGATGGGGTAACAGGGACATCGAGCCGCCGGAACTTTTCAGGTTCCTTCTGCTGCATGAGATAGCCCACCGGGAACTCGGACACGAAAGGCAAAGGGTCCTTCCCGGGATCCGCACAAGGCAGGACTGGCAGGATGCCATAAAAAACAGGGAAGACGAAACCGACCAATGGGCCAGGGAGCGCCTCAGAAACCCCTGGCCAAACCCGGCTGGCACCGGGCGATGCCTGGTCGGCTGCAGCGGGTGGTCCTACGATTCATGGAAGGGTATCTACTACCCCGAGGGCCTTAAATCGATTGAGTGGCTCCCACATTACGCAAAGTATTTCCCGACGACTGAGATCAACATGTCCTTCTACCGCCTTCCAAACGAAAAAATAATACTCTCCTGGGCGAAGAGAGTTCATCCCCGGTTCGTTTTCGCTGCAAAAGGTTCGAGGAGAATAACCCACTACAAGCGCCTTGAAAACTGCAGTGAAGAGACGGAACGATTCCTCCGGCGCATGGCACTTTTGCCCCAGCTTTGCTGCATCCTCTGGCAGCTTCCTCCTTCGCTCGAAAACGACCCCTCGCTTTTGGACAACTTCTGCAGGCTACTGCCCGGCCACAGGCGACAGGCTGTCGAGTTCCGGCATCCATCATGGTGGGAAAACCTGGATGAAACGGCCGAAATCCTCTCGCGATACCGGATAGCCTTTACAGGAGTAAGCCGCAAGGGTCTACCCTGTTACGCGCCCTTGACGGCCGATTTCTCATATTTTCGTTTCCATGGTCTCGGCGAAAGTCCATACCAGTGGTCTTACACCAGGGAGGAGCTCAAACCCTGGGTAAAGCGTATTAAAGACCTGAGCGAAAGGGGTGTGGACGTTTACGCATATTTCAACAACGACGCCGACGCCAGAGCCGTCGAAAACGCAAGGGACCTGGCGGAGATGGTGGCTGAAACCCCTTAAGCTGAAATGGCCGTAAAACAGCAAGTATTTCAGTCCGAGTCATTTCTTGCCGCCTTTTCGATAATCCTGCAAAAGGAGCAAATTTCCCCGGTTGTTCCCTGTCCGCAGTTTTTGCAGGGCGAAAGCTGCGGAGTATCGCCTGGAAAGAGAGCTTTCCCGCGTTTTAAAAACCCGAGGAGAAAATGGTGTTTCGTCCCCGGCGAAAGGTTTTCCAGCATGTTGAGGGCTTCCTTGTAGCCTATCGACGTGGCTCCCTTCGACAGGGGGCAGTCCTCTATTATGTAGTCGATCCCCCGCACAACGGTATAGGCCGCCGTTTCGCGCTCGGTAAGGCGCACCAGTGGTTTTGCCTTGCCTGAGAGGCCTGTTTTTTGGGGAAGCAGAGGCGACTGACGCCCCAGGTAGCCCATCTGCCAGTGCAAGAGGTTCCCCAAGAGGGTCGCGGCCTCGTCGTCCAGGTTGTGACCCGTGAGAATAAGGTCGAAGCCGTGGGTTGCGGCGAAACGATTCATGAAGTAGCGTTTGACGGTGCCGCAGACGGAGCAGGGTTCAAAGCGCACTCTGTGTGCAAGACCGGGGATGCTGAAGCCTGTTTCTTTTTGGACGTCGATGCAGTGAAGAGTCAGTTTTTCCCTTGTGGCGAAAGCTTCTGCCTTCTGCTGCGACCTGTCCGAATATCCTTCGATACCCAGGTGAAGATAAAGCCCTTCAGCGTTATATCCCAAGGAGTTGAGGATGTCCCATAATGCCAGGCTGTCCTTGCCGCCCGAAACGGCAACGAGAAGCCTGTCGTTTTCCGAAAAAAGGCGGAAAGAAGAGATGGCCCGCTCCACCTGCCTGTGGACGTGTTCGATAAAGTGGTGCGCGCAAAAGCCCGCGTTGTGTCTTTTAATGTCTATGATGGCCGGTTCACCGCAGGTAACGCATTTCATGGTTAACGGCACCTCCACTGTACGGACTCAGCCACCGGAGACAGCCGGGCGTATTTCTACATAGTCGGAGTCGTTTATCATCACATCGGGTGTTGCGAGGGCGCCATTGACGATGACGATGACCGTCTCAGGGTTTATTTCAAGATCCCTCAACAGTTTCCATACGCTGCAGGGTTTTTTCAACTCGATTTCCCGGTTTTTGCGGTTCGGCAAAAGAAGGTTCAAAAGACACACCTCCCGAAACCTCGCCTTTTGCAACAAGCTAGCGCATATCGTTGCCGTATGTCAAAAGCAGTGCGTCCTTGCAGGTGGCAGCCTTATAGGGATACAAAACGTCTTAAAGTCGTCTGGAGGGTTTCGTGCTGTATCTTTGTGGTTTCGAATTTAAAAAGAGAGAAAACGATCTGAATGCAAAAACCTATACCGAAAGCGGCGAGAACCGTTCCGAGCCCGACGGGTCCTCCGAGCAGCCATCCTGTGAAAACCGTCGACCCTTCAACAATGGTGCGGCAAAGGCCTACCGGAAGATGTGTCTTTCTTTCCAGCACCACCATGAGGCTGTCCCGCGGTCCTGCGCCGAAGCCGGAATCGATGTAAAAATAAGACGCCAGGGATATTACAAAAAGCCCAGCCGTCATCATGGCTATGCCCCCAAACAAGCCGCCCATAGTGGGAATAATGTCCAGAAACAGGGTCGCGTCAATGACGAGTCCGATCAAAAGCATGTTAAGAATTGTCCCGAGGCCTAGTTTTTCCCCCGCCAGGGCAACGGCTACGCAAACCAGGAAACCGACGGCGATGCTTGCCGTTCCTATGGAAATGTCGAAAAGGTTCGCCACCCCCTGGTGGAAGACATCCCATGGGGCGAAACCGAGATTGGCTTTCATGGTCATGACTATGCCGAGTCCGAAAAGAACCAGGCCAAAAATCAGTTTGAAGAAACGCAACCAGAACTTTGTCAAATAACGGGCCCCGCATTCGCTAAAACACGTGTTTTTGGCTAACTCCGGTGGAGAGGATACCATATTGTGCGTCGATTCGCAGGGTCAAATAGACGTTGTTTTTGTAACTGTAAATGGCCGGCGAATCGGTTAAAAGCACCGGAATTTTGTTCGTGAGCCTGGCGGGTGTATTCTATCCTTACAGTTTTTTTGAAATCGGCCGCCGGGCAAACGTGAGATTGTGCCTATACGTCATTTGGCGTAGGCAAATCCCCTGGCCTTAATCTAATATAGGTGCTGCGCGTGGCGTTTCACGATCGCGTGATTCCAGCAGTTCACTAAAGATACCGAAAGGGGCTGCCTCCTTTGAGAAAGAAAATATTGCCGGTTGCGCGTTTGCGCCTTGTTTTTGCAATTTCCCTTGTTTTATTAATTCCATTCATCAGCGGTGGCGTAAATATTTTACCCGCAGTGGCGGACGAGCCAAATCCGGTTGAGCTGGTTGAAAAGGGAGTGGAAAGGGCCAAAGCGGGGGAATTCAGGGAGGCGCTGGACCTTTTGACACAGGCCCTGGAACTTCGGCCCGACCAGCCGGAGATCCATTTCAACATCGGAGTCGTCCTTGAAAACCTGGGAAGATACGAGGAAGCCATTAAGCACTACCAGGAGCTGATCCGCCTGAAACCCGATTTCCCAGGAGGGTACAACAACCTGGGAAACGCCTACTGGAAGACCGGAAACATCGACGAAGCCGGAAAGATGTTTCAGCGAGCCCTGGAAGTAGACCCCGATTATGAACTGGCCAAAATCAATCTCGGAAACGTCCTGCTCGCTCAAAAACAGCCGGAAGAAGCGCTTTCAGTCTTTTCCGAATTGAAAGAAAAAAATACCGGCTCTGCGCAGGTCTACTACCTTGAGGGCCGGGCTTTGACTCTTTTGGGACGCTACGAAGAGGCCATCAGTGACTTCGAAAAAGCCCTGTCCATTGACCCCGGAATGCAGGACGCGCTATTTCACATGGGACTGGCTTGGGGTATGCTTGGAAACCGCGAGAAAGAGATAGAAACTTTACGCAAATTCGTGGAAGCAAACCCCGACGACGCGGCGGGGCACCTACAGCTCGGTACGGCCCTGACCAGAAGCAGGAATTACCGGGAAGCTGAAGTTTCATTGAAGCGGGCTGTGGAACTGGATCCCCAGTCTTTTGTCGGTTGGAACAACCTCGGTCAGGTGTTGGTAACCATGGGGAAATACGAGGAAGCCCTCAAGGCTGCGGAAATCGCCGTGGCCATAAATCCCGCCTCCCCACTGGCTTATAACAGCCTCGGTTTCGCGCTGGTTGGTCTGGACCGGTATGCGGATGCCGCAAAGGCCTTCCGGGAGTCCATAAATCTGGAGCCTGATTTCGCGGACCCCCATTACGGTCTGGGCGTGGCTGCCCTTCTTTTGAACGATAGGGAAACGGCAGAGAAACAATTGAAGATACTCGAGGGTCTCAATCCCCGGATGGCAAGACAACTGGAAGGTTTTCTAAAACAGGGGGAGTGATATCACGTGAAGCGAAAATGTTTTCTGGTTGCGGCGACTTTACTGCTTTTTACCCTTTATCTTGCGGGAACGGTACGGGCACTCGACTCATCGGCCGATTCGGACGCGGCCGGCGAAGATTTCAGCGCGATAGAAAAAGAGCTCGAAAAGGCCATCCAGGAGGGCAAGATATCGCTCCCTTCAAGACCATCCTTTGAAGAAGATGAAGAACCAACGGAACTTTGCGAGGGTATGTCCCATTTGGTAACCTACTCCGCCAGGGGGAGCCGCTCGGAAGCCCGACATGGCTTCATCGAGATCGAGGGCTACACCGTACCGGACGTTTTCACCAGCCTGGTGTACAGGGGCACAGGGGTCACTTTCAGCACCCGGTCTTATCACTGGGGTAATGATGGCTACTGGCCGGACGCAACGGCTGCCATGCCAGGAGAAGAAGGTCCTGCCCTTTCGGAGAAAGACAAAGAAACGGGCTGGAAGATTGCGGAAAAACGCCCTTCCGGTCTTCCCGAAGACTGGGTCTATGTAAAGTGGAACGACGGGTCGGCCTTTGTTGCGCCGGACCGCCTTGAAGATTTTGTCAAAAAGATGAAACTCCCGCTAATTCCCCGGGAAGGAAGTCCGCTGGAAAAACCTCTGAAGGAACTTCCTCCGGCGGCAAGCACCTGAAATTAAAAACCGCCCCGGAGGGGCGAGTCAAAAATGCGGCCCCTTCGGGCCGCATTTTTTGTAGAGGGCATATCGGGTTTTTCACGGGACCGGCCGTGGTGCTGATATACTGAAATACGATGTTTCGGTTTCTTTGGAGGTGCCGGCATGAAGGGGAATCAAAATGAGTTTTCGAAAGAAAGGCTGACCTTGAAGCTTGAAGTTACGGACACCGTCGTTTGCGAATACCTCAGACGCTTCAGTGAAAACGAACGTCCCCAAAAGGCTCTGGACGCGCTGAAAGTCGGCGTAATAGCTATCCAGTCCGCTTCTCCCTCTCTTGATACCAGGGTGGTGGAAGAGAAGTTCCGCCAGGTGGAGAAGGAAATGGACGACAAGATCGCCTCCTTCAGGGATGACCTGAAGGAGCGACTGGAACAGTATTTCCGCGCCGAAAGCGGCTCGGTTCCCTTGTGTATAGAGCGTCACTTCGGGGAAAACGGCAGTGTCTCCAGGATTCTCGAGACCTACTTCAATGCCGAGAAGGGACGCCTTTGCGACATACTGGAGGGCAAGGTGGGACCCAACAGCTACATCGGCCGCCAGATGGACCCGAACAACCGGGAGGGGCTCCAAAACCGCATCGAAAAGACAGTGGAAGAGATACTCAGGGAAGGCTCCAGCCGCATACTCGAATCTTTCTCCCTGGACGACGAATCCAGTGCCATCAGCCGGCTCAAGCGCTCCCTCAGGGAAGAGATAGAAAAACTCCAGAAAGCCACGGCGGACCACTATGCCGAAATCAAAAGCCTTATCGAGAAGGAAAAGGGGCGTCTCGAGGAGGCGGAAAGGGGCACCGCCAAGGGACGTGACTTTGAGACGGCCCTTTATGAATACCTCGCCGCCTCGGCCCGCGGTCTCGAGGACGAGTCGGAAAACACCTCCGGTTCCAGGGGGCTCGTGGCATACGAAAAGGTCGGCGACTACGTGGTCCGTCTGGGGGAAACCACCCGGGCGCCCGGCAAGGCGATAGTTTTCGAGGCCAAGAAGGCCTCAGGCTACACGCTTAAAAAAACCCTTGAAGAGCTTGACAGGGCCAAGAAAAACCGCGGGGCCGAAATCGGTATTTTCGCCTTCTGCAAGGGCATGGAACCTCCCGAGGTAGAGGACTTCTACAGGTCCGGCAACGACTTTATCGTCACCGTCGACGAAAAGCTTCTGGCCGAAGGCGAACCCCTTCTTTTCTTCGACGCCGCCTACAGGATCGCCAGGACGCTGATCGTCTCGAGGATCCGGGAAGAGGAGGAACAAGCTGTGGACACGGACTACATCCGCAGCGAGATCGAAAACATCACCGGGGCGCTTCGCTACGCCTCGGACGTTCTGACCAAGGTCAACACTATTCGAAACAGCGCCGATACCATCGAAAAAGACATGGACAAGCTAAAGGGAAAGATAGAGGAACACCTGACGAACATAGCCGCCCATCTTCCCTCCTGACGCACCGGGCAAAGGTTTTTTGTTTTCCTAAAAAAACAGGAAGCCTTGCAAAAAAGAGCAAAAGGAGTAGTATCTGTTTCCGGCGCCACAATCCGAAGCCGGAGATGAAATAAATGACCACGGAACAGTTGCTCGGCGTCGGGATCTTTGTCCTGACTTATGGATTCATCATAACGGAACGCCTGCACCGTCTTAAGGCGGTTTTTTTGGGTTTCTCCCTTGTGTTACTTTTTCATATCGTGCGGCAGGAGGATATCTTTACCTACATAGATTTCAATACTATAGGCCTGCTTCTCGGTATGATGATTCTCGTCGGAATAGTAATGAAAACCGGCATCATCGAGTATGTAGCCGCCGAGGCAGTGAAGTACAGCAAGGGCAACGCTTGGCTACTTCTCGTTTTTTTGTCGGCCCTTACGGCTGTAACCTCGGCTTTCATAGACAACGTGACGACGATCCTTTTGATAGGCCCCATAGCCCTGGCGGTGGCGGACGTGCTGGACATAAGCCCGCTGCCGTTTATATATGCCGAAATCTTCGCTTCCAATATCGGCGGCACGGCGACGCTTATCGGTGATCCGCCTAACCTTCTCATAGGCTCGGCAGCGGGCCTCACCTTCAACGAATTCCTGCTCAACCTGGGGCCGGCGGTCCTGCTTTCGATGGGCGCGCTTTTTTGTATTTTGTACCTTTGGTATGGAAAGGATCTTCGAAAAGCCTCCGAAGGCGAGTGGAACTTCAGAGAACCCAAAAAACCAGCCGACAAAAAATTGACCGCGCGCGTGCTTTTTGTCCTGACGCTGGTACTTGTCGGTTTTCTTCTCCATGGACGGCTGCACCTCGAGGCGGCCACGGTAGCCCTGGCCGGCGCGACGCTGGGGCTTATACTCTGCCCGGTTGATGTCGAAGAAGTTCTGCATCACGTCGACTGGGTGACGATCCTCTTCTTTTCGACCTTGTTCATGCTCGTGGGGACTCTCGAACACCTTGGCGTCATCCACATGCTTGCGCGGGGAATGTTCGGCCTTGTAGGAGACCACTTCAGGATACTTTCCATGATTTTGATCTGGGCTTCCGGGGTTGTCTCCGCCGTCATAGACAACGTTCCCTACACTGCGGCTGTTATCCCGCTTGTCCGGGAAATTGCCGACATCGGGGGTTTCGATACAGGCCCACTCTGGTGGTCGTTGGCCCTGGGTGCCTGCCTGGGCGGCAACGGGACTCTGGTCGGAGCTTCCGCTAACCTCGTCATGGTCGGCATAGCAGGAAAAAGCGGCATCAAGATCAATTTTGCGAAATTCCTCGGCCGGGGCATGCTCGTCATGGTTTCCACACTGGCTCTTTCCACGCTTTACGTTTACTTGCGGTATCTTTTATAGACGGGCCGAACGATCTGTATGTCTTTTATTCGTCGAATGCTCCAGTACTAAGGTATTTGTCTCCCCTGTCTGGCGCAACGGTCACGATCACCCGGTCACCGGGAGCTTCTTTGGCTATTTCCATGGCCGCCCACAGGTTCGCTCCAGTCGAGATGCCGCAGAAAAGCCCATGACGCTGGGCGAACCAGCGCGCCGTCTCAAAGGCGGCCTCGTCGTCTACGGTCAGGACACGGTCCATTAACGAAAGATCAAGGTTTTTGGGCACGAAACCCGCCCCGATGCCCTGTATACGGTGCGGACCTCCCTGTCCGCCCGAGAGAACGGGGCTTTTCGAGGGCTCGACGGCTACGACCGATACTTCCGGCCAGGAGGCCTTGAGAACCGTCCCAACCCCTGTAAGGGTGCCTCCGGTACCGACACCGGCGACGAAAGCGAAAGGAGCCCTTCCATCAAGATCGCGGAGGATCTCGGCGCCCGTCGTTACACGGTGGGCCCATGGATTGCCGGGGTTAGAAAACTGATCGGGCATCCAGGCCCCCTTCGTTTCGGCCACTATGGATTCGGCTTTTTCTATGGCGCCTTTCATCCCTTTCCCGGCGTCCGTTAAAACGAGCTCAGCTCCGTAGGCCGCAAGGACTTTCCTTCGTTCTGCCGACATGGACTCTGGCATCGTCAATATAACGTTAAGGTTCATGGCGGCCCCCATCATGGCGAGGGCTATGCCGGTGTTTCCCGAAGTGGGCTCGACTATGACAGTGCCCTCCGTGAGTCTGCCTTCCAGTTCGGCAAAACGCAGCATACCCCAGGCCGCCCGGTCCTTTACGGACCCACCGATATTATTACCCTCGAGTTTTACTATTACCGTGGCCCCCCCACGATGGGGCCTGAATTCGTAGACCGGGGTCCGGCCGATTAAATCCAGTATTTGAAGATTACCGGTTTCAAGCATCTAGATCGCCTCCACATAGTGTTTTCTTTCCATTTGCGAGAGTTTTTGACGAAGATATTTGATCTCTTCTTCCATCGCTTCCATGCGCTCTTTGAGTTCTTCATGCGCAGGGCGGCCCTCAGCCTTTTTAGACGAGACATTTCCGCTTTCATCTTTTAGCCTTACTATCCGGGCCGGGACACCTACGACCGTGGCATTGGCAGGAACGTCTTTTAAAACAACGCTACCGGCCCCTACGCGGGCATGAGCTCCTATGGTTATATCACCCAGGATCTTGGCTCCACTTCCGATGAAAGCGCCTTCCTCGACGGTGGGATGTCGCTTGGACCCGCGTTCGTTGCCTGTCGCCCCGAGTGTCACCCCCTGGTATATGGTGACGTTGTCGCCGATGACAGCGGTCTCGCCGACCACGACACCCATGCCGTGGTCTATGAACACGCCCTTTCCTACCCTGGCACCGGGATGGATCTCTATCCCTGTCCACCACCGTACGATTTGAGCAAGAAACCGGGGCAGCACCGGGACCTTAAGGCGGGCGTGAAGAAAATGAAGCAGCCTGTGAGCCAAAACGGCATGAAAACCCGGGTAGCAAAGGATTACTTCCAAAATTCCACGGATACCACCGGGAAATGCGGGATCGTTTTTTACGACGGCCCTGTAATCGGCCTTGATGGTTTCGAGTATTTTCATGGCTTTTCTCTCCTTTTTCCAATGTTTTTCAGGATTTTGCAATGCTTTGATTTCAAGACAACAGCCACAATCGCTTTCCACGGCGGTAACACCTCCTTCGACAAAAAAACGGGCCTTCCCTTGGGAAAGCCCGTTCATCAGGTTCTTGCTTTTGGAATCTATTCCGGGATCATGGCATGCACGGGCTTTGCCCCCGCAGCCTTGACCCGGCCGCGGCGGATATCAGAGGGACATCCACCGACAACAACAAGTAAAAGAATTTATTTCAGACATAAGCGACACTCCTTGCTGGCTTTCAGGAATTCTACAGTATCTTTCGCAGAAGGTCAAATTTTGTTTTCAAGGCCTCGTTATTTGAGCCGATAGCCCTCTTCGAAGGCCTCGATGCAGGCATTCACTACTTTTGGGTCGTATTTTGAACCGGCTCCCGAACGGATTTCAACGAAGGCCTCTTGGATGTCCAGCGCCGGACGGTACGGGCGGAACGAGGACATGGCCTCTACAACGTCGGCCACCGCGAGGACCCTGGATTCCAGCAAGATTGCCTTGCCCTTGAGACCCCTGGGATAACCCGACCCGTCCAGCCTTTCATGGTGCTGGTAGACTACTTCCGGCAGTGGCCACGGGAAATCGATATCCTTGAGGATATCGTAACCTGTCTGTGGATGCAGTTTGACCAGGTTGTATTCCAGTTCGGTCAATTTTACCGGCTTGGTGAGAATGTCCGCTGGAATGGAAAGTTTCCCGATGTCATGCAAGAAACCGGCAGAGTGGATGCCTTCGATACTGTTTGAGTCAAGGCCCATCTTCTTCGCTATCGCGACGGCCAGGTCTGCAACCCGCACCTGATGGCCCGAAGTATATGGGTCGCGGATCTCCGTTATTTTCCCCAGACATTGCAGCAACCCCTCGAAAAGTGACTTGTAGCGGCTCTCGCTTTCATAGTAGGCTGCTTTTTCACGATTCGCCCTGGCCTGGTGATAGGCGTTTTCTATGAGGGCGGGGAGCCTGTGAAAATATTCAACGTTTTTTATCATATAGTCCGTAACACCCATCCGCAGCGATTTCGCGGCTACGTCCTCGTCGCCCTGCCCCGTGACCATGACTACCGGGAGATCAAGCTCGCGCGCGTGCTTGATCTCTTTCAGCAATTCCAGGGTGTCTTCTCCGGGGAGCCTGTAATCGAGAAGCAAAACGTCCCACAAGCATGGTTCCCCTGATGACCGGGGCAGTCTTTCGAGAGCGGCCTCCCCGCTGGTTACGACCTCGAGGATGATATGCGGTGCGAAGTTTTTTAGATAACGTCGGGTCAGTTCTATGTCCCTGGGATCATGCTCGGCGTAGAGGACGCGCAAGGGATGTGCTCGATGAGCCCGTTCCCTGTCAAACCGGTAAAATGCCCTTTCGAGCGTCTGAGGAATAAGTTTTTCGAAGCCCGGGCGCTTGGGGAGGTAATCGTCCGCGCCCGCTTTCATTACGGATACGACCGTTTCTTCGTCGCCGTATCCCGTCAGGACGACGACCGTTACGGGAATTCCTCCTGTCCTTATGTCCCTTAAAAGCTCGAAGGCCGTCCCGTCGGAAAGAAAAAGGTCCGCCAAAACCACATCCGGGAAAGCCCGCCCTTCCAGGTTCTTTCGGGCTTCTTGCAGGCTGCAGACGAACTCAATCTCTACATCCGGGGCGCTTTTTGCCATTTCCCGTTTAATCAGGTCGCTGTCCCACTTGTCGTCTTCCACGCAGAGTACTTTCATGAAAAACCACCCCTTGAAAAGGTCATTCAGGAAGTCTGTTCATTTGCAGCCAGTACAGGTTTATATGATGGACTGCTTCTATAAATTCATCATAATCGACCGGTTTTACTATATATGAGTTTGCTCCCCCTTCATAGGCTGCGCGCACATCCTCTTCTTTAGTGGACGTGGTCAGGACCACGACGGGCGTTATCTTGCATTTGGCAGTCGACCTCAAGGCCTGGAGGACCTCCAGTCCGTCCACTTTGGGGAGCTTCAGGTCCAGAAAAATCACTGCGGGTGCCTTCTTGTCCTTGTCCAGGCACGCGATCCAATCCAGGGCTTCCTGACCGTCCCTCAGGATTTCTACAGGGTTGACCAACCCGCACTTTCTGAAAGCCCTCATGGCAAGGTCTGCGTCCATGGGGTTGTCTTCGATCAGGATGATCGGCCTGAGAAACCCCGGGCTCACTTTGGCACCTCCATGTAAAAGGTCGAACCCTCGCCCGGTATGCTTTCGGCCCAGGCACGGCCTCCCATCCTTTCCATCGCTTTTTTGACTATGGCAAGCCCGACGCCGGTACCCTCGTATTCTTCGACGCGGTGAAGCCTTTGGAAAATGCCGAAGATGCGGTCGTGGAAGGCCATGTCGAACCCTATTCCGTTGTCGCGGACCCAAATCGTCCACGAGCCATCCGTTTCTTGTCCCCCGATTTCGATAAGCGGTTTTCGCGAGGGATCGACGAATTTAAGGGCATTGTCCAGGTAATTCCTTAATACAAGGGCGGTTCCGTCCCTGTCGGCACGGACAAGGTGAAAGGGGATATCCACTTTCACCTCCGCGTTCTTTTCGGTGATTATTTCGTTTTTTTCCGCAAGAAGCAAATCCACCAAAGACGAGATATTTACGGGTCCCTTTCTCATGGGCCGGCGCTCCATGCGAGAGTAGTCCAGCAGATCGTCTATCAGCCTGTTCATCTGTCTCGTAGCTTCACGGATCGTCAAAAGAAACCGGCGTCCCTCCTTGTCAAGGTTTTCGTAATGGTCTTCCATGAGCAGTTTGCTGTAACCATCTATTCCCCGCAAGGGTGCCTTCAGGTCGTGGGAGACGGAAAAGGTAAAAGTCTCAAGTTCCTTGTTGCGGGCCTCCAGTTCGGCCGTACGTTCCGCGACGCGCTTTTCGAGTTCCACGTTCAGCTCCCGCAATTTCCGCTCCGCTTCCTTGCGGTCGGAAATGTCGTGGAGTATTACGTGGAAGGCCTCCCTGTCTCCGTATGGGAAAGGTGCCGTGGATACTTCCACGTCGACAGTTTCGCCGTCAAGGCGCAGGACCTTCTGTTCGACGGTGGGAGCAGGCTGTCTTGTCCGGGACATCCACTCGATTCTTTTTTGTATCTGTCCGTGATAATCAGGGTGGAAGAACTCGAAAACAGAATGGCCGGTTACGTCCTCGGGCTTTGTGCCTCCGAAAAGCTTGATGCAGGACTCGTTAGCCAGGGCTATACGGTTGCCGATATTTACGAAAACCGCGTTAGGCGCCTGTTCAAAGAGGCTCCTGTACCGCGCTTCGCTTTCCACCAGAGACAGTTCGGCCTTCTTTTCCTTGGTTATTTCCGTCCAGGTGCCTACAATATTTTCAGGATGTTTTTCGCTTCTTGTCATCCGGACCTCTTCACGGATCCAGATCACTTTCCCGTCCTTTAAAACGAGCCGATACTCCCTTGAAGCGCTCCCGCTTTCCATAAGGCGTTTTATATAGGCCTCGTTTTCTTTCAGGTTTTCGACAAAGGCATGGCGCTCCATCCATTCGGGTTCAAGCAGCTCCTTCGGCGAGTAACCCAGTATATGCTGTACGTTCTCGCTTACCCATACCGGCCTTATGCGTCCGTCTTCTATCTTTCCCGCCCAGGTGATGGTGGGGCTTACCCCGAGGTAATGCTCCAGGTGCTGCAGGATGTTTTCCCTGCGGGCCACCTCGGCCAGCCTGTCTTCGTGCATTTCCTTCATGCGCAAAAAATGCCGTTTCGTGGCCACATACAGCAAAAGGGACGTCACCGCCACAAAACCCAGCCCCTTGGAGATCTCCATGAGCAGATATCGGTCAGGATCTTTGATAATCGCGGCAAAAAACCTGCCTGAAAGGAGAACCCACATTCCCGCCACGATCGCGTAAGTAGCGGCTATTCGAAAAGCTGGTCTGGTAACGGAGTCTTTCACGGCTTTACCCTTTCTTTAACGTCGCCTGTCAACAAAACGAAAAACCAAATGACCTGCTCCCGGTCAAAACAATCCCTGCCGGTCCGCCCTTCAAAAGAACCTGTTTTAAATCATTATAGAATGTAAAGAAAGAAATGCCACGTTATAGCTTCAATAGTTATGCAAAAAGCCGAAACAAACTAGAAAGTAAAACGGGCCCTTCCCCAAGGTCTTTTACAGGTGACATTTTTAACTGCAAAAACAGGGTCGTCGGTGGTTATATGCGCTGTTGCAGCAGGCAAATAACCAGATATCAGAAAGTTGAAAAAACATAATGCCATGATATTATAATAAATGGCGCAAAGGGGGGGATTTCCATGGCGGAGGTCATCGTCATAGGGGGCGGACCCGGCGGGTATGTCTCGGCGATCAGGGCTGCTCAACTAGGAAACAACGTAAAGCTTGTCGAAAAAGATTCCATTGGCGGGACCTGCCTTAACAGGGGCTGTATCCCGACGAAAGTTCTTCTACACGCCGTCGGGCTTCGCGACAATTTTAAAAAAGCCCGGGATTACGGGTTTACCATCCAGGAACAGTCCTTCGACTGGGAAACGCTCATGCAAAGAAAAAATGACACCGTGAAACAGCTTACAGACGGAGTCCGGACGCTCCTTGATTCATGGGGGGTCGAAGTTATCGGGGGAGAAGCTTTCTTCGAAGAGCCAAAGGTCGTTTCCGTGAGGGATGACCGGGGTTCTTCCCACAGACTTTCCGGAGACTGCTTCATCATAGCTACGGGCTCGAGGCCTTCCACGCCGCCGATAGAAGGGTTAGAAAGCCGGGGCGTACTGACGAGTGACGAAGCCCTGGACATAGAAGAGATTCCTTCTTCCATGCTCATCGTGGGCGGTGGGGTAATAGGAATCGAGTTCGCAACGCTTTTTTCCGGCCTTGGATGTAACGTTACCGTGGTGGAGTTTCTACCCCGTATCTTGTCCACCATAGACGAAGAGATGGCCTATATGGTGCATGAAATCTTGTCTTCAAAAGGAATTTCGATTCATGTCGCCGCCAGGGTGGTGAAAATAGAGGAAAAGGGAAGCTCCCTGACGGTGACCTTTGAAGATAAAAACGGGAAAAGCACGACCGTCGAGGTCGAAAAGGTATTGCTCGCTGCGGGACGTACCCCGAATACGGAGATCCTCGGCCTGGAGCGGACAGGCGTCAATGTCGAACGCGGCCGCATCGTCGTGGATAAACATATGAGAACCAACCTGCCCCACATCTATGCCATAGGCGACTGCGCGTCGCCCTATATGCTTGCTCACGTGGCGATGGCCGAAGGAGAGACGGCGGCGGCAAACATCGGTGGACAAGACCTGGAAATGGATTATACCGTTGTTCCTTCATGCATCTTTACGTCCCCGGAGCTGGCTTCGGTCGGGTTGTCAGAGTCTGAATGCCTAAAGGCGGGGATTTCTGTGAAGACGGGGCGATTTCCCATGGCAGGAAACGGAAGGGCGCTGACTTTAGGCGAAGCCGAAGGGGTTGTCAAGATCGTGGCCGACTCGAGATACGAAAGGGTTTTGGGCGTGCACATCCTCGGCCCAAATGCGACAGAACTCATATCAACGGCCTGCATGGCCATGAAGCTCGAAGCCACGGCTGAAGAGATATCCGACATGATCTTCGCGCATCCTACAATCGGGGAAGCATTGAAAGAAGCAGCCCTGTCGCTTCAGGGGAGGACCATTCACCTCCCGAAAGGGTGATAAAAATTGTTGGACACTTTCCCGGAATGGCTGAAAATACCGGCTCCCGATGAAAGAGCATTAAAGGAAATGCAGGACCTGGTAAAGGGGCTCTCTCTCCACACGGTGTGCGAAGAGGCAAATTGCCCCAACGTCGGGGAATGTTTCAAATCCCGTACGGCCACCTTCCTGTTGATGGGAAAAGTTTGCACACGCGATTGCGGCTTTTGCGCCGTAAGCCACGGAAAGCCCATGCCGTTGAACCCGGATGAGCCCCAGAGGGTGGCGGAAGCCAGCCTGAAACTGGGGCTGAAGTACGTTGTTTTGACGTGCGTCACCAGGGACGACCTGGTTGACGGCGGAGCTTCGTACATGGCCTCGGTCGTAGCGGAAGTAAAGAAGCTGAACCCTCACGCCAGGGTAGAACTCCTGGTTTCGGACCTTGCCGGCAACCTGGAGGCGCTGCAAATACTGCTCGAGGCACCACTGGACGTTCTAGCCCACAACATGGAAACTGTGCGGTCCCTTTATAAACCGGTGCGTCCCGGCGCCTTATACGAGAGGAGCCTGGCCATCCTTGAAAACGCAAGGAAATCGGCTCCTGCTTTAGTTACCAAATCGGGACTGATGCTCGGCCTGGGTGAAAGCCCCGACGAGGTGGAAGAAGTCATGAAAGACCTCTCTAACGCGGGGTGTGATGTGCTCACCCTGGGACAATACCTGCAGCCCTCACCGGACCATTTCCCCGTAAAAGAATACATCACCCCGGCGAAATACCAAGCCTACGAAAGCAAGGCCTATGAACTCGGCTTCAAGCTTGTGTTGGCCGGTCCCTTGGTTAGGAGTTCCTATATGGCCGGTTCGTTTGCCTGACGCTTCAAAAGGGGGGTGATCAGAAAAAGAGCCGCGAGAGTGGGTCAGTTTAAAGACTCGAGAGAACAAGCGAAAAGGAGGTAGGGCTCATGGCTGTCGAAAAGGAAAAACTGAACTGGATGTACAGGAACATGCTCACAATAAGAAACTTCGAGGAAAGAGTAGCCGAGCTTTTCGCCGCAGGTAAATGTTTCGGGTTTGTCCACCTCTATGTGGGCGAGGAAGCGGTAGCCACTGGAGTATGCGCGAATCTGCGCAAGGAAGACTACATCACCAGCACTCACAGGGGTCACGGTCACCTGATCTCAAAGGGCGGAGACCTCAAGCTGATGATGGCGGAGCTTTTTGGAAGACGCACGGGCTACTGCAAGGGTAAAGGCGGATCAATGCACATCGCAGACGTCGAGCTCGGGATTCTGGGGGCCAACGGGATAGTCGGCGGAGGTTTTCCCGCTGCCGTCGGAGCTGGTTTTACGGCGAAGTACAAGGGTACCGACCACGTGGTCGCCTGCTTTTTCGGAGATGGCGCGTCGAACCAGGGAACCTTTCACGAAGCCCTGAACATGGCATCCATCTGGAAACTCCCCGTTGTTTTTGTTAACGAAAACAACTTTTACGGCATTTCCCTGTCGCAAAAAAGATCGATGAACATCCCCGATGTAGCAGCCAGGGCGGCGTCGTACAACATTCCCGGCGTAGTGGTTGACGGAAACGACGTTCTGGCCGTTTACGAGGCCGTACAAGAGGCGGTCAAGCGCGCAAGAAACGGCGAAGGGCCAACACTGGTGGAGTGCAAGACTTATCGTTACAGGGGACACTTCGAAGGCGATCCCACGGTCTATCGGCCGGAAGAAGAAGTTCAGGAATGGAAGAAAAAGGATCCCATTCCCCGATTCGAGGCCAAGCTCTCCCAGATGGCAATCATGACTGAGGAGCAAATGAAACAGGTTCGGGATGAAATATCCAACCAGATCGAAGAAGCCGTGAAGTTTGCCGAGGAAAGCCCCTGGCCGTCTCCGGAAGAAGTACTGGATGACGTATACGCGTGAGCTGGGAGGCGATATAGATGAGAAAGCTGACGATTCGAGCTGCGATAAATGAGGCCCTCCGCCAGGAGATGAGGCGCGATCCAGATGTGTATGTACTTGGCGAGGATGTGGGCGTTTTCGGCGGCTGCTTCGGTGTCACTGCCGGACTGATAGACGAATTCGGCCCCGAGCGGGTGATCGATACGCCCATCACCGAAAGCGCCATAGTCGGCAATGCCGTCGGCGCGGCGGCGACAGGTCTGCGGCCGGTGGCGGAGATAATGTTCATGGATTTCGTTGGGGTAACATTGGACCAGATATTTAACCAGGCCGCCAAGATGCGCTACATGTTCGGTGGAAAGGCCACAATACCCATGGTAATAAGAACGGCCTGCGGCGCAGGCGGTTCAGCCGCGGCCCAGCACTCACAGTCACTGGAAGCCTGGTTCATGCACGTTCCCGGACTTAAGGTGGTTGCGCCCTCAACGGCCTATGACGCGAAAGGCCTTTTGGTCAGTTCCATAAGGGACGACAACCCCGTGATCTTTGTCGAGCACAAGTTCATTTACGACATCGAGGGGGAAGCTCCCGAGGAACTTTACACGGTTCCTCTCGGCAAGGCCGACGTCAAAAGAGAAGGGAGCGACGTGACGGTCATAGCAACGATGGCCATGGTCCACCGGGCACTGGAAGCGGCGGAAGAGCTCTCGAAAGAGGGAATAAGTGTAGAGGTTGTAGACCCCAGGACGCTGCAGCCTCTGGACAACGAGACGATAGTAGGATCAATCAAAAAGACCCATAAAGTGGTTATAGTCCACGAGGCTGTCAAGTTCGCGGGCCCGGGCGCCGAGATCGCAGCCATGATCGCCGAAGAGGCCTTCGATTATTTGGATGCTCCGATAAAACGCGTGGCTGCTCCCTTTACTCCCGTACCCTTTAGCCCCGTGCTCGAACAGGAGTACAT
>NPIE01005903.1_pt2 | contig 18484 bp, 16 predicted proteins | sample 8637661 | NCBI WGS metagenome assembly NPIE01 (sample SAMN07420842, study PRJNA396082) | bioreactor metagenome | isolation source: sample BA12 brine-fed electro-methanogenic bioreactor BA | place: Japan: Kochi | collected 2016-12-09
CCGGCGCGAGCGGTTCCTCGGCGATGCCGAGGCTCAGGGCATGGTGGGCCGGGCGATGCGGGCGCCATGGCGGCTGTGAGGCGTCCGGAAGGTGGGCTGCAAATACCGGCAACTCAGGCGACCCCGTTGGGGGATGGAGGATAGAGCATGAACGTCCGCAGCCTGGTTTGGGGGTTTTGGGTTTGGGCGATGATCTGTGGCGGCCGGGTCGATGCACAGGGCACGGGTGAGCCGACGGATGAGGAAGTGAGTCTAATCACGGCCGCCGCGTCGTCCAGGCCGCAGGTGCGGCCCCGGACCGCTCGCAAGGTTCTGGTATTCTCGCGTTCCTGGGGCTACAAGCACAGTGCGATACCGTACGGCCACGTGGCGTTCCGCGTTCTTGGTGAAAAGAGCCGTGCCTACGTGCCGGTCCTCACGGATGACCTGGACCTGTTCGAGCCGGTCAACCTCGATCAGTTCGATGCGATCATCTTCAACAACACGAATAACGAAATCTTCCTGCCGGAAGACTTTGACAAGCTGCCCCCGGACCAGAAGGCTCCGGTCCAGGCCCGGGATGAGCGGCTCAAGGCGGCGTTGGTCGACTTCATCAATCGCGGCAAGGGGCTGGCGGTGTTCCATGCCGGCGTGGCCAGTTTCCGCCAGTGGCCCGAGTTCGGCGAGATCATCGGCGCCCGCTTTGAGAACCATCCGTGGAACGCCGGCTCGACGGTGACGCTGAAGATCGAGGAGCCGGATCATCCGGTCATGGCGGCGTTCGACGGGGCGACGAGCTTCACGGTGCAGGACGAGATCTACCAACTGACCGATCCCTACAGTCGGGAGAAGGTGCGGGTCCTGATGAGCATTGACACGGGCCGCACCCCCATGAACGTTCAGGGCATCCGCCGCGCGGACGGCGATTTCGCCATGACGTATATCAAAACGTATGGCCGGGGACGCGTGTTCTACTGCGCCTTGGGGCACCAGCACGAGTTATTCTGGAATCCGATCCTGCTGCGGCACTGGCTGGATGGGATTCAGTTCGTGTTGGGCGATCTGCCGGCTGATGCCACACCGAGTTCAAAGAAGTAATCGCGGGACACCATATCTGTGGAGCGCAGGGCGCTGCGCGGGAGGACAACATGAAACAGAGGACACGCATAATCAGTCGTCGACGGTTTCTTCAGCAGAGCGGGGCGGTGGCCGGCGCCGTCGCGGTGCCGATGATCGTACCCGCGTCGGTGTTCGGGGCCGAGCCGCCCAGCGAGCGGATTACGGTGGGGTGCATCGGAACCGGCCGGATGGGCCAGGGCGACATGCGGGACCTGCTGCGTTTTCCACAGGCCCAGATCGTGGCGGTGTGCGACGTCGATTCCAAACGGGCCAAGGACGCCCAGAAGATCGTCGTGGACCATTACAGCAGGCAGACGGGGACGGCGTGGACGGGGTGTGAGACCTACGGTGATTTTCGCGATGTGACCAGCCGTGAGGATATCGACGCGGTGATGATCGCCACGCCCGATCACTGGCACGCCTTGCCGGCGATCGCCGCGGCCAAGGCGGGCAAGGACATCTTCCTGCAGAAGCCCCTGACCCTGACCATCCGCGAAGGCCGCGTGTTGAGCAACGCCGTCCGCCGGTACGATCGCGTTTTTCAGGTGGGCAGCCAGCAGCGCAGCGATGAGAAGTTCCGTTTGGCTTGCGAGTTGGTACGCAACGGCCGGATCGGCAAGGTGCATACGATCAAGGTGGGCTTCGGCACCGATCCGGGCTGCGAGCCGCAGCCGGAGATGCCCGTGCCGCCGAACCTGGACTACAACATGTGGCTGGGCCAGGCGCCGCTGGCGCCGTACACGGAGTGGCGTGTGCACCCGCAGAAGGACTACGGTCGCCCGGGGTGGCTGCGGATCAGCGCCTATGGGCACGGCATGATCACCGGGTGGGGATCTCACCATCTGGACATCGCGCAGTGGGGATTGGGCACAGAGTTGAGCGGCCCGGTCGCGGTCGAGGGGGAGGCGGTCTTCCCGAAGGAAGGGCTCTGGGACGTGCATGGGGATTTCCGGATCGAGTACACGTATGCCGATGGCGTCAAGGTCATCGCAGCCGACACCGGTACGCACCGTCACAAGCAGGGCGTGGTGTTCGAGGGAGCCGATGGATGGGTCTACGTGCGACGGGGGTTCCTGGACGCCGAGCCGAAATCCTTGCTGCAAGAGAGGATCGGACCGGACGGAATCCAGCTCTATCGCAGCAATGACCATAAGCGGAACTGGCTGGAGTGTATCCGCTCGCGACGGCCGACCGTGGCGCCCGTCGAGGTGGGCCACCGCTCGTGCACGATGTGCCTGTTGGGGTCGATCGCCATGCGGTTGGGCCGTAAGTTGCGATGGGATCCGGAGAAAGAGGAATTCATCGACGATGCCGCCGCCAACCACATGCGCTCGCGGAGCATGCGGGCGCCGTGGACGCTGTGAGAGGCGGACGCGTGATGGGCTTTTCGAGCGGAAAAGGTGCGAGGACCACCAGCTCTGATTCGTCCTAATGGAAGCCGTGGCGACACTGCGTCGGATAGGTAGGAAGGCGGACACGGGTCTGGCTTTTTAGGCTGCGGGGTTCCTTGACAGGTCCGGCGAGTGTGCATACAATCGCCGTTCCTTCATCTGGTAGGGTCGAAGACCCAACAGGGTCGCAAAAGAAGAACTGAGAAAGGAGAAAGATCGGATGTCGAGAAGAGTTACTCTCGCAAACGTGGGGGTTTTGGTGGTCCTCTTGGCCGTGACGGTGTTCCTGTCATCCTGTAAGAAGCAGACGCCGCCGGACACGTCCACCCCGACCGAGACGAAGACGACAACGCCGGAGACCCAGCCGGAGGCCCAACCCGAGGCCGAGCCCGAGGCTCAGCCGGCGCAGCCGGAGGCCGAGCCCAAGACCGAGGAGGCGACAGAACCCGAGGCCATGAACCCCGAGGCGATGCAGCCCGGTTTTGAGCCCCTGCCGCTGGTGCTTCCGAAGCCGATGTTCGTGGGAACGCCGACGAACATCCAGGGCGTGACGAACCTGGCCAAGCCGCGCGGCAAGGCCCGCCCGGCCTTTTACGCTCCGGCCGGCTGCAAGAACCTGGCCGCGGGCAAGCCGGTCAGCAGCAGCGACCCCGAGCCGATCATGGGCGAGCTGGAGATGATCACGGACGGCGACAAGGAGGCCGCGGACGGCAGCTACGTCGAGCTGGGGCCCTTTGTGCAGCACGTGACGATCGACTTGGGCGAGGAGCACGAGATCTACGCCGTCGTTCTCTGGCATTTCCACAAGCAGGCCCGCGTGTATTTCGACGTGATCGTGCAGGTGGCCAAGGATAAGGATTTCATCGACTCGGTCACGGTCTTCAACAACGACATCGACAACTCGGCCGGACAGGGCGTGGGCGAAGACATGCACTACGTCGAGACCAACGAAGGGCTGCTGATCGACGCCAAGGGAGTCCGCGGTCGGTACGTGCGGTGCTACAGCAACGGCAACAGCGCCAACGACCTGAACCACTACATCGAGGTGGAAGTCTGGGGCAAGTAGGCGTTCCGATGTCGCGGACCAAGGTCGGTTGCATTCTGGTCCTGGCGGCGGTGCTGTTGGCCGGCGCGTTGCGCGTGCCGCATCTGGCGCGTCGTCCCATGCACACGGATGAGGCGGTGCATGCGGATCGCTACCGGCTGCTGCTCGACGGGCAGTACCGATACGATCCGACCGAGTATCACGGCCCGACGTTGAACTACCTGACGTTGATCCCGGCCCTGCTCAGCGGGGCCGGGTTTTCTTATGCGCAGATCACGGAGGCGACCCTGCGGGTCGTTCCGGTTTTCTTCGGGGTTCTTCTGGTTGCGCTGGTGTGGCTGATCGCCCGCGACATGGGGCCGACGGCCGCGGTCCTGGCGGCGCTGCTGACGGCGGTCTCGCCCGTGATGGTCTTCTACAGCCGCTACTACATTCAGGAGATGTTGCTGGTGGCCTTCACCTTCGGGCTGATCGCCTGCGGTTGGCGATACGTCCGGGAGGGGCGGCTGTTCTGGGCGCTGGCGGGGGGGGTCTTCGCTGGACTGATGTATGCTACCAAGGAAACGTGCATCATCGCCTTCGGTTCGATGGGCGTGGCCCTTTTGGCGGTGTTGCTCATCCGGCAGCGCCGCCAGTCATTGGCCGAACTGACCGGCGGCATACGCGGCCGTCACGCGGCGGCGGCGGTGGGTCTGGCCGTGATCGTGGTGGTGCTCTTCTATTCATCCTTTCTCACGTACCCACGGGGTGTGCTGGATTCGCTGCTGACGTTTCAAACGTATTTCGACCGGGCTGGCGGCGGCGCCGTGCATCATCACCCATGGCACTATTATCTGAGGTTGTTGGCGGGCTATCAGTTCGCCGATGGGCCCTTCTTCTCCGAAGGTCTGATCCTGGTGCTGGCCGTGGTCGGCACGGTCGGCGTGTTGTGGAATCGCTGCCGCACTCTTCATCCGGACTTGGGTTGCTTTCTGCTGGTCTATAGCTGGACCATGGCCGTCATCTATTCCGTGATTCCCTACAAAACGCCTTGGTGTCTGCTGGGCTTCTACCACGGGATGATCCTGCTGGCCGGAATCGGGGCGGCGTGGTTGTTGTCGCTCGGGCCGCGCGGGGTTCGTGTGGTGTGGCTGATTCTGCTGGTTTGTGGGGCGGTCCACCTGGGCCGGCAAGCCTATCTGGCCGGCTACGTTTACGATGCCGACAGCCGCAATCCCTGGGTGTACGCCCACACCAGCCGCAACGTTTTCGTGATCCTCGACGAGGTCAAAAAGATCGCCGCCGCCGACCCGGCGGGCCGCGACATGGACATCCAGGTCATCGTTCCGGAGAACGACTATTGGCCGTTGCCCTGGTACTTGCGTGGCTTTGGCAACGTGTCCTACGATACCATGGTGCGGAACGCCGTGCCCGCCGCGCCCTTGATTATCGCCAAGTATCCGGACGTGGATGCGGCCCTGCGGCACAAGCTCTACGTCCTGCCGCCACCGGGCCAGAAAGAGATGTATATGACGCTGTTCGAGGTCGAGCTGCGGCCGCAACTGACCTTGCGCGGGTACGTGTCGTATTCGGCCTGGCAGCGTTTCGAGTACAGCGACACCGCCGACGTGGAGGCCGTGTTGAACGCCGACCAGAAGGCCCCGGATGGATCACAAGGCGACCGGCCATGAGCGCGGACGGGGCCCGTGATGCCTATGGCTTCATCACTGAGGCCGAGTGTGCGACCGGGGCCCATCGGTTTAGCCATGAGGCCATGGCCGCCCAATTCCACGTTACTCTGGTTCACCACGACGCGGCCTATTCCCGCCAGGCGGCCCACACCGCCTTCGAGGAACTCGATCGGCTCGAACGGGAGCTGAGTCGGTTCATCGAAAACAGTGACATCGCGCGGCTGAACCGTCTGGCGGTCGGTGAGGAGCTGCCGCTGGGCCCGGACACGTTTGAGTGCCTGTGGCGGGCGCGGCAGATCAGCCAGTGGACCGGTGGTGCGTTCGACGTCAGTGTCGGACCGCTCTATGCATGTTGGCTCAACGAGGATCGCACGCTGCGGCAGCCGAGCCCGCAGGAGATCGCCGCCGCGGCCCGCCGCACGGGGATGGATAAACTGATTCTGGATCGCCGGTGGCGCACCGCCCGTGTGACGGTCGAGGGGATGCGGTTTGACCTGGGGGCAATCGGCAAGGGCTACGCGGTGGACCGCATGGCTGCGGTCCTGGCCGAGTGGCGGATTGACCGCGTGCTCGTCCATGGCGGTGGGAGTAGCCTGTTGGCCTGTCGGGGCCCTGTATCCGGCAAGGGGTGGCCGGTGTCGTTCAGTGATCCGCGTGATCGTACGCGGCGATTGGCCCGTGTGGAGTTGGCCCGTCGCGCGGCGGGTGGTTCGGGCCTGGAGCAGGGTCGTCATATCATTGATCCGCGTTCGGGTCGGCACCATCCGGTGGATGGAACCCTGGCCGCCTGGTCGTTGGCGCCCGATGCCACCACCGCCGATGCGCTGTCCACGGCCTTTATGGCCATGGAGGACACCGAGATTGAGCGATTCATCGCACGACACCCGGATATGGCGGCGATGGTGCTCCGCCGGCTCAGGCCGGGCTTGGATCAGTCTGACATCCGCTGCTGGGGTACCTGGCCGGAAGCCGTCGCCCGTGATTGAGGGGCCCGGCCCGACTGCACGTCGCTCTGGCGCAGGCGGCGACGGATCTGCAGAAGCTCACGGGCCACGGGCAGCGAGGTCTTGTGCAGCGAGATCCGGCTGTCGCAATCCCGCGTCCAATCGACGGGAAACTCGCAAATCCGATAGCCGCGCCGTCGGGCCAGGAGGATGATCTCCACGTCAAACGTGAACCCATCGGTCCGCGACAGGGCATAGAGTTCACGGGCCACGTCGCCACGGTACAGCTTGAACCCGCATTGCGTATCGGTCAGCTCGCGAGGCACGCCCAGAAACGCGCGGATAAGGCGTCGGAAGGACTTCGAGCAGAAGCGCCGAATCGGACTTTGCTGCTGATCGATCTGGCAGCCGTCGATTCGGCGGGAGCCGTTGGCGACTTCGCACCGGCCCTCCCGGAGCAACGCCAAGCCGCGCAGGGCGTTGTCATAGGGCACGCACGTGCCCGCGTCGGCGAACATCACATAGCGCCCCTGGGAGTGCAGGACGCCCGTGCGGACGGCGTGGCCCTTGCCGCGATTGGTCTGGCAGCGGATAACGTGCACGGGCGCGCCCAAGGCGATCGCCGCCTCCTCGGCCGCACGGCCGGTGCCGTCGCTGCTGCCGTCGTCCACGACAAGGATTTCGCCGGCCAGGCGTTGCTGCTGCAGAAATCGCCACGCCGCCTCCACGTCGTGGTGAATCTTGTGGCTTTCTTCGAAGGCCGGGATGATGATCGACAGTTCTACCGCCGCCGGGCTCACTGGGCTCTCCATGTCCGCACGAAACTGCAAACCCCTAGTATACGGCGGGAAATCGCTCTGCAGAAGCCAAAAATCTCCCATCGAGGGGTTGCGGGCGGCTGTGCAAGTGTGCCGTGACGAGAGAGCAGGAAGGGCCTATACTATGTGAGTTGACGGGAAAACCGGTATGTGCGGGCATGGGAAGCGTGAAACGAAACAAAGGGTTCAACGATGCGAGCGGTGGTTCAACGTGTTATCGACGCCCGGGTGGACGTGGATGGGCAGACGGTGGGGGCCATCGAGCGGGGCCTGTTGGTTTACCTGGGGGTCGGGCGTGGTGACACGGAGGAGGACGTCCGCTTCATCGCCGACAAGGTGATGGGCCTGCGGGTTTATCCGGACGATCAGGGGCGGATGAATCTGAGCCTGTGCGACACAGGCGGCGGGGTGCTCTTGATCAGCCAGTTCACCCTCTTCGGGGACTGCCGCAAGGGACGTCGGCCCAGTTTCGATGCGGCGGCCGATCCGGAAACGGCCGAGGCACTGTACGAGCGGTGCGCCGATCTCCTGCGGCAGGCGGGTCTGACCGTCGCGGCCGGCCGTTTTGCCGCACACATGCACGTGACCGCCACGAACGATGGGCCGGTCACATTCCTGCTCGACAGCCGTCAGAAACGCGGCGGTGAACCCTTCCAGCCCTGAGGCCCCGTCCGGTGCCAATTGTGAGGTCTACTGCGTCCTGAATCTGCGGCAGGGACGTGCTTGTCGGAAGGGTTCGGATGCGGTATAGTGTCGAGTTGAATCGTTCAACGCGAGCGTATGTTTCGAGCATCTGTTTCAGGAGGGATGTTATGGATCGTCGAACGTTTCTCACCGCGGGGGCCGCCGGGCTGGCCTGGTCGACGCTGAATCGCTTTCCGATGGCCATGGCCGCGGAGCCAGCCAAGCACGTCGGCCTGATCGGTTGTGGGTGGTACGGCAAGAGCGCTCTGTTCCGCCTGTTGCAGATCGCCCCGGTGGAGGTGGTGGCGCTGTGTGACGTAGACCGCCGGATGCTGGCCGAGGCGGCCGGCATGGTCGCCGAGCGGCAAGCCTCGGGCAAGACGCCGCGGACGTACCACGATTACCGTGAGATGCTGGAAAAGGAGAAGTTTGACATCGTTCAGGTCTCCACGCCCGATCACTGGCACGCCCTGCCCATGATCGCCGCCGTCCAGGCGGGGGCCGACGTCCGCGTCGAAAAACCCATCAGCGTCGACGTCATCGAGGGCCAGGCCATGCTCGCGGCGGCTCGCAAGTACGGCCGCGTCGTCCAGGTGCACACCCAGCGCCGCAGCACGCCGCACCTGATCGAGGCCCGCGACCGGTTCATCCGCACCGGCAAGCTCGGCAAGCTCGGCCTGGTGGAGACGTACTGTTACTATCACATGCGGGCCCGCGGTAACCCGCCGGATACGACCCCGCCGGATTACCTGGACTACGAGATGTGGACGGGCCCGGCCCCGATGCGCCCCTACAATCGCATCGTTCATCCGCGGGGCTGGCGGGCGTTCATGGAATACGGCAACGGCATCCTCGGCGACATGTGTATTCACATGTTCGACATGGTCCGCTGGATGCTCGATCTCGGCTGGCCGGCGACGGTCGGCTCGTGCGGCGGCATCTACGTCGACAAGGACAGCAAGGCCAACATCAGCGATACGCAGACGGCGACCTTCGACTATCCGGAGCAGGACCTGTCGGTGGTCTGGCAGCATCGCACGTGGGGCCACGCGGCCGACCCGAAGTATCCGTGGGGCGCGACGATCTACGGTGAGGAGGGCACGCTCAAGCTCAGTGTCATGGGGTACGATTTCATCCCGCGGCAGGGCGATCCGATCCACCAGGATGTTACCTACGAATATGACAAATACCCCGAGGACCGGACGGAGAAGGACCTTGAACGGCACGTGGCCGCGGCGATGCGGCAGCATTGGAAGAGCTTTTTGGCCGCCGTCGAGAGTCGCAGCCTGCCCGTGGCCGACATCGAGCAGGGGTTCATCTCCAGCGCCAGTTGCATCCTGGCCAACCTGGCGATGAAGCTGGGCCGCTCACTGCGATATGATCCGAAGACCGGCCGCGTGGTCGGCGACGATGAGGCCAACGCCCTTTTGGCGCGGCCATACCGCCAGCCCTGGGTCCATCCGCGACCGGATACCGTCTGACCGGGGGAGTCGGTCGGGCTCTTTCGCCACCGCCGCCGGCAGTGAGCGGCCAAACCGACCCCGGTCACTGGCGGCCGTCAACGGTGCTGGGGAACACACAGAACGGCCCGGCGGGACTACTCGGCCTTGGGCCGGCGCTGGAGCAGTTGCGAAATGGCGTCGGCGACGCTTTTGTGCTCATGGACCACCGCGTAGACGCCCTCGGTGATCGGCATTTCGACCTCGTGCCGGCGGGCCAGTGCGCGGACGGCCCGACAGGTGGCGACTCCCTCGACGATGCTGTGCGTGGCCTCGGTCGCCTGTTGGGGGCCCATGCCCCGGCCGATCCGCTCGCCGAACGAGCGATTGCGGCCATGGGGCGAGATGCACGTGGTCACCAGATCACCCAGGCCGGACAACCCGGAAAACGTTCGCGGCCGGGCCCCCATCGCGCGGCCCAGGCGTCGGATCTCGGCCAGACCCCGCGTCAGCAGGGCGGCCTTGGCGTTGTCCCCGAAGCCAAGGCCGTCAATGATCCCCGCCGCGATCGCGATCACGTTCTTGACCGCACCGGACAGCTCGACACCGAGCAAGTCCGTGTTGGTGTAGACGCGGAACTGCTCGCCGTGGAAGGTCCGTTGGATCGCACGGGCCAGTGTGCGGTCGCGGCTGGCGGCGGTCGCCGTGGCTGGCAGCCCCCGGGCCAATTCGTCGGCGATCGTCGGTCCCGACAGGGCTCCATAGGCCTGCTCGCCCAGGACATCGGCGAGAATCTGCGTCGGCCGCAGCAGCGTCTCATTCTCAATGCCCTTGGCGGTGCTTACGAGGGGGATGCCGGGCGGCACGTGGGGCCTGAGTCGCGTCCAGATACCTCGCATGAATTGACACGGCACCGCCGAGACAATCAGGTCCGCGTGCTTCATCGCCAGCCGATCGTCCGCCTCGAAATTGAGTGCCTCCGGAAGCGGATAACCGGGCAGAAAGCGTTTGTTTTGCCGGGTGATGGCCATCTCGGCGAGCTGATCCACATCATAACCCCAGAGCGTGACGTGCAGCCCCTTGGCGCACAGCAGCATGCCGCACACGCTGCCCATCGCGCCGTCGCCGATTATCGTGATCCGCTCGAACATGACTGTATTAGACCAACGCGGCCGGACCCATGCAAGGGCGTCGTGAGGAATGGAGGCGCCTCTGTTGAAACGCGACGAGGACGGTAGCGTCGGAGGGGCCGTCCGGCTCAGTCGTGGGTGCCGGGCTGGGGGAGGCTGAGAGTTGCGATCAACCATTCGGTTGACGCCGGCACGTCGCGAGGCTCGGCAGCCACCTGGGCCGTCAGGATGGAGCCCGCCCACAACCGGGTCAGGGCCCGGGCGCACGCCTGCCTGTCGAGATCGGCCGGCCAACGGCCGGCCTGGCGGGCGCGTTCGAGCCGCTCGGCCAACCACGTCTCGTGCCACTGCCAGAAGCTCCGCAGACTCCTCTGAAGGCGGGGCTCCAGGTGCATGGCCTCCAGGCTGAGCCGCACCAGCAGCCGCCCATACACCGAGCGTTCGGAAGATCCCTTCTCCAGCAAGGCGGCCAGACATTGCCACACCGCCTTCAGCGCGTCGGTCGGATCGTCGCACGCAACGGCCATGTCGCGGACCTCCCGGACGGCGTGCTCGATCACGGCCCGACACAGCGTCTCTTTGCTGCGGAAGTAGTAGTAGAGCGCTCCTTTTGTGATGCCGGTGGCCTCCAGAACATCATTGACCGTGGTGCCGTCGTAGCCATGCAGACTGAACAGCGTCGCCGCCGCCTGAACGATGCGATGTCGGGTTTCGGTGGCCGATCTCGGCATGACAGACCTCACACGGAATGGGCGATAACCTCCATCAACGTCCGGCGGTTCTGGTCGATCCAGTCGCACTTGCGGTGGATCATCTGGAGGAACTCCAGCCCGGAGTGATGGCCGAAGTAGCCCGTTGCGGCGATCGGCAGGACCGCTTCGGCGATCATGATCTCGATCATCAGGTCGCACATCGCCTCGAGCATAGGGGGGGGCGGCGTTTCGACCTCGCGATAGCCCTCCAGGAAATAGGCCATCTTGGCCTGGTCCAGGTACGCCGGCCAATCGGCCGGGTTGGGGCGGACGCCCACAATGGAGAACTGGAGCACCCCGTTGGCCAGGTCCGTGATCGGCGGAGCGACCTTCACCGAGTCGAAGTCCAGGACGCAGATCGCCCGGTGCTCGGCGAACAGAAGGTTGCCCGGATGCCAGTCGGCATGAACGATCTGGGCCGGCCACGTGTCGAAGCCCAAGGCGTTGACGGCCGTGCTGGACCGGTTGTAATGGATCAGGAGCTCTTCGGCGGTCTTTCGAAGTTGGGGATCGGCCGGTCCCTGCCGCCCGGTGCCGGGTCCACGCTCCGAGCGGATCGTACGCAGATTGCCGCGGACGCTGCCGGCGTCGTGGTAGGTTTGCCGGGCGGGACTCCAGCGCCACTGAAAGGATCGCATGTGCCGATGGAACAGAGCCAGTTTTCGGCCGGCCTCCACCACCTCCGCCGGCGATCCGTCACAACGCTGGCCTTCGACGTAGTGGAACATCTCGTAGGTCCGATCGAACGCGTGCAGGGCGGTGCCGCCGGTGTCGCGGGGCGGGACCAGTCCCGCCACGGGGTAGCCGCATCGCTCCAAGTGCTGTTGAACGGCGTGGGTGAACTCCACGTGCAAAACGTCATCCTTGCCATGGGGGCGGCGCTTGAGAAGAAACGGTCCGCGGTCGGTCTGGATGAGCAGCTTGGGACTGGCCCGGTTCCCGGCCAGCAGGGGTTCGATGTGTCGCACGCGGCCGATGGAATACTGCCGCAGAACGCCCTTCAGCTCGTCGGCTGAGAATCCACCGTCGTGCTTCCGCATGGATGCATTCCTTGCGCCCGACCGTGGCGGGGGGCTACTGTTGAGCCATGTAGATGATTACCAGCACCAGCACGACGACCAGCGCGCCGAGCAGCACCAATCCCACGCGGTATCGGGTGATCGTCTCCTCGGCGTAGACACGGTCCTCGGCGGACGCGGTTTCTACGGGCGTACCTTCCTCCAGTTGCCCCAGCGCCTCAAGATTGAATCGTCGTCGCGCCTGCAAGGGGGGCCGTCCCTCGCGCACGGCCTGGAGATCGTCGAGCAACTCCTCCATCGAACTGTAGCGGTCCTTCTTGTCCTTGGCCATCATCGTCTCAATCACCTCGGAAATCCCCGCCGACAGCGCCGTGTTGATATGGTCGGGCGGCGTGAGGGGCTCGCGGAGGTGTTTCTTCATCACTTCGGCGGGCGTGGAGGCTTCGAACGGGACGCGCCCCGTGACCATGTGGAACAGGGTCGCGCCCAGGGCGTAAATGTCGGCGCGGCCGTCGATCTCCAGCTCGCCCCGAATCTGCTCGGGGGCGATGTAGTAGGGCGTGCCGAAGGCCTTGCCTTCCTCGTGCTTGGCCGCGGCCATGTCCGAGGCCTCACGCGCCAGGCCCATGTCCGCCAGCTTCACCACGCCCTCTTTGTTGATCATGATGTTCTTGGGCTTGACGTCCCGGTGCACCAACCCTTGAGCGTGGGCGTGTGCCAAAGCGTTGGCCAGTTGAATCACAATGTCCAGGGCCTCGCTTTCGCTGAAGATCTTGCCCCGGGACAGGTCGTCGTACAGGGTCTTGCCCTCGACGTATTCCATGACGAAGTAGTACAGGCCGCCCGCCTCGCCCACGTCGATGGCCTGGACGATATTGTTGTGGTTGAGCTTGGCGGCGATGCGGCCCTCCTTGAAGAACCGGCGCACGTAATCAGGTCGCTCGGTGAACCGCTTGGGCAGGACCTTGATCGCGACGGTGCGATCCAGACTCAGTTGCTTGGCCTTGTAGACCACGGCCATGGCGCCCGATCCCAGCTTGCCGAGCACCTTGTAGCCCGGAATCTGGTTGGCGGCCTCCTTGCTCTCCCGAATCTGCGCGCGGAGCCGGCGAATCTGGCTGGGGGTCGCGAACCGATTGTTCACGAGCATCTGTTCCAGACTGACCGGCTCGTTGGCCTTTTGCAGCCGGATCATTTCGCGCCGGCAATGCGCCAGTTCGTCTTCGGTCACGAACTGCTGTTCGACGGCCATTCGACCCAGTAGAGTATCATAGTTGGTCGTGTCACCCTTCGACAATACCGACCTCCCGTAGTGATGCGGCATGACGACGCAGATAGCAGTCACAGGGCCCAATTATCTCGCGGTGGCGACCGGTGTCAAAGAAAAACTGCCGCACGTCCGTGCACAGGTGGCACTTGTCGGCGTACCGTGGCCGGGTCGCGTAGCCCGCGGCTACGGCGGATTCGAGGAGGCGCGCCGGGCCGCCCTCGAAGAGGGCTCCCAGGAGGTCTTCCCGGCGCGGGTCAAATTGCTCCCAGAGGACGTCGAGCGGCTGGTCCTTGACGTTTCCGAGAATGATCCCGCTGCACAGACCACTGAATACATGGCCGTAAGGGTCCACATGCACGCCTTTGGCGCCGAGGATCTCACGGCGGCAATCGTGTCCCCGCCAGGTGTCCGGGCTGCGGGCGGCCACCCACGGCGCCACCTCATGGGCCGCGCGACCCGTGAATCGGCACGGCGCGTCGACCACGGCCGCAAGGATCATGCACTGTCGCTCGGCCGCGTTTTCTGTAAAACTCACAGGCGCCTGTAAGTACTTCTCCCACCGGACCAGAACCCGCTCAGGGCCGAGCACCTCCCTGGCCACGGAGGCCAGCAGCCGCACCCGATCGGGGGCAATGTACTCGGCGTGGAACGGATCGCAACTGATCTTGAGCCGTCGCAGGCCGACCCGATCCAGCGCCTGCAGGCGGTGCCGCACCTCGGCGGCGTCATGGGCCCAATACGCGTTGGTCTCCACGTCCTCCAGGCCGCCGAGCCCCTCGGCCTGGGCGCGGGCCAACAGCTCGACGAGGTGGTCATACAGCGTGAAGGGCTCGCCGCCGGTGATGTGCACGCGGGCTGAATCCTCGGCCAGCCGACAGAGCGACCGCCACGCCTCGAGGGCCGTTTCGATGTCGAGCAGGCCGCCGCCGTCGGGACCGCAATTGTCGTAACAGAAGGCGCATTGGGCCGGACACTGATAGGTGAGCATCAGGCCGGCATAGCGCCAGCGTTTGAGCTTGGGGTCGCTGCGGCCGACCCGACGATTGTAGGCGTTGTCCGTGAGTCGCTTCATCGTGCGTGTACCCGCCATGCCCGGTTCTGCAAGAGATCGCTTGGAACGCCTATCGGCACGATGCAACGGACGGAAAACCTCATCGGAAAAAGCGCTCGGCTGACTCGGTCAAAAAAAATCCCGAAAAAATCCGACGCCTCTTGGGCGCACCGCACGGTCCTTTTATTGGACCTCTCCCCCGACCGCCTCCCACTGCTTCCTTCATCAGACTATATCCTGTGGTTGCTGTCAAGAGAAATCCCCCATGTAGTGCGTAAAACTGGAGAAACTGCAAGGCGGGCGACCGCCCGCGCTCAAGAAAAGCGCCGCCTGCATCCGATAGTCTTGCTGTATGTCGAACCCGGTGAACAGACCTAGACGGAGCAAGGACATGAGCAAACGGGAGATCATCGACTGCATTCTGGAGATTAATAAGGGCGCCAAGCCGGAGTTTCTCGCGCAGTTCCCCGTGGAGGAGCTGGACCTGTACCTCGAACACCTGATGGAACTGGACCTGGAGGAGATTGCGATCTGTGCTTGAATCAGGCGGGGCGTCACGGCCCCGCGGCGAATCGTCTCTCCTGACACGGTGGGGCGCTCCGGCGTGCCGCCGTTTTTCATGGCCGTCTTTGGCCGCCTGGAGACCGCGGCGCGCGATGCCGGTTCGTCGATCAGGACTCGGCGGGTGCGCCGCGACCTTCCAGCGCATCCTCGATTTCGGGCGTGCTGGCCTGGACGGTGGGAACCTCCGCCATCGCGCCAACCTTGAATTGCAGAAGGATCGGGCGCAGTCCCTGGGGCATATCGAAGACCACGTCGCACTGGGGGTTCGGTCCCTCGCCGAACCACACGAGCGTCTCGGCGGGCTTGGCCTCGCCGTCCTTCTTGCGTTCGGCCTGCAGCACCTCGCCCAAGTCCTTCTCGACGAGCGTTCCCGCCCGTGAAACGAATCCGATGGGGTACACCACGCGCGCTGTGCCGGTGGTGTCGGGCTCCTGCTCGCTGGGCTTGCACAGCAATCGCATCTGGGCGGGTGTGAACTGGATCGCGTTGTCGGGATCGGCGGCCCCGCCCCGCTTGAGGGGGGCGCTATTGAGCTTGACGCGGACGACCAGGCAGGCTCGACCGTCGAATTCCCGGGTCCGTGCGCCCCGGCGGGGGACCTGAATGGCCTCCCGGCCGGCCTGCGGGTAAACGTTGCCCACGTGGGCCAGATGCAACTGGTTCAGGTAGTCGGCGTGCACCATCGCGAAGCTCTTGCTCGACCGCAGTGAGCCCTGACTGATCCAACTGAACAGCCCGCTGACGAATCCGTCGGCATTGACCATGAGTTTCTTGGGCGTGGAGGGGTTGATCGGTCCTTCCCCAAACCGGGCATAGCCCAAAAAGCCCACCGGGGAGAGGCCCATCGCGATCATCACCATCCCGGCCAGGAGCAGGCCCTGCACCGCACCCAGCGCGGGGACGATCACCTTCTTCGGCAGTTCTCCGAAGTCGATCTGCGAGCCGACGATGAAACCGGCCAGCACCCGCAGGATGAGCGCCGCCAGGGCATAGAGCACCAACAGCGTGACCGCCGACCAGAGGGGGCCGGCCAGCCCGTATCCGGCGAGCAGGCCGGCGACGCTTTCGTGATAGCCCAAAGCCACGATCATACCGAACAACGAACAGAACACGGAAGCCACGGCCGAGGTGACGGTGCAGTTCAGTAGGAAGTAAATGACCCCCGCCGCGATGATAAACAGGACAATGGCTGACGCAATCATACGTTCTCCCGAAGCGATCGGTTCAGTTTCCCTTGTCGTCGGTTTTGGCGGCGACCTTCTGCTTGGGCGAAAAGTGGCGAATAACCTCGTTGATCGATGTAATCCCCTGGGCGACCTTCTTGATACATTCTTCCTGCAGGTAGAGCATGCCGGCTTTGCGGAAGCAGGCGGCCATGTCGCGGACCGAGCCGGCCTTGGCCAGAAGCTTGCGGAGGTCGTCGTCGATGCGAATCATCTCAAAGACGCCGGTGCGTCCGTAGAATCCGGTGCCCTGGCACTTCTCGCAGACGATCGGTTTGCCGTGCTTGTCGTACTCGATCTCGCCCGGTCGATAGAGGACCTTGATCTTGTCGGCGGGGATGTTGAACTTGCGGAAGAGGTCCTGGTTCGGCTGGTAGGCCTGCTTGCACTCGTCGCACAGGATACGGATCAGACGCTGGTTGATGATGGCCGCGAGGTTTTCGACCACGAGGTTCTTGTCACCGACCCATTCGAGCCACGTGCTGAGGGCCTGAACCACGCTGGTGGCCTCAAACGCGGCGTACACGATGAGCCCGTCCCGGGCGGCCGTGCAGGCCAGCTTGGCACAGTCCGCTCCGGTACAATCGGCCACGCCGAGAATGTCCGGGCCCGTCCGCAGCACGGACTGCAGTCGCCGCGCGTAGGTGGTCGTTCCGGTGTCGGTCATGGAAAACACGTGCTGCGTGATGTTCTGCAGGTCCGCCGCGGGCTTCTTCTCCAGGGTGTTGACGTTGTTCATGAACAGGTCGTGGCTGCGGAGCAGGGCGTACAGCGTCGTGGTCAAGCCGTCGCGGGGTGGCGCGGTGACGAGGATCAGGCCCTGATGAAGCTCACGTAGCCCTTGCACGACCCGAAGCTGGCTCGTGCTGAAGCCCAAATCCTCGACCGTCATCGTGCCGTACTGCTGCGACTTGGTGATCTTGACCTGCTCCCCGGCGGTGCTGCCGGCGGTGGTGACCTCCCACGTGACGGGCCGCTCATTGCCCTGGGCGGTCCTGAACGTTCCGACCTGGGGCTTGCGTCGCTCCTCCACGTCCAGATCGGCCAACTGCTTGATGTAGCGGATGAAATACTCCATCTCCTCCCGCGGCCGCGGGGGCTGTTTGATCGTCATGCCGTCCACCAGATACGCGACGGCGTATTCCTGGCCTCCCGGCTGAAACAGGATGTCGCTGGCCCGGCGCCAGATGGCGTCGGCGAACACCTCGCACAGGGTCTGAAAGCCGAAGGCCTCCGGCGTCTTGGGCTCGGGCAACGGCACATCGTTGCCGTTGGCGGTGATCAGCGTCAGGCCGTGGCTGGCCTTCTCCAGCTTCTTCGCTTCGTTCACGAAGAGGCTGCGGAGGTGTTGGCCCGTCAGCACCTTTTCAAATTCGGCGACGCGGGCGTTGCGATGGACGACATAGGCAAGGGTCGTGCCGCCGAGCATTACGATGAACAGAGGCATCCCGATCCAGAAAACCGGAACCAGCAACCAGAGCACCAGACCCAACGCGCCGCTCACCAGAACCGCCCCCGTCCACTTGCGCTCCTGCGTCTGCACCTCCTGGGCGTCTTTGTAAACCCAGTTCAGCAGCGGCATCCAGGCGAAAAACGCGGCCAGGAGAATCACCAGCTTGACCAGCGAGACATAGCCGCCGAAGAGAGCGGCTCCCAGGGTGATCGGTATCGTGGGTGTCATGGACTCGTATCCTGTTTCGCGTTACAGAATTCCAGTTGTGCTTGAACGAATCCCCTTGAGGGCCATTTCCAGTTCCTCGACGTTGGGGGCGTATTCCCTGGCCACCCGCAGGTCGATCCATTCATCGACCACCAGCCGCCGCAGGCTTTCGGTGAAATCCTCCATGCCTTCGCCCGAGCCGGCGCGAATGGCGGTGGGGATGTCGTTTTCGCGCTGCTCGCTGATAAGCTTGCGGACGATCGGCGTACGGATCAGGATCTCCACCGCCGGCACCCGCCGCGCATCGGGACGGATACCGGGCAGCAGCTCCTGGGCGATGATCCCCCGTAGCGTCAGGGCGAACGTCTGCCGGGCCAGATCACGTTCCTCCTGCGGGAACAGGTCGAGAATCCGCTGGATGGTCTGAGCCGCGTTGTTGGCGTGCAGCGTGCCGAACACCAGGTGGCCGGTCTCCGCGGCCCGCATCGCCGCGGTCAGCGTTTCGTTGTCTCGCATCTCGCCGATGAGCACGACGTCCGGGTCCAGCCGCATCAGCGATCGCAGCGCGTCCTCATAGTCGGCCACGTCGATGCCGATCTCCCGCTGGGACACGATGGCCCGCTTGTCCACGTGCAGAAACTCGATGGGGTCCTCCACCGTCACGATGTGGCAGGCGCGGGTGCTGTTGATGTGGTCGATCATCGAGGCGATGGTCGTGCTCTTGCC
>NPIE01000840.1_pt1 | contig 18478 bp, 12 predicted proteins | sample 8637661 | NCBI WGS metagenome assembly NPIE01 (sample SAMN07420842, study PRJNA396082) | bioreactor metagenome | isolation source: sample BA12 brine-fed electro-methanogenic bioreactor BA | place: Japan: Kochi | collected 2016-12-09
GGAAAGACAGGGAGAGGAAAAAGGTCAGCAGGCCAGAATCTCGCGAACCATTTATAAAATCCACGAGATTCTGAAACCTGCCATTTAGCTTACTATTTCAGATCATAGGAAAACTCGAACTGGCGTTTCTCGCCATCAGCCAGTTTGGTGCCGACCTGCAGTTTGTAATGGCCAGGGTGTTCAAGTTCAATATCGGCGCCGAAATGACCCTCCATCCCCATCATTTTGATCGGCCCTTCAGTAGTACCCTGGGGCCCTTCAAATTTCAGGGCGGCCATGCCTTCTTCGATCTGATCTCCGGATTGTTCATCGACGAATGCCACCATGAAGTGATGGGTGATGTTCATGCCCATATCGGCCATCGCCTCGCGCACATCCTTCATGTGGGCCATGGCTTTTACGCCTTTTTCGGTGGCGCTGCCCACCACGACCATATCTCCTTCGGCGCTCATGCCTTCATGGCCGGCGTGGTCACTGTGATCGGAATGGCCGTCATGTTGATCATGGGCGTCATGACCGTGATCTGCATGTTCGTCATGGGAGGCATGGGAATCATGGGATGCATGGTCATTGTGACCATTGGCGGCTACAGCACTCAGAGGAGGGCTGAGGGCAAAAAGGATGGCTGAGATCATAAGCATTTTCGTTTTCATTTTTTCTGTTCTCCTTTGTTGAGGGTTGTTGAGGCTTCCGACTCATATTCCAGTGATTTTCTCTTCCGAAGTCGGCTCCATGGTTTTTTCGAGGCCCCTACCCCGCCAGATGAAAAAGATAACGGGCATGACCAGCATGATAACCAGCAGCGAGGTCACCGCCCCGCCCACCATGGGCGCGGCGATGCGTTTCATGACGTCGGCCCCGGCACCGGTGCTCCACATGATGGGCAACAGGCCGACGATAATGGTGACCACCGTCATGGCCTTGGGGCGGATGCGCTGCACCGCGCCGTACTGCACCGCCTGGTGCAGGTCGCCCCGGGTCAGCATGCGCCCCTCTTTCTTCCATGATTCGTAGGCCAGGTCGAGATAGAGCAGCATAACCACCCCGGTTTCGGCGGAGAGGCCGGCCAGGGCAATCAATCCCACCGCTACTCCGATCGACATGTTGTATCCAAGCCAGTACATGAGCCAGTAGGCCCCCACCAGCGCGAAGGGGATGGCGAGGAAGATGATTCCCGCTTTAACCGTCGAACGGGTGCTGATGTAGAGCAGCACGAAGATGATGAGAACCGTAATGGGGATAATCACCATGAGGCGCGCCCGGGTCGACTCGATGTATTCGTACTGGCCGCTCCACACGATGCTGTAGCCGGTGGGCAGCTCGATCTGCTCGTTCACCGCCTGACGGGCATTTTCCACAAAGGTGCCGACATCGATGCCTCGCAGGTCGACAAACACCCAGGCGGTGGGGCGCGCGTTTTCGCTTTTGATGGCAGGCGGCCCTTTCTTGATCTCGATATCCGCCACCTGGGCGATGGGCACATGCGTGCCGTCCTTGAGCGGAACCAGCACCCGCTCCAGCGCCTGCAGGTCGTTGCGGTAGTCGCGCATGTAACGGATATTGATCGGGTAGCGCTCCAGCCCCTCGACGGTCTGACTGACGTTCATGCCGCCGATCGCGCTCTGGATAATATCCTGCACATCCCCCACGTTGAGGCCGTAACGGGCAGCGGCGACCCGGTCCACAGTGAAGTCGAGATAATTGCCGCCGGTGACTCTTTCGGAAAATGCCGACAGCGTTCCCGGCAGGGTGCGCACCAGCGCCTCGATCTCCTCGCCAATGTCGGAGAGGGTCTGCAGATCATCGCCCATGATCTTGATCCCCACCGGTGTGCGGATGCCGGTGGAGAGCATGTCGATGCGGGTCTTGATCGGCATGGTCCAGGCGTTGGTGAGGCCGGGGAAGTCGATGGCATTGTTCAGCTCCTCGGTCAGCTGATCCACCGTAATGGTCTTCTCTTCCGGCCATACCAGCCGCAGCGGTTTTTTAAGCCACTCGGTCCAGTCCGGCCACCCCGAATAAAAGCGCTCCGTGGGGAATTTGCGCCAGTCATCCTCATCCTTGAGCATGATCGTGGTTTCGATCATCGACAGCGGCGCCGGATCGGTGGCTGTTTCAGCGCGCCCGACCTTGCCGAAAACCCGCTCCACTTCAGGAAACTGCCCGATGATGCGGTCGGTCTGCTGCAGAAGCTCCTTGGCCTTGGTGATCGAGATTCCGGGCAACGTGGTCGGCATATAGAGCAGGTCACCCTCGTAGAGGGGCGGCATGAATTCCGTGCCCATCTTGCTCATGGGCCAGGCGATGGAGAGTGTCAAAATCAGCGCCACCAGCAGCGTCAACTTGCGCCAGCGCAGCACGAAATCCACCACCGGCTTGTAGGACGCGATCAGGAAACGGTTGATCGGGTTAGCCGATTCGCTCCTCACCTTCCCCCGGATGAACCAGGTCATCAGCACCGGCACCAGGGTAATGGCGATAAACGCCGCCGTCGCCATGGCGTAGGTCTTGGTGAACGCCAGGGGTTTGAACATGCGCCCGGCCTGCTCCTGCAGGGTAAAAACCGGGGCGAAGGAGACGGTGATCACCAATAGAGCGAAGAAGATGGTTGGCCCCACCTCCTTGGCCGCATCGATAATCACCTCGGTTCGCGGCCGATCCGGCTCGCGCTCCAGACGCTTGTGGGCGTTCTCCACCATGATGATGCCGGAATCCACCATGGTGCCGATGGCGATGGCGATACCGCCCAGGCTCATAATGTTGACGTTGATCCCCTGCAGATACATGATGATGAAGGACATGAGGATGCCCACCGGCAAGGCCAGAATCACCACCATCGCGCTCGGCAGATGGAACAGGAACAGGATGATAACCAGGGCGACGACGATGCTCTCCTCGGTGAGCTTCTCCTTGAGGTTGGACACCGAACGATCGATCAGCCCGGAGCGATCGTAGACCGTCTTGATCTCCACCCCCTCGGGCAGGCCGGACTTGAGTTCCTCGAGCTTTCTCTCCACCCGCTCGATGACGGCGCGTGCGTTTTCGCCGTAGCGCATGACGATGATGCCGCCGACAACCTCCCCTTCCCCGTCAAGCTCCGCCAGGCCGCGGCGCAGCTCCGGTCCGATACCCACTTCGGCCAGATCCTTCAGCAGAATCGGCGTGCCGCGACCATCCGTGCCGACCACGACCTGCTCAAGATCCTCGATCGACTGGATGTAACCCAGCCCGCGCACCATGTATTCGGTCTCGGCCATCTCCACCACCCGGCCGCCGACATCGTTGTTGCTGCGCTGAATCGCCCGGCGAACCTCCGGGATGGTGATGTGATAGGCCAGCAGCCGGTCCGGATCGATCCGCACCTGGTACTGCTTGACGAAGCCGCCGATGGAGGCCACCTCTGAGACGCCCTCCACCGCCGCCAGCTCGTAACGCAGAAACCAGTCCTGCATGGAGCGCAGCTGCTGCAGGTCGTGCTGGTCGCTCTCGAGGGAATACTGGTAAACCCAACCCACACCAGTGGCATCCGGCCCCAGGGATGGCGTCACCCCCTGCGGCAGCCGTCCGGCCGCGTAGTTGAGATATTCGAGCACCCGCGAACGCGCCCAGTAGATGTCGGTGCCGTCCTCGAAAATGATATAAACGAAAGAGAGGCCGAAAAACGAATAGCCGCGCACATCCTTCGCATGAGGAACCGCCAGCATCTGGGTGGTCAGCGGATAAGTGACCTGATCCTCCACCACCTGCGGCGCCTGCCCGGGATATTCGGTAAAAATGATCACCTGGACGTCGGACAGATCGGGAATGGCGTCGATGGGGATATTGCGCACGGCATAAATCCCCCCGACGATGACGAGTAACGTCGCCAGGATCACCATAAAGCGATTGCGGCTGGACCATTCGATGATTTTTTCAAGCATATAGAAGCTGTCCGTTGTTAGTGGTTCGTTGTTCTTATTGGATTGTAAATGTACAGCATGGGGTCACAACTCCCATGACAAGGGACACTTTTCGCCATCCCTGGCCGTTTGACTGGCGCCCTCCCTGGCGCCAGACACCCTTGCCATGGGAGCTGCGACCCCACGAAGTGTTCAGCTACACGGGCCTTGTGTGTTCTCCAAGCCCTTTCAGGACAAGGGGGATTGCGCTCTCTCTGCCAAGGGTGTCCCGCCGCCAGGGATGGCGGTGGCAAGCGCCCAGGGATGGGGAAAAGCGTCCCTGGGCAGAGAGAGCGCAATCCCCCGGCAGCAGACCCCACTCAATTAAACAAACTTTCCAGATCTTCCTCGTCATCCGATTCGAACAGGTCTTCCATGTCGTCCCCATTGTGATCATGTTCCGGTTCAGGCTCGGGCTCCGGTTCGGCGGCGGGTCGGCGCAGCTTTTTAGTCGCCTCGCGCAGGCGGCTTTCGGAATCGAACAGGAACTGGGCGCTGGTCACCACGCGCTCACCATCGAGCAGACCCTGAGTGATCTGAACATAACCTTCATCGTCCTGGAGGCCGATTTTCACCTGCCGCGGCTCGAACTCCCCGTCGCCGAGATCGACGAAAACAGTCTGCTTCTCGCCGGAGTTGATAACCGCCTCCGAAGGGATCGCCAGCGCATCCTCCACCACGTTGCCCTTGATCCGCACGTTGACATACATCTCAGGCTTAAGCTCGAAATCTGGATTGGCGATCTCCAGGCGCGCCTTGATCGTGCGGGTCTTCGATTCCACATATGGATAGATAAAGCTGATCTCGGCCTGCCGGGTTTTATCTCCAACATAGGGAAGAATAATCTCAGCCTGCTGTCCCACCTCCACCCAGGGAAGCTCGTAGGCATAGATATCCGCCATCACCCAGACACTGGAGAGGTCGCTGATCTTGAACAGCTCCGTGCCGGATTTGATGAACTGCCCATCGGTGGCAATTTTCATGGTCACCACGCCCTGGTAGGGTGAATAGAGCGTCATGGTCTTGCGCACCCGGCCGCTTTTCTCCAGCTCGGCAATCTGCCGGTCGCTGATATCGAAATACTGCAGACGCTTGCGGCTCGACTGCAGCAGGCGCTCGGCCCCTTCGGAGATCTGGGAAAACGAGCTGTCCTTAAGCGCGTCGCGATTGCGTAACGCCAGCAGGTACTCTTCCTGGGCCGAAACAAGCTTGGGGCTGTAGAGTTCGAGCAAAGGCTGCCCCTTTTTAACCTCCTGCCCGGTCTGATCTACATACAGGCGCTCGATCCAGCCGTCGATCTTGGCGTTGACCGAATACCGCTGAGGTTCGTCGTAATCGACCAGCCCGACCGTGCGGATGGTGCGGTGCAGGTCGCGGCGCTCCACCAGCGAGGTGCGCACACCCATGCTCTGCCGCACTTCCGGGGCGACGCTGATGATCGAGCCGGAGGCCGCCTCATCCTCGTAGACCGGCACCAGGTCCATCCCCATAGGGGATTTGCCCGGTTCATCCCGGATGTAGGTCGGGTCCATGGGCGCAACCCAGTATTTGATCTTGCGCTCGCCATCGGCCCTGGCCTTCGATCCGCCCTTATCTTCTTTGATGGGTGTCAGGTCCATGCCGCAGATCGGGCACTGGCCCGGCTCATCGGTCACGATCATCGGATGCATGCCACAGGTCCACTGCTGCTGGGCGTGGACATGAGCCGGCCCGGTAAAACTCTCCCACCCCATCTGGGTGACGCACTGCAGAACGTACCAGGTGGCGCCACTCGCAACGAAGAGCAGGCTCAGGGCGCTGACAAGAATGATTTTTTTAGGTCGCAACATGGTTTCAAGCCTTTAGATGGATATTTAGTTACTGTTCAGCAGGGACTGTCCGTCCCGAAGCGGCTTCGAGAACCGCCAACGCCCGTCGGTGGTCGGAAACGGCACGGAAATAATCCATTTCGTAGCGATAGAGGGTCATCAGACTGTCCAGCAGGCTCAGAAAATCGACATCGCCCACCTGGTATGCCGCAAGGCTGGCCTCGAACGTCTGGCGGGCCTGGGGCAGGATGCCTGAATCGAACAATTCGACCAGGGTGCGGTTTTTCTCAACACGGGCATAGGCATCGTGTACCCGTGATTGAACCTGGTGGCGGAAATCTTCGAACTGACTGCGCGCCATTCGGATCCCCGAATCGGCCTCTGCCACCTGTTCGGATCTCTTTTCCCGCCAGACCGGCAGATTGATGCTGATTCCGGCGCTGAGAAAATCGGTCCCGCCGTCCGGCAGGTCGTCGTCGCGAAAGCGATACCCGGCAAACAGGTTGAAATCAGGTTTGTAATCAAGTTCCGCCAGCTTCTTCTGCGACTGGTACTGCCCGATCAACGCACGGTAGGAGGCAAAAAGCGGACGATGCTCCTCGGCAGCACCTTGAATCTCCTCAAGATTCACCTCCAATCGCTGCTCCGGGATATCTTTCGGCACAGTCAGCGGCGTTGCCGAAGGGCGCGCCAGCAGACGGTTGAACTCGGCCAGAAGACTCTCGCGCTCCTGCTGCAGGGTATACAGCCTGTCCAAGAGTTTGGATCGCTCTATCTGGGCCTTAAGCACATCCTGCTGCAGCCCCTCGCCCACCTCGTAGCGTGTTTCGGTCAGGCGGATAAAATCATCGAGCAGCGCCATGTTTTTCTGCGTCACGTCAATGGCGCGATCCTGATAAAAGATTCGATACCAGGCATCCTTGACCTTCATCACCAGCTGCAGGCGCGCATCTTCATAAACGCCTTTGTACCAGAGAGCCTGCTGGCGGGCGGCCTCCCCTCGCGCCTTGAGTTTTCCAGGGAAGGGAAAGGCCTGGTCGATGCGCAAATCATTGCCGGTCATCGGCGTGTCATCACTGCTGAAGGTGTCAACCGGGTAATTGCTCAGGGCAAAAGTCAGGCGCGGATCACTGAGGGTCTGGGCCGGAAATTCTTTGCGGCGAAACATCTCCCAGCGCTCCCGGGCAGCCTCAAGTTCCGGATTGTGGGTCAACGCCTCGTCGATCAATGCCTGCAAAGACGGTGAAGCAGCATCACTCTCCTGCGCGGGGGATTCACTGAAGGAGGTCAGCAGAAAACCTAAAGTCATCATCAACAACACTATGCGTCCCATCATCAAACTCCTGTTGGCGGATCAACGAATCGATCCTGTCCGTTCTGCTTTGTTCTTCTACACGGAGCGTGCCGAAACCCATATTTCAAAAATTGGTCGAAACTTNNTTTTTTTCTGATCGTAAGGATGTAGAATATTCAACACCATGTTAGAGATTATTCTACAATTCCGATCAGCATTGACAACATCTACGCCTTTGAATACTTGGAAAAATTTTCCTGGAAAATAATCATAGATCACTTGCGAGTCTTGGAATTTTCACCAGTCGAGTTATAATTTGGCCCATGAAAAATACAGCACTTAAAATGGCTATCGCCCTGTGCGTTTTTGTCTTCTGTGCCGGTCTGCCGATACCCGTGACCGCGGGAGTCATTGAGCGGCACGCTCTCGATCTCACCCTGCAGCCGCAGCAAAGCCGCCTGACTGCTGTCGACAAGATTACATACCGGCCGCAGGGGGGAAAGAGAGCGGTATTCTTTCTCGCGACCCAGGTTGATATCGAAAGTGTCCAGATCGACGGACGGCAGGCGCCCTATTCCTTTCAGCGAGGAGGGCTCACCATCGATCTTGGTGATCAACAGGACGCTGAATCGGTGGAGATCGCCATCGGCTACACAGGGCTTTTCGACGATCCTGCGCCGCGCGGCGCACCTCTGAATACCGAAGACCCGACTTACGGCGTCGCCGCAACCATCACCCCGGAGGGCACTTTCCTGGGGGGCGGCGCCGGATGGTATCCCTATCAGCCAGAAAGCCGCAGCCGCTTTCATGTGCGGGTTACGGCCCCTGAAGGGACCTTCGCCGTCACCTCCGGACGTCTCGTTGAACAACAGACCACGGACGGACGCTCCACCACGACATGGGAAACCTCCTATGCCATCCCCTCGCTGAGCATCTCGGCCGGTGAATACACCCTGGATGAGAAAATGGCCGGTAAGGTTCCGGTCTATACCTTCTTTTATCCGCAGAGCCGCCACCTGGCGCAGACCTACCTGGATGCAGCGGCAGAGTATCTGGAACTCTACCAGGATCTCTTCGGCCCCTACCCCTTCGACAAATTCGCGGTGGTGGAGAATTTTTTCCCGACCGGCTACGGCTTCCCCTCCTGGACCCTGCTCGGCAGCAGCGTCGTGCACCTTCCCTTCATCGTCGAAACCAGCCTCGGCCATGAAATCGCCCATTCCTGGTGGGGAACCGGCGTTCGTGTGGATTTCAGGCACGGCAACTGGTCCGAAGGGCTCACCACCTACGTTGCCGACTACCTCTACCAGGAACGCAGCTCGCAGGAGGATGCAAAGAATTACCGCCTCAAGGTCCTGCGCGATTATGCCGCGCTGGTTTCAAAGGACAACGACTTTCCCCTGAAGCGTTTCACGCGCCGCGACAGCCGCGCCGCCCAGGCCATCGGCTACGGCAAGTCGGCCATGGTGTTTCACATGGCCCGCCAGAAGGTGGGAGACGAGGCTTTCTGGAAGGCTCTGCGGACCATTGCCGAAGAATCCATGTTCAAAAAAATCGACTGGTCCGATTTTGCACGGACACTGGGGCGATTCGGGGAGCAGGACATGACCGGTTTTTTCGATCAATGGGTCAAACGAGAGGGAGCACCGTTTCTGCGTCTCGATGCGGTTGAAGCGGTGACCAGCGGTTCAGTAACCCGGATCAAAGCGACCCTTGTACAGGATAACCCGGTTTATGACCTTGAAGTAGACGTTCGGTTCGAGACAGATGCCGCCGCCGTCGATAACAGGGTCAGGCTGAATGGGCGTGAACAGACGTTTGTCTTTGAAGCCGACCGGGTCCCGAAACGTCTTGTGGTCGACCCGGAAGCGCATATTTTTCGGAGACTTGCCGCCGAAGAGGTTCCGCCGATCGTCAATTCCGTTCGGGGCGCCGGTGAGTTGACAGTGGTGGTCGCAGACGATTTGCCCGAGCAGACCGCACAGGCGGCGAGCCTGCTGCTTCAGGCCATGAACCGGCCCGATGCGACCGTCGTGTCCGAGAGCGACATTTCCCGCCGGGAGGTGGAAAAGCTAGGCGGCGTTGTGCTCTTTTTCGGACTGCCGAAGAAGTTTACCGAACCGCTGCGGGATCACCCGGGAATCGAGATCGACGAAAAGGGGTTCACACTGCATGGCAGGCATTACAGCGGCCCCGACGTGGCTCTGTTCGCTGCCCTTTCGCCGAATCAGGATCCGCAGCGGACCTGGGCTTATTTCGTGCCCTTCTCGGAGGCGGAAGCGCGCGTTGCCGCGCGTAAAATCCCCCATTACGGGAAATACAGCTTCTTGGCGTTCGAGCAGGGAGAAAATCAGGACAAAGGAACCTGGGAGATCCGCAGATCACCCTTGATACACAACTTCAGATAACATGAGGTAAGCATATGGTGTTCCGAGTTTTTATCAGCCTTTTTGTTGCAGCATCTTTGTGCTTTTTCTCGATCGACGCTCAGGCCCACCCCCACATTCTGGATATTGAGAAAAACCAGGATCTCGACTTTAACCAGCTTCTGGAGGAGCTCAAAAATGCGCAGGTGATTTTCATCGGCGAACTTCATGACCATGAAGGGCACCACCGGATGCAGCTCGAAGTCATTCGGGGATTGAACCGGTTGGGAAAATCTGTTGCTGTCGGACTGGAGATGTTCCAGCAGGATTATCAGGGCGCCCTGGATAAGTGGGTCGCCGGTGAGATGACGGAGGAAGGATTCGTTCTGACCTACAATCAGAACTGGAGCATGTGGCCTATTTATCGTCCCATATTTATCGAGGCCCGTTCCCGGAACCTGCCGATGGTGGCCCTCAATGTCAATCGATCTGTCACAAGGCAGGTGGCGCGCAGCGGCTTTGAGAGCCTCACCGAAGGGCAGCGTGAGGGGCTTGAAGGGGTCAGCTGCCGCGTCGATCCGGCCTATGAGGATTTTATCCGCCGCGCCCTTGGAGGGCACGGCCATGGACAACCCGACTTCATCTACTTCTGCGAAGCCCAGCTGCTGTGGGATGCCGTCATGGCGCGCAATATCGACAACTATCTTGAACGCCACCCCGAAACCACCCTGGTGGTCCTGGCGGGCAGCGGCCACTCATGGAAGCACGGCATTGCCCACCAGCTCGACCAGATTGCGGACCGAAGCTACAAAAAAGTTATTCTCCCCGAAGTCAGGGGCCGCATCGATCGAACCAGCGCCCAGTTGCGGGACGCGGATTACCTCTGGCTCGATTCCGGCCCGCAGGGATGGGGACAAATGGAGTAAAGTTCTACCTGGAGACGCGGATTTCTTTATACTGGCCGTTGAAGATAAAACGAACACGATCTTTGAGGATGCGGTCGACACGGGCGCCGTCGATGACCGTCCCCTCCATCACCGGCAGGTCATTGACCACCGCAAGGCGGTTTTCGACGTCATACTGGTAATGGATCTCGCTTACTTTGAGTTCGGGAAATGCACCAGCCGCTGAGGCTGTCGTCCAGCGTGATTTTCCCGACTCCATATTTGAGGTCAGAACCCGGGGCAGAGATTCCTCCTGATCCGCAGCCTCTCCTTTCGACAAAGCGGCATTGGCGGAACCGCCTGCTGCCCCGCTGTCCGAGGGGCGATAGACGTGCCGGGTCGGGGGCTCGGTGCCCTCAGAAGTATCCGATGCGGAAGACAGACGCACCGTTGTGACAGATGCTGCGGCTCTCGATCCCCCGCCGGAAGCCACTGACTGTTCGGCGGCCCGCGCAGCGACGGCGGCCTGGCGAGCCTGCTCTGCCTTATCGCGCAGTGATTCCGCTGTCGCCTTGAGAACCTGGGCGGTTTCTTTCAGAGTCGCAGCGGTTTCTTTCTGATGACGTATCGTTTCCTCATCGGCGGCGACACGTGCCGCGCCGGACCCATCATTCTGTGTTGCCGCAACAGCCCCATCCGAAAGTGGGGTTTCGGACTCCTGCTTACCGGCGGCCGAAGACTCGGGCTGGGATTTTCCGGCAAAGACAGCTTCAGGTCGATCGACGACGGGAGCCCTTGCTACGGAAGGAGGTGCAGACGCTTCGGTCTCAGCGACCATTTCTTCGCCTGCTGCCGCCGCATTCTGATCCTCCTCACCTGCCACCTGTGAAGAGTCTGCCGCTTCAGCAGGAGTTGCTTCTTTCTCGACCTCGGCAACAGGCAGTACGAACTCCGATTCCGAATCAGGAGAAAAGCCGCCAACCAGGAAGTAGGCGACCATCGCCCCCGTCAGCAGAAGAGCGACGACCGCCGTCGGCAGAATCCAGTTTTCGGCTTTTTTTGCATTGCGACTGGTGCGCAGAATATCGCGGGCGATATTAACCGCACCCTCTTTCTTTTCCGACTTCTGTTCTTCAAGTTTTTTCAGAGCTTTAAGAATAGAGCTCATAATGTTCCGTCTCCCGCGTGCACGTAGAAAAAATGTCGAACGGCCGCCGCTGCACATCTACAGAAAATGCGGGGATTCGACACGGTCATCAGAAAGAAAGCGTCGACTGTCGGTTACGTCAGGAAGTAAACTCCCAAAACCACGGCAACGGCCACAAGGCCGCCTCCACCCCACCAAGCCAGGGCGCGTTGAGAAAAACGCCGGGTCTGGTGCCCGGTTTCCTTGATCGCAGTGCGCACCATGCGCGCGTCCACCTCGCGGCAACCCTCGGCAAACCCGACCAATAACGCACGGTCGGACAAAATATTGATCAGCCTCGGATAGCCCCGGGAAAAAGAGAAAATCTTCTTAAGGGCCCCATCGGTAAAAACTTTCTGCGCTGTTCCTCCCGCGATACGCAGCCGATGGGCAATGTAATCGCAGGTATCCCCAAAATCCATCGGTTGCAGGTGATATCGTACGGTAATGCGCTGGTTGAGCTGGCGCAGGTCGTCGCGCTGCAGGACCTGATTGAGTTCGGGCTGCCCGACCAGGACAATCTGGATCAGTTTGTCCGTATCCGTCTCCAGGTTGGAAAGCAGGCGAATCTGTTCCAGGACGGGAGGCTCCAGGTTCTGAGCCTCGTCGATCACCAGTACGACAGTTCGCCCTTCGCCGCGCATTTGGAGGAGAAAATCGTTGAGTACGCGAATCAGGTCGGAATTATTCGCCCCATCGGCATCAATGCCGAACTCGCGGTTGATGTTGCGCAGAAGATCCAGCGCCGAAACAGTGGGGTTGAAGATAAAGGCAAGGCAGTATTGCGCCTCCTGCAATTCCCCCAGCAGGGTGCGCAGAACGGTCGTCTTGCCTGTGCCCACCTCCCCCGTCACCACGATGAACCCAGCCTGGTCGCGCACGCCATAGAGCAGGTGCGCGAACACTTCTTTGTGGTTTTTACTCAAGTAGATGAATCGGGGGTTGGGAGTAATTGAAAAAGGTTTTTCTTTAAGGCCGTAATGATCAAGGTACATAATGTCATCCAGGCCGCCGGGCCGAGAAAAGGTTTTTGTGAGTCATAAACCTTTTTAACTTCCCACAGTTCCGGTTGTTTTTCAAGAGTAAACTGCGCTGCAAGCCCGCTCTCCAGGGAAAGATCCTGTCAAGGCCTGGAATTCCTGCTATTCTTGAACTTTCGACCCAAGATCTTATCCCAACGTTCAGAAGAGTTGGAACAGGGACAGAAAAAAGAGACTGATCATGGACAAACACAACGCCTGGAAGAGTTTCGCCTGGGAATCGCGGATCGCTTATTTTTCGATGGAGATCGGCCTGAGTGGCCAAATCCCGACTTACAGCGGAGGTCTGGGAGTGCTTGCCGGGGACACCATAAAAAGCGCTGCGGATCTCAAAGTCCCGATGGTGGCAGTCACCCTGCTGCACCGCAAGGGCTATTTCCGCCAGCAGATCGATTCCGACGGCTGGCAGCACGAATACCCGGTGCAATGGAATCCGGAAAGGCTTCTCGAACTGCTGCCGGTCAAAACCCTGGTGACGATCGAGGGGCGTGACGTCAAGATCCAGCCATGGCTTTATCGCGTGAAAAGCCCGGCGGGCGGGGTTGTTCCCGTGATCTTCCTCGACACCGATATCCCAGGAAATACCGAGGCGGATCGGCGCTTGACGGATACCCTGTATGGGGGCGACGCCGAATACCGCCTCAAGCAGGAGATTGTTCTGGGGATTGGCGGCGCCCGCATGCTGGCGGCTCTCAATTTTACGGTGCGTAAATATCACATGAACGAAGGCCATGCGGCCCTTCTCACCCTGGAGCTGCTCAACAACATGCGCGCGCCCATTGAAAATACGCTCAACGAGCGCGCTTCATGGGATGTGCAGCAGGTCATGGACCGTTGTGTATTCACCACGCACACGCCGGTGGCAGCCGGTCACGACAAGTTTCCCTGGCCGGTGGTGGAGAAGATCCTTCCGGAGATCGTGCCCTTTGCCCTTTTGCGCGACCTCATCGGCAAGGATTCTCTGAACATGACCATACTGGCGCTGAAACTGAGCCGCTATGTCAATGGTGTAGCAAAAAAGCACGGTGAAATCTCGCAAAGCATGTTTCCCGGCTTCGAAATTCATGCCATCACCAATGGCATCCATCCCTTCACCTGGGCATCTCCCTTCTTCGTCCAACTCTATGATCGCCACCTCCCCGGCTGGGCATTCGAGCCCGAACTGCTGGTGCGGGTCGACACCATCTCCGATGAGGATTTCTGGGACGCGCACCAGGGGGCCAAAGCCTTTTTGGCGCTTTTTATTGAAGAGACCACCGGTAAAAAGTTCGATCCGGAAATTCTCACCATCGGCTTCGCTCGACGCTACGCCACTTACAAGCGGGCTGACCTGATCTTCTCCGACCTTCAACGCCTGGTGGACATTGGAAACGGAAAGCTGCAGCTGGTTTTCGCCGGCAAATCCCATCCCCATGATGCGCCGGGGAAAGAACTGATTCATCGCATTCACGAGGGGATTCATTCCCTGTCAGGGAAAATTGAGGTCGTCTTTCTGCAGAATTACAACATGGATGTGGCGTACCGCCTGATTCCGGGCGTCGATTTATGGCTCAATACTCCCAAACGGCCTCTGGAAGCATCAGGGACAAGCGGCATGAAAGCAGCACTCAACGCTGTGCCCAACTTCAGCATTCTGGATGGTTGGTGGATCGAAGGGCATATCGAAGACGTAACTGGCTGGGCAATCGGTCCTCCGCCCCGGGAGAAGAATCTGGCGGAAAACGGCAGCGATCAGGAAGATGCCCGCGACCTCTACGACAAACTCGAGAAAAAGATCATCCCGTTATACTACGAGGATCGGGCCGGATGGATTCGCGTCATGAAAAACGCCGTCAGCAAAAATGCCTACTATTTCAACACCCATGTCATGATGCGCCGCTATGTGACGGAAGCCTATATACGCTGAGCCGTCTTGTCGGATGTACGGGACAGAAGAGCGGCAAAATCCTGCGGAGCCAACGCCTCGCTGAACAGAAATCCCTGGATTTTATCGCAGTCCTTGTCACGCAGAAAGGCTTTCTGCTCTGGGGTCTCCACCCCTTCGGCAATAACATCCATTTCCATATGATGGGCCATGGCGATCACCGCCGAAGTAATGGTGCTGGCGCCGCTATCACCGGGGATGCCGGCAATGAAGGATTTATCGATTTTCAGCGTACCGATGGGGAAATTCTGTAAATAGCTCAAGGATGAGTAGCCGGTGCCGAAATCGTCGATAACCAGATGCACTCCCAATTCTCTGAGTTTACCCAGCGTTTCAGCAGTATCGGCGATATCCTGAAAAAGAACGCTTTCGGTCAGTTCAAGTGCGAGCCAGCGCGGCTCGAGGTTCGTTTTTTTCAAGACTCGCGCCACAAGTTCCACGATATCCCGACGGTGAAACTGCCTTGCGCTGACATTGACAGCGATTCGCTGCGGCGGGAGTCCCTGCTGCTGCCAGGCGCGATTCTGGGCACAGGCGGTTTCCAGTATCCATTCCCCAAGGGGATCGATCAATCCTGTCTCCTCGGCCTTCGGAATAAAATCGGACGGCGAATAATGCGAGTGCCCATCCTGCTTCCAGCAGACGAGAGCCTCCATCCCCTCGATCACCCCGTTGTCAAGCCGACATTGAGGTTGATAAAGCAACAGAAACTCCTCGCGCTCCATGGCACGAAAAAGGCGGTTTTCAAGTACCATGGCCTGAAAGGAAACCTGTCCCATTTCAGCACTGTAAAACTGAAAATTATTTCGACCCAGCGCTTTGGCGCGACTCATGGCCACATCTGCATTACGCAGCAGAGTTTGGGCATCCTGGCCATCGTCCGGCGAAACAGCGACGCCGAGACTGACCGTGACATAGAGTTCGTGCCCGGCGATGCGAACAGGTGCCTGGAAAGCACTCAACAACTCTTTAAGCCATTCATCCAGCAGGTTCAGCGACCCGCTGCATCTGAGGAACAGCGCAAATTCATCCCCTTTCAGGTGGGCGGTCACTCCCCCTGGCGGAGTCATGGCCTGCAGACGTGAAGCCACATCACGCAGGACCTGATTGCTCAGATCTATCCCCAAAGCCCGCGCGATCGTCTTAAATCGATCAAAATCAAGATAGACCAGGGCCAGGCGTTGGCCTGGAGATCCGACCTCACGCAGCGCTTCATCAAACAACTCGCTGAAACGCTGCTGATTGGGCAGACCGGTCAGGGGATCATAGTAGGCGAGGTGTTTGATTTTTTCTTCGCTGCGGCGCCGCTCCAATTCAGATGCGGCACGCGATGCGAATATTTTCATGATTGATTCACCTGCGGAGCGATCCGGGAAAGGCCCGCGGCTCAGCACCATCATAACCCCAAGGGGACCTTTCTGGGAATCAACCAGGGGCATCGCCAGGCAACTCTTGATCCCAAGCTGCGAAAGAGGGTGATCCTGCGGCAACTTTCCTTGCACACCAAAGGGGCAATAGCAGACCTGGTCCCGCGTCAGGTGTTCGCACGGCGTGTTCTTCATGGTGAATTTCTGATTTAAGACATCATCGCCTTCGCAGGATATGGCGACAATTTCCATAACCTCAGGATCCTGTTGAGAGACTGCGGCGACCATAGCGCAATCGGCTTTCAGGACGCGACTCAGGTGGTCGGTCAACATGGAGAAAAATTTTGCGCCGGTCTGGGTAGTGACGGCTTCAGAAGCCACGAGAAGACGGCCTTCGGCAGCCCCCAGGGCACAGAGGTAGCGCCAGATGAGGAAATAGAGAAAAAGAGCTGAAACTACGATGAAAAACAGCCCCTTGTAGGTCTGAAATCGACTCAGGGAAGAAGGGTCTTTAAATCGAAAGGCAAGGAATTGATCAGAGAAAATAATCCAGAGCAGAGCGGCGCCAACATACAGCAGAACTATCCTGAAAGCCACTTTGCGATTGGAAGGCGGCAATCCGTGAGATTGTGCCTCCTTCCGGAAGTTGAATAAACCCATGAACACACCCCTTAAGCCGCACCGTTGAGGGCCCGGCCTGAAAAACAAACCGGATTTCCGCTGTATTCAAGGAGTTTTGACAAGGCTGCACGGCGAATGAATTGATATAAGATTATCCTAAAAGGTGAATGCGTCAAATGACAGATAATGTGCTTGGCAATCCCGCAGAAGGCGTGTTAGGTTCCCTGAAATTTAAATTTTCACCAAGGAGAAATCTGAAAGTGGCTGAGATAAAACTGACGGGCAAGCAGGCGCGCTATTTGAGATCGCTGGGTCATCATCTTGAAGCTGTGATCATGGTCGGGAAAGACGGGGTTACCGACAACCTGGTGGAATCAACCGATGAATCACTCGTGGCCCACGAACTGGTCAAAATCAAGTTGCAAAGAGGATGCCCCAGAGGGGAAAGCTCACGGACTCGGCTGCGAAAGCTCTGAGGTCCGCTGTTCACGACAATTTCGCAAGGCGTTTGCTTGAGGTCGAATTCAAAATTCTCCACCTTCTGCCCGTCGGAATAGATCGCGACCGTTCGCACCCTGTCTCGTTCAGGACCGATCAACTCACCGATAAATGCATAATCAGCGCCGACGGTCCGACACATATTCTGCGTCAACAGGTTGAAGAACGCCTCTCCGGTGGTGGCCGAAACACCGCGTACCATTTCATTCAGGCGCTCTTCATTGCGCCAGAGGGCTTTGCGATAGGAATCTATGATCAGAAGCATGCCGGAGTGCGGGATAATATCATTGTAAGTTGTGCCAGACCAATCAAATTATACGAATCATACAGGCTCATAGGGCTCCATGAGACGACGGTATTCATCAAAAGCGTAGCGATCAGTCATTCCGGCGATATAATCGCAGATGACACGTCGTGTTCCGTAATTATCAAATTTTCGCTGCTGCTCCAACGGCAGCAGGTTGTTGTTTTCAGCATAAATATCAAAGAGGAAGGTCAAAATACGTTCAACCTTGACCCGCATGCGCTCGACCTTGTGGTGACGATAAAGATATTTATATAAAAAGCGCTTGAGTTCGAGGTTCTTTTTTGCGATCTCCGGGCTGAAAGAGACGATATTTTCGGGTTGGCAGCGCACATCTGCCGCCGAGTTAATTTTCAGTTCGGAAAGTTTTGCAAGGGTATATTCCACCAGGTCCTGAATCAGTGTCCCAATCAGGTGGCTGATGGTCTGGTATATATGCCTTTCCTGATCGATCCGGGGAAACTTGCCCGCGACAATCTCCCAGGTTTCCCGCCAGAGATCAACCCGGGAGAGATCTGACAATTGGATGTATCCGGCTTTAAGGCCATCGTCAATATCATGATTATTGTAGGCAATTTCATCTGCAGGATCGATGATTTGCCCTTCAAGGGTCGGCCTCTCCCCGGGAGCATACTCCTCCTCGACGCCCTGCGCCGCATAATCTTCTCGATTTGAATGCTTGATGATCCCTTCGCGTGTTTCCCAGCTCAGGTTCAGACCGTTGAAACCGGGGTAGCGCTCCTCAAGAAGCTCGACAATGCGCAGTGATTGTCGATTATGTTCGAAGCCACCGGCACCCGCCATTTTGTGGCTTAAAATGTCTTCCCCCGCGTGTCCGAAAGGGGTGTGGCCAAGATCATGCGCCAACGCCAGGGCTTCCACCAGGTCTTCATTGAGGTGAAGCTGCCGGGCAATGCCGCGGCTGATCTGTGCAACTTCGAGCGAGTGAGTCAAACGGGTGCGATAATAATCGCCCTCGTGGTTGACGAATACCTGGGTTTTATACTCCAGCCGCCGAAAGGCGGCACAATGGATGATGCGGTCGCGATCACGTTCAAAGGGGGGGCGTCCATCCTTGAACGTCTCGGAGTGACGTCTGCCGCGGCTGTCGCTGCCGCGTGTCGCATAAGGGGCCAGATCGGGGCGTTCCATTATTGCAGTTTCCTCGCTGGTTGGGCCTGAGTGGCAGAGAAAAAAATGATTATCGCACACGGAATCGAAGCAGGCCAGACGTAAGATAACCCGTGA